>ERZ791825.1869-NODE-1869-length-10266-cov-2.675154_pt1 | contig 10266 bp, 9 predicted proteins | sample MGYA00510298_ERZ791825 | MGnify/ENA primary metagenome ERZ791825 (study PRJEB30046, sample SAMN00792010) | human gut metagenome | study: EMG produced TPA metagenomics assembly of the A metagenome-wide association study of gut microbiota in type 2... | reverse complement strand
AATATGTTCTTCCAGCAGATTCTTCAATTAATGTCGGTTTGAATCCGATGACCTTTTTGACATCCGGAACCCTTGGAATTCCTGGGGTTTGTCTTCTTTATAGCATTACATGGTATCAATTTTTGTAAGTTTTTTACAAAAACATTATATTTTTAATTTTGGTATGGACAAAACAGAAGTGCCCGTATATAATCTCACTTACCAACAGAAAATCATCTGTTGCAGCATCAGTGAATTGGGGAATTACTGATGTATCTTTTGCATCGAAGCGTTGGACCTTCGGTACAATTTCTTTATTCAGGCTGTATGATCGCAGCAAAGTTTCGAATTATGACAATTGAGCAAAGAGCAGTAAGAGGAACTGCTGAGAATTTTGTGATTTGTGATACACAAAAGAGTTATTCAGAAAATCTATTCAGAAGATTATCTGAGAAATTATCCGGTTATTTTCAGTTTCATGTATTCCATGATATTGAGAATCTGAAAATAGCAGCCAAGAGTATGCAGGTAAATATTCTGCTGATCGGAGAAGAGTATGGAAAAGAAGACCGGGATGAGATTCTGGCAAGACAGAAGTATCTTCTGATCGGTGAGAAGATTCCGAACGAGAGAAGTCCCACAGAGATTCCATTCTTCCGGTATCAGAGTATCAGCAGTATGCTGGAACTTTTACTTCAGGAAAAAGTTCAGGAAAATTCAGAAGTACAGACGCATCAAATCCAACTTGTTTCAGACAGATCGCAGACAGTGAAAGCAAATGTAAATGGTCTGATCGGGATCTATTCACCGGTTCATCGAATCGGGAAGACAAGGTTTGCCATGCGTATGGGACGAGTTCTTTCCGATTCGATTCCTACGTTGTATCTGAATCTGGAAGGGTATTCAGGATTAAATTATTACCTGCCGGAAGAATCCGGAATGAATCTTGGAGATCTGCTGTATTACATGAAGCAGGAAAGTATCAATCCGGTATGGAAGATCAGTACTTTGATCAGCCATATGAATGGGTTGGATTATATCGCACCGATCCGGGCAGAACAAGATTTCAGAGAAGTGACAAAAGAAGAATGGAATCAACTTTTGGATCTGATTCTGGAGAAGAGTATTTACAAAGTGATCATTCTTGATCTGGGAGATACAGTAGACGGTCTGTATGATCTGTTGGGAAGATGCAGCAAAATTTATACGCCTTACATTGAAGAAGGTGCAGCAAAAGCAAAACTCAATCAGTATGAAGAGAATCTTAGATCAGCAGGATATGGCGAGATTCTTAAGAAGACGGTAAGACGCAGAATGGGAAAGCCAAGAAATCCTGTTGCTTTAGAAGCATCTGAAAGTAAAATTACGGAATTTCCGGACGGAGAAAGGAAGTCGTAAGGATGATTAGAAAAGAGCAGCTGTATGAACAGATCCTGGAACAAATTGATCTTACGAAGGAGACGGATGATGAAGAACTGCAGGAGCTGATCCGCACAGTATTGGATGAGGCAGCAGATGAAGAATATATTCCGTTGAGTGATAAGATCAGAATCGGGCGTGAGTTATTCAACTCTTTTCGTAAACTGGATGTTCTGCAGGAGCTTCTTGAAGATGATTCGATTACAGAGATTATGGTAAATGGAATCGACCATATCTTTTATGAGAAAGGAGGAAGAATTTTCCGGTCTAAGAAGTGTTTTTTGTCTCAGGAGAGATTACTGGATGTAATTCAACAGATTGTAGGTGAATCGAACCGTTATGTAAACGAAGCCTCTCCGATTGTGGATGCAAGGCTGAAGGATGGATCTCGAGTAAATGTTGTATTGAATCCGGTTGCTGTGAATGGACCAATCCTTACAATCCGAAAGTTTCCAGCGGAAGCAATTACGATGGAACAGCTGATCCGTATAGGCAGCGTAACTGATGAAGCCGCTAACTTTTTAAAAAAGCTGGTAGCAGCAAAATATAATATTTTTGTCAGTGGTGGAACAGGAGCAGGAAAGACAACTTTCCTGAATGCGTTGTCGAACTATATACCAAAAGGAGAACGCCTGATCACGATCGAGGATAATGCAGAGTTACAGATTCAGGGAGTTCAGAATCTGGTGCGCTTAGAAGCACGCGGACCGAATGCAGAAGGAGAAGGGGCTGTAACTATCAGAGATTTGATTAAGTCAGCACTTCGTATGAGACCGGATCGAATTGTTGTAGGAGAAGTAAGAGGAGAAGAGACGGTAGATATGATCTCTTCAGCAATGTTGAATGGTCACAGTGGTTCAATGTCAACAGGACATGCCAATAATCCAACAGATATGTTACATAGACTGGAAACAATGATGCTGATGGGGATTGATCTTCCGTTACAGGCAATTCAAAGACAAGTTGCATCGGCACTTGATATTATCATTCATCTTGGAAGACTTCGAGATAAGACAAGAAAGGTTTTGCAGATTGTAGAAGTGGAAGGTTATGAAGATGGAAGGATCCAAACAAAGGTTCTTTATGAATTTAAGGAGGAGGGGATGGAGAATGGAAAGATACAGGGATGCCTTATGAAGAAAAATGAAATCACGAATAAAGAAAAACTCCTGGCTGCAGGATATCACACTGTCTGAATATACTGTCGGAATCATAAAATGTACGGTGAGATTTCTTCTGATTTTGTATTTGTTTTATGAATCAATACTTCCGGCAATTCTCCTGTTCCCGTTATGGTTCTTATACATGAAAGAGTGGATGGAAGAGAAAGCGATCGGAAAAGAACAGGAATTCAGAAGGCAGTTCAGAGATAGTATCCAGACAATGGCAGGGGCACTTAAGGCAGGATATTCTGTAGAGAATGCAATCAGGGAAACAAATCGTGATCTGATCGGAATGTATGATGCGAATACAAGGATTCGAAAAGAATATGGTCAGATGGTAAGGAAGCTGGATCTGAATCTGTCAGTTGTAACTGTATTGAATGAATTTGCGGCAGAAGTAAAGCAGGAGGATGTGACGAATTTTATTACAGTTTATGCAGCGGCTAAGGTCAGTGGTGGGGATTCAATTGCGATTATCAGAGATGCGGCCAGAACAATCGGAGAGAAGATTGATACAGAACGTGAGATACAGACCATGCTGGCTGCGAAAAAGCTGGAATTTGAAATCATGAGCGTAATCCCATTTATAATGATTCTCTACATGAAGATGACATTTGGTGAATTCTTAAGTGTCCTGTATGGTACATGGACCGGATGTATCGTAATGAGCATTTGTCTTGTGCTTTATCTTGGAGCATACAGGTTTGGATGGAGGTTGCTACAGATTGAGATTTAAAAAGAAGTGGAAAAAAGTACTTCAGCCTGACAAAGGAAAATATGGAATCTATAAAAAGGCCGGAATCGTTCTTTTATTGTCAATTGTAATGTTTAGTGCAGTGTATGTCACAGATAATCATCGTCAATTAGCACAGGATGAAAATGGAAACCGGATTTTGGAAAGAAAAGGACAGGGAGAAGGAAAAAAGACAGAAAACATCCAGATGGAGACAGGCGAGTGGAAAGAGAAGATAAAGGTTCAGATTTCGGAAAAGAAGTATGCAAAAGAAGAGATTGGAGAACAGCTTTCTAAGGCGGCAGAAGAACTTCCAGCTCAGATCCTTGGTGAAAACAAAAGTCTGGATGAGGTCAGGTCAGACCTGAATCTTATTATGGAAATTCCACATACGGGAATCAGCGTGTCATGGGAACTTGATAACTACGAGGTTATGAACAGCAGAGGTGTTTTAAAGAAGGAGAAGCTGACGGAAGAAGGAACACTTGTCAAATTAACCGCTGTTCTTCGATATGATGAGGAAAAAATGTCCTGTGAATTTTATGCACACCTGTTTTCCACACCGTTGTCAAAGAAGGAAGGTGTTCTGAAAAAGATATCCCAGGAAGTAGAAAAAGCAGATCAGGAACAGCGGGAAAAGGATTACCTGATATTGCCAGATCAGGTAGATGGAAGAAAATTATCCTGGAAGCCTGTGAAGGAAATGAGAGCATTTGGAATTCTTTTACTTGGTGGAGTGATGATTGTATTCCAATTTACAGCAGAGAAACAAAAGCAGAAAGAAAAACGAAAGAAAGAAATCAGACAGATGCAGTTTGATTATCCGCAGTTGATCAATAAATTCAGTCTGTATATAGGGGCAGGAATGACAGTGAGAAGAGCCTGGATCCAAATTGTAAAAGAATATGACAAAGAGAAACACTATCTTGGAGAAAGAACAGTGTATGAAGAGATGAGATATACAATGAATGAACTGAAGAATGGAAGACCGGAAAGTGAATGCTACGAGGCATTTGGAAGGAGGTGCGAGAGTCCGGTTTACCGAAAGTTCGGAATGCTTTTAAGTCAGAATTTGAGAAAAGGAACCAAGGGACTGACGAATCTGTTACAAAGAGAGGCGCAGGAAGCTTTTGAGGAACGAAAAAATATGGCAAAGAAACTTGGTGAAGAGGCAGGAACAAAGTTGATGATACCGTTGTTTCTTATGTTGGCAGTCGTGTTCGTGATCGTGACTGTTCCAGCGTTTTTGACGATTCAGATTTGAGAAAAAAGAGAGAAAAGAAGGAGAGATACAAGATGAGAAAATTATTGGTAAGAAAAAATAAAGATAAGAAATATGTTGCTGCGATCACAACAATTGAACTGGTTTTAATTCTAGTTATATTAATTGCGCTTCTGCTGATTTTTAAAGAACAGTTGATTAGTTTGATCACTACGATTTTTGAGAAAGTGACATCAGAAAGCTCTGGCATATAGCATGCGGTCCGTAAAAGGCGAAATTACTGTATTTTTAAGTTTATCATTTACTTTGTTACTTTCATTTATCTTTGGAATTCTAGAGTCTGCTGTGATTCAAGGATCAAAAAATCTCAGCAGAATTGACACAGATCGGGCAATCTATTCCGTTTTCGGAGAATATCATCAGGAACTTATGGAACAATATCATGTTTTTGGAATTGATCTTGGTTACAGGACAGGAAATTATGAAGAAGAAAATCTGATCCAGCGTTTGCATTATTACAATTCGGGTTCTACAGATCATCAAATCAAGGGAATTCAGTATTTGACAGATCAATCCGGACAGGCATTTCGAGAACAGGTGCTGGCTTATATGGAACAAAGGTATGGAATGGATCTGGTAAAAAAGTTTACCGGGACAACAGAGAAATGGGAACAGACAGAGACAGAAGAATCTGATATGGAGAAGAAAACAGATGAAATGACAGATGCAATGGAACAGGTGAATGACAGTCTTGATGCATCCGGCAGTCAAACGGAAGGAGAAGACGTGGAAGAAAGTCCAAGTCTGCCAGATGAGGAGAATCCGTTTCGTATTATGCAAAAGATAAAAAAAGAAGGAATTCTTTCTGTTGTAATTCCGAAAGGAAAAAAAGTGTCTGAAAAGAGTGTTCATTTGTCGGGGCAGGCATCAAAGAGAACTTTGAAAAAAGGATATGGGACATTCCCAACAAGAAAAGGACTTGATCAGACAACGGAGAAACTTCTGTACAACGAATATCTTCTCAAAACATTCGGCTATGCATTTCGGCAGGATTCAGAACCATCAGAAGGAACGGATGAGAGTGGAGAGAAGGAATGGCAGTCTGACCGGTCGGATGCTTTAGCATACGAACTGGAATATATTCTACAAGGAAAAGGATCAGATAAAGAAAATTTGGAATCCGTGTTATTTCGTCTTTTTCTTCTGAGAATATCAGGAAATTATGGCTGTCTGGCAAAGGATATGGGACGAGTGGCAGAGGCAGAAGCGCTGGCTGTGACAATATCTGCACTACTACTGATGCCTGAAGCGGTAGAAGCTTTGAAACAGATGATACTTGTTGCGTGGGCAGGAGGAGAAAGTGTTATGGATCTTCGTTGTCTTTTGGATGGAAGAAAAGTTCCATTGGTAAAAAGTGCAGATAAATGGGTTGTTTCTCTGTCACAGCTGCCACTTCTTCTGACAGATGGTGGAAGTGTAAGGGGGAATGATTCCGGAGAAGGAGTCGGATATTCCGATTATATCAGGATGTTTCTCTTTTTGAAATCAGTGCCGGAAATTACAATGCGGACTTTAGATTGTGTAGAAGAGTCATTCCATTCCAAACATATTTTATTTCAGGCAGATCAATGTGTGACTAAATTAGAAATACAGAATAAGATAATCGTTTATAAAAATCTAAGTTACCAATATCCGGTTTATTTCGGATATGAATGAAGCCAGAATTACCCCCGGTGCAGATGCCCTTTCAGACCTTCTTTTGTACACCCCAAAACGTACACTCAGAATCCTGCAATCCCTCTTGCAGGAAACCCACACACTTTAGAAAGGAAAAGCTGCGATGTCAAATAAACAGGTAAAAAATACCAGTCCAACAAGAGAAAGGGCATCTGCACCGGGGGTAAGAGCAAGTGTAACAATAGAAGCTGCATTTGCAGTTCCCCTCTTCATATTTGCAGTATTAAGTTTGATTTTTTTAATTGAAATCCAGAGTATACGAGGCTGTATCCATGCAGCAGGAAGTGATGCAGCCAAACAGGCAGCAGAGTCAACGGCTGTCCTTCCTGTATTGAATACAATTCAATTAAAATCAAATCTGGTGAATCTAATTGGAGAAGAAAGAATTGAGAGAAGTATTCTGAATGGTGGTACATCAGCGATCAGTTGCTGGAAGTCTTATTGGATTCCGGGAACAGAAGAGATAAATGTTGTTATCGAGTACAAGATAAAGATTCCGGTTCCATTACTGAAAAGTCCTTCGGTGAAGTTGAAAGATGAGTTTAAAGTCAGTGCATGGAATGGTTATCAAAAAGATAGAAAGGAAAATGAAGACGGACAGATTGTCTATATCACAGAAAAAGGAACAGTGTGGCATTCGGATTATCAGTGCAGCTATCTTCAATTATCTATTCAATATGTTCAATACTCAGAATTACAAAATATGAGAAATGAAGGTGGAGGAAAATACCATAAGTGTGAGCAATGTGTTTATGGACAGGCAATGAATGGTGTATATATTACCAGTTATGGAAACCGGTATCACAACTCATTGAATTGCAGTTCTCTGAAGAGAACAATACGTGCAGTTCATAAAAGCGAAGTAGCAGGAAGAGGAGGATGTTCTAAATGTGCAAAATAATGAATGTATTCGGGCAAAATGGAAGGGAAAATCTATGGATGTTTTTTCAAGCTGTTATAGCGGTGTATCTGTTGATTTTGTCTGTGATAGATATTCGTTGGAAGAAAGTAAGTGTAAGAAGTCTTTTGATTTTGCTTGCGATTACAGTTTTATGTCAGGTACTATGCAGCAAAGGAGAACTCAGGATGATGGTAGCCGGCGGATTGTGTGGAGTATTTCTCTTTTTAAGTTGGTTCACACAAGAGTCGTTTGGTTACGGAGATAGCATATTGATTCTGATCCTTGGAATTTTATCTGGTGGATGGAATCTTCTTTGGATTCTGTTTGCTGCATTTCTGATTGCATCTGTTTACGGAGGGATTATGATCGCACGAAAGAAGTATACAAGAAAAAATTCATTTCCGTTTATTCCATTTCTGACAGTTGCTTATCTGGGAGGCATGATTGGTGGAGTTTACTGAAAAATATACGAAAAAATACGTGAAAGGAAGTACAGTGGTAGAGATGTCTTACCTTATTCCTTTTTGCTTAATTTTATTTTTTCTGCTCATCACGATCATTTTTTACTTTCATGATAAGGCAATTTTAAACGCAGCGGCAGCGGAAACGGCTGTGACAGGAGTTGAAATGGACAGGAAAAAGATAGAAGATGTAGATATGGATGCTTTTTTCCAAGAAAGGACGAGTGGAAAATTGATTTTTCTGGAAAATATAACAACCACAGTTGATCTATCTGGGAAGAAAATAGAGGTAGAAGTTTTTGCATCAAAAGGACGAATGAAGATTCACCTGATACAACGTGCAACGAAGGTGAAACCAGAAGAAAAAGTCAGATGGAAAAAATAGACTTCTGTAAAGCTGAAAAAGTGAAGGGAGAAGAAAATCAGATGAAAGAAAAAAAGATAAATCAGCAGAGCAGAGTGGCAGAGTCTGAAATCATAATAGACAGCGCACAACCGTATCGGGAGAATTATCAGATGCGGATGCTTAAGAATAATCGGATTCCCGGATTATTGAGAGTAAGTGGATGTGGAATGGAAGGCGCAAGTAGATATTATTATCATACAGGACATTCACAGTCGTTGGAAACGTATTATAAAAATAAAGATATCAAAGCAGAAGAGATATTAAAACTGACAAGACAATTTCTCAGTGTTATGGAAAAAATGAAAGATTATATGTTAGAACCAAATTATCTGATGCTTTCAGAAAAATATATTTTTGAAAAGGATGAAAACTATTTTTTCTGTTTTTTCCCAGAGAATGAGAAGACCTGGCAGGTGTCTTATCATGAGCTGACGGAATATTTTGTAAAGAAAGTTGATTATCAGGATCTGGAGAGTATTCAACTTGCCTGCATGCTTCACAAAGAAACGCTAAAAGAAACCTATGATCTGGAAAGCATACTGCAGCAGTATGAGGAAGAAGCAAAAAACAGGAAAAAAAAGTCCAAAGAAGAGAAGATCAGAGAAGAAAGTAAGAGAGAAAAAGACAGAATAGAAATGGAAGAAAATCAAAACATTGAGGTACAGGAAAACAGCTATTATAGCAAGTCGAGAGAGAATTATGCAGTGATGGAAGAAAAGAGATATGGTCCGATTAAGAAATTTGCAAAACGATTTAAGTCTGGAAAATGGGGAGAATGGGAAGATCTGATAACAGAAGCCGATGACTATGAATGATATATGGGATGTGGTATAGTATACACAGATTCAAAAACATATCATAGAAGTCAAAAGGGAGTCAGGAAGAATGAAAGAGAGACCAAAAGAAATAATGACGATCACGTTGATAGGAATCAATATTCTAGTGTTTATTGTTCTTACTATGATCGGACGGACTGAGGATGGTTATTTTATGTTGCAGCATGGAGCAATGTATGAACCATATATTATAGAAAATCAGGAATACTATCGGCTGTTTACCAGTCTTTTTCTGCATTTTGGAATCTCACATTTATTAAATAACATGGTGCTTTTGTGGGCTCTTGGATCGATTTTTGAAAAAGAGGCCGGTAAAATTCGGTTTCTGCTCTGTTATTTTATCAGTGGAATAGGTGGTAATCTGCTGTCTTTATACTGGAATACCATGCACGACAGACAGATTGTATCTGCCGGGGCATCGGGAGCAATTTTCGGACTAACGGGAGGGTTGTTTTGGATTGTATTTGCAAACAGGGGAAGGCTCGGAACGCTGTCAGGAAGAGGCATACTGATTATGGTTGTACTGAGTCTCTATTTTGGATTTACCAGTACAGGCGTAGATAATCTGGCTCACGTAGGCGGATTGATTTGCGGTTTCCTGACAGCGCTGCTAACCTATCGAAGAAAAAATCAAAAGATCCTAACGGTATCTGATATTAACGATATCTGATAGTTTACGCAGGAAGTGTGATCGATACGATTGTTCCATTGGTATGGTCAGATGTAATGTCGATCGTTCCATTATGTGCTTCAATGATTCTTTTGGAAACTGCGAGACCAAGGCCGGTACCGTTTTCTTTTGTTGTAAAGAATGGTTCATAAAGCTTATCAACAATTTCCGTTGGAATACCACAGCCGTTATCCTGGCATTGAATCAGAATTTTATCGTCAAGTTTCTTTGCACGAAACTGCAGACGTGGGGCATACTTACAATCGGCAAGAGCGTCTTTGGCATTTGTAAGTATGTTTAAGAAGACTTCCTCTAATTTGGTGCGATCACCATTGAACCTTTTTATATTCTTGTCAATACTGGAAGTCATCTCAATCTTTGATTTCTCAAAGTTGAGAGACATAGCGAACAGAACAGCAGAGTTGCGAAGAACATGTCCAAGAGGAAAGGAAGCACGGTTTAACTGGTTTCCGTTGTTGAGTTCTGTCAGATCATCCAGTAAATCACACATATGTCTGGCGCCATCCATGCATTCTTCCCAGACACAGGAACCTTTGGCAGTTTCAGCATAAAGAGAGCTCATTAATTGCATAGAAGAATAAAGAACCGTCATAGGGTTGCGGATCTCATGCGCAATTGTAGCAACAGCAGCATCATGGTTCTTCAGAAGCTGGGTGATAATCTCTTTTGCATCTTTGTTTGTTTCCATCAGGTGGTTCATTTTTTCAAGATCGATATT
>ERZ791825.1862-NODE-1862-length-10293-cov-4.352022_pt1 | contig 10293 bp, 7 predicted proteins | sample MGYA00510298_ERZ791825 | MGnify/ENA primary metagenome ERZ791825 (study PRJEB30046, sample SAMN00792010) | human gut metagenome | study: EMG produced TPA metagenomics assembly of the A metagenome-wide association study of gut microbiota in type 2... | reverse complement strand
TGTGGGGCGGTGCGCTGATCATCACCAACTCTCAGATGGTATCCTTCTCCGGTAACGATGCAGTTATGTGGCTGGGCTCCAAGACCCTTGGCGGCTTCCCGGTATCCTTCATCGTAGTAATCGTTATCTACATCATCATGCACATCCTGCTCACCAAGACCGCTCTGGGCCGTTCCATCTACTGTGTAGGCGGCAACCCGGAAGCAGCTCGTCTGTCCGGTATCAACTCCGCTAACGTGCTGACCTTCTGCTACACCCTGTCCGGTTTCATGGCAGCTCTGGCTGGTATCGTTTCCATCGGTCGTTCTGGTATCTGCAACGGCGTTAACGCAATCCAGCCGTACGATACCGACGCAATCGCAGCCTGCATCATCGGCGGCGCATCCTTCATGGGCGGCAAGGGCACCATGGTTGGTACCATGCTCGGCGCGCTGATCATCGCTGTTCTGCGTAACGGCTTCTCCCTGCTGTCCGTTTCTTCGGCAGTACAGAACCTCGTACTCGGCCTGGTTATCATCGGCGCCGTACTGCTCGACGTTACCCGTGAGCGCATGGCTGCTAAGGCTCGCCGTCTGGCTGCTAAGTAATCAGTCCACGCATATCAAACAAAAAAGAGTCGCTGTAAAGCGGCTCTTTTTTGTTGTGTAAATCGTTATCTGATTACTAAAGTATTGGGAATGGGAGCCAACCTTTGGCTGGGAGATCCAAAAGGATAGACACCAAGGTTTCTATCCTCTTGGGACTCCATCTTCCTTTATTTCTTGGGTTGGCGCAGATCAGAGACCGGCGACCACTTCGATATGGGGAACGGCAGTCGGGTTACCATTGCGTGTCTTTCGCAAATTATTCGCAGTTCACAGATAGCGTACTGCTACACATGCGGGTTATTCTTCACAGGCGCGACATAACAGTGTCGCGCAACTCGTTGGCTTGGATATTTTGCACGACACCTACGAATTGCACTCGTTATACCGTAGGGTGTGACGACTCAGCGCACCGCTTGTATCCGACCTGCACAATCTATCCCGTAGGGGCGGCCATTGGCCACCCACACAACGGTAAACCGTCACGTCAATTTTCCATTCTCCATTATCAATTCTCAATTACTGCAAATCGCTAAATGCAATCTCTCGTTACAACATCTCCTGCGTAATCAACCGCAGATCGGTATAATACAGCTCACGCTTCGGCTTCACACCGTGCAGCAGCATTTGATACATTGCCAGAACCGCCTGAAATGACTCCTGCGAGAAGGTTTGACCGACGACAAAATCCACCGTGCCGTCCCGCAGATACCGCTTCGCGGCAGGTGTGAGGTCGTTGCAGATGATATGGGGCCGTACGGCGCGGCGTGCTTTTCGGATGCCGGAAATGCAGCCGGACAGCGGCTGGTTCGCCATATAGACCGCATGCAGGCGGCTGTCCGACACGAGCGACTGTGCGACCAGTTCGCTCGTCAGATCGGGCATTTCGTTGGTCTCGATAACCTGATAGGCGTCCTCGGAGAACCCAAGCTCGAGCAGCCGGCGGCAGAAACCGTCCACACGGCCCTTGTGTGATTCCATACGCAGGTTGCCGGAGACGATGAGTACATGCTCGGGCGGACGAATGAGCCGCGCCATAACGCCTGCAGCGATTGCACCGGCGCGGACTAAATCCTGTCCGACATAGCACAGACGGCCGCTGTCCGGCACGTCGGCATCGTAGGTAATGACGGTCACGCCTTGCTGCACTGCCTGTTCGATGGCGGCGCGGACCTCCGGCGTATTCTCGGCACGGATGATGAGTCCGTCCACGCCGGAACGAATCTGCTCGTCCATCGCGCGGAGCAGCTCCTGCATGGTCATGGTGCGCAGCGGCTGCTCGGTCAGTATAAACGCTGGATCGGCGATATAGCGCAGTGCCTTGCGAATGCCGCTGACGATCTGCCGGTTGAAGTACCCATCCGTCCATTGCGGAATGAGAATAGCCGCTTGCCTGCAATCTGCCGATTTCGGCGGCACTGGAGGCTGGTAGCCGAGTTTTTCTGCGGCACGGACAACTTTTTCGCGTATCATCGGATTGACGTTGGGGCGTCCGTGCAGCACACGGTCCACCGTGCCGCGCGACACACCGGACAGCTCTGCGATTTTTTGTATGGTAACTGCCATTGACACATTCTCCTTTTCTACTTCAAAGTATAGGGGAGAGCAGCGCTGACGTCAAGTATAACTACGCACAGTGCACAATCAAAAATGCGCTGTCATCTGCTTTTGAGACTTCATTTTGCCATAAATTTGCGATGCTTTTTTAGGCAGGCTACCAATGTTTTGGTGGGACGGTTGACCGTGACGGCGGGATTGCGGTACAATGTATGCAATGAAGAAAAAAGTGTGAAAAAACGCGGGAATCCGCGAGTATTAACGAGATTTTAAGCGATTATTCTTGCTGTTAAAAGGAGAGGATCAGCATGCTGAATATTGGTGTTATTGGCTGCGGCGCAATTGGCCGCGATCACATTCGACGCCTGACGGACATTGTTCCGGGCTGTCAGGTTGTTGCCTGTGCAGACTATTTTGAAGAAGCTGCGATTAAGGTTGCAGCGCAGTATGAAGGCATGAAGGCATACAAGACCGGCGAGGAGCTGATCGCAGCACCGGAGGTGCAGGCGGTCGTTATCACCTCGTCCGACCCGAGCCACGCAGGCTATGTGCTCGAGGCTCTCAAAGCGGGCAAGCCGGTGTTCTGCGAGAAGCCGCTGGCGCAGAACGCAGAGGACTGCGAGAAGATCATCGCCGCAGAAATCGCACACGGCAAGCGTCTGGTGCAGGTCGGCTTTATGCGCCATTATGACCGCGGCTACGCCGAGATGAAGCGTATCATCGACTCCGGCGAACTGGGTGCGCCGCTGATGATTCACGCGTGCCACCGCAACGTGTCTCAGCCGGACGGCTTCCAGACCGAGATGGGCGTTTCCAACGTTGCAATCCACGAGCTGGACATCTGCCGCTGGCTGCTCGGTGACGAGTATAAGAGCGGTCAGGTGCTCAAGGTGCGCCAGTCCGTGTGCTCTACCAAGGGTTATGACAACCCGCAGATCGTGCTGCTGGAAACCCAGTCCGGTGCGCGTATTGACGTAGAGGTTCAGGTTGCGGACGCTTACGGTTACGACATCCAGTGTCAGGTTGTCTGTGAGAAGGGCACAGTCAACCTGCCTGATCCGTATGCGGTTGTCAAGCGCTCGAACGCAACCCGTTCGTTCCCGATCCTGACCGACTGGAAGGACCGCTTTATTGAAGCCTATGACATTGAGCTGACCCATTGGGTCAAGACCCTCGAGGAGAAGGGTGAGCCGGATGGTCCGTCCGCATGGGACGGCTACGCTGCCTGCGTTGCAGCAGACACGCTCAACCGTTCCCGCGGCACGAATCAGTTCCTGCCGATTGAGATGATGGATAAACCTGCTCTCTACAAATAATCTCTCATATAAAAGAAAAAGGACCGCTTAGGCGGTCTTTTTTCGCGTTTGCAGAAGTATTTGATATCTTATGGGCGACATGATCTCGTGCCACAGTTATGCAATCTCGCTCTTGCGAGCGGCGCGGACGAACAGTCCGAGCACGATCAGGCAGAAACACTTAGAAAAGAGCGAAATCGAGGTTTTGAGCGCGCTGTCCAGCAGGACGGCGGCAATATCGCAGATCAGCGGCACGAAAAAGCACAGTCGTATCAGGCGGGACGGATAATCATAGCCGCGTTCCGCGCGAAGCGCCTCCAATCCGGTATACAGAAAGAACTGGGAAACGTACAGGCAAATCACGCCCGCCATGACTACCAGACTCATCACCGTGATGACCGCGGCAGAGTTATAGGGCGGTCGGTCGGTCAGCGCGATCAGAAGCGAGATCAGTCCGACAACGGCTGCGCAGACGCTGATAATGTTGACAGTGAAGGCGCGGTGCAGACGGTCGGACAGCTTGCCGAGCTGATAGAACGGATAAAACTGTGCGACTGCGGCAGCGAGTGCGAGAATATTAGATAACGTGATTTGACCGGCTTCACCGCTGAACAATACGACCGGCAGGTCGATCACGCTGAACAGCACATTCAGAGCATTGAACAGCCAGAACAGCAGCAGCCAGCGGTACGCGGGAGCATTAGGGTTAGCATTCGTCATAGACTCTACCTCCTTTCCATTATAATAGCAGAGAAGATGGAAATGTGCAAGAAAAAGCAGAGCCTTTCGGCTCTGCTTTTGTGCGATTTTACAATATATTAATACTGTACCTGAACCGGCTTGCCGGAGTGGAACGAATCCGTAATCGCGTAGGTAACGAGGGTAGCCTTGGTGCCGTCGTAAACGGTCAGCTCGGGCTTGCGGTCGTTCTGGATGCAGTCGATGAAGTCCACCATTTCGAGCAGGTATGCTTCTGCGAAACGCTGCGGGAAGTTCTCGATGATCTCCTGACGGGCGCCGTACTGGTCGTATACCATAACGCGGTCCTTCCACGGTACACCGGCTACGCGGATATGCGCTTCGGTGCCGACGATTTCGGTCTCGGTGTGGTAGCCGTGCGGCGCAGTACGGCCAACATGCAGGAAAGCGACCGTGCCATTATCAAACTTGAGCATTGCCATGCCGGTTTCGGTGTCACCGTTCTCGGCAAACTCGGGGTGCTTGAAGTTGGTGCCCGCGGCGTAAACCTCGGTAACCTCACCGCCGAGGAACCAGCGCATCAGGTCGATATCGTGGGAAGCGGCGTCGATGAAGATGCCGCCCGAGGTCTTGGAGAACTTGATGCAACTCTCGACCAGTGCTTCCGGGTCCAGACCGGTAGCCTTTACCAGATACGGCTTGCCGATGCGGCCTGCGTTGATCTGTGCCTTTGCATCCGCGTAGGACGGATCGTAGCGGCGCATAAAGCCAAGGAAGAAGATCTTGTCCGGGTGACGTTCAACGGCAGCCTCAGCGCGCTTGCACTCCTCAAGCGAGCAGCCGAGCGGCTTGTCGGTGAAGACGTGCTTGCCTGCATCGAGCGCGTACTCGATCATCCAGCAGTGCTCCGGAGAGGAGGAGACGATAACGACAGCTTCAATGTCTGCCTCGTCAACCATTTTCTTGTAGTCCGTGGTGGTGTACTCCACCTTGAGGTAGTCCTTTGCCCAGTCCAGCTCCTTCTGCACGAGCGAGCAGGCAGCGACCAGCTTGCAGCCGGGAATCTTGAACGCGAGATTCTGCGCGTGCACCGAACCGAGGCGGCCCAAACCAACGATGCCAACTTTGATTTCCTTCATGTTTGTTCTCCTTTTTATAGAGCGGATTTTCTCTCTACGGCAATCGAACGATTGCCTGTCTCTCTCATACTAATTCTATCACTGCGTGGACGCGAACGCAAGGAAAAACGACCAAATCAGAGCATTTTTCATACGGTGAAAATTGGCATTTCAGCACTCGACAGACGAGTGTGATAAAATTCCGACCATCATTTCATAAATTGTTCACAAACAGCACTTGACTTTGTCCGTATGTGGTGGTAAATTAAGTTTAGCACTCGGGGAGATGGAGTGCTAACAACCGAAAGAAAGGAGTCTGCTTCGGTGGAGCTTTCGGAACGTAAAAAGCAAATACTCAAAGCCATCATCGGCGATTACATCCGCACGGCTGAACCGGTTGGCTCCAAGGCATTGACCGAGGGACACGAGCTGCCGTTCTCGTCCGCCACCATCCGCAATGAGATGAGTGAACTGGAGGACATGGGCTACCTCGAAAAGCCGCACACCTCTGCGGGGCGAATCCCCTCACCGCAAGGCTATCGACTGTATGTGGATGAACTGATGGAGCGTCCGGCCGACAATGCGGAGGACGGAAACGCACTGCAGAACAGCGTGCTTACCAAGGTACGCGAGCTTGACCACCTCATTCAGGAGGCCGGCAAGCTGCTCACCAGTCTGACGAATTACGCGTCGGTTGCCATCACACCGGCCATGACGCAGATCGCCATCCGGCAGTTTGAGATCATCGCAGTCGATAAGATGAATTTCGTAATCGTAGTAGTTACGGATTCGGGCACGGTCAAGAATAAAATGGTCCGCACGGTGGCTGAGGTCTCTAAGGATGAGGCCGAGCTGCTCACCTATGTGCTCAACCAGACGCTGACCGGACTGCCGCTCTCGAGCATCACTGCCGAGCGATTCGACATTGTGCGCCGCGCCGCGGGATTGACCGCGCTGCTCGCTCCGGTAGCCGAGTACATCGCAGAGCTGATCACCGAGCTGAGCGACCAGAAGGTTTACCTCGACGGTGCCAGCAAGCTGCTTCGTTTTCCGGAGTACCGCGATACGAAAAAGGCACAGACGCTGCTCGATTACATGGAGGACGACCGCAAGCACCTGCTGCCGGCCACCCGCAAGATTGACGGCATCCAGTTCTTCATCGGACCGGAAAACGGCGAAAACCCGCTGAGTGAAACCTCGGCGATCTACGCAAAATACGATATCGGCAAGATCGGTCAGGGCGCGATCGGCATCGTGGGTCCGACCCGCATGGATTACGCCAAGCTGTCCGCACAGCTCAGCCGCTTCGCAAAAGGGCTGAACAAACTGATCGCCGAGACATTTTTAGATGAAAAAGACGGAAATCACTGATTTCCTGTAAACGGAGGCACAAAACGACATGAGCAAAAAGACAAAGCCGGAGGCGGAAGAGCAGGAGCAGGTAAAGACCGAGGCTCCCGCAGAGGAGACCGCCAAGGCTGAAGCAAAGCCCGCGACGGACTGGGAAGCCAAGTATAACGACCTGAACGACCGTTATCTCCGCATGGCGGCGGAGTACGATAACTTCCGCAAGCGCAGCCAGCGTGAGCGTGAGCAGGCGTACACCGATGCAGTCAGCCGCGCCGTAACCGCACTGCTGCCGACCTACGATAACCTCGAGCGGGCGCTCAAGGCAGAGACCGCCGACACCGAATATAAAAAGGGTGTCGAGCTGACCATGACGCAGCTGACCGAAAGCCTCAAGGGCATTAACGTCACCGTCATCGACGCTGCCGCAGGCACCGCATTCGATCCGAACTTCCACAACGCGGTTATGCACGTTGAGGATGAAAGCCTCGGTGAGAATGTCATCGCGGAAACCTTCCAGCAGGGCTTCCAGATTGGCGATAAGGTTATTCGCCATGCGATGGTGAAGGTTGCAAACTGATTACTAACTACTAATTAAAGTAAACTAAATCCTAACTATTAAGGAGTGTATTTATTATGGGTAAGATCATTGGTATTGACCTTGGTACGACGAACTCTTGTGTATCTGTTATGGAGGGCGGCGAAGCCGTAGTCATCCCTAACGCTGAGGGTGCGCGCACCACTCCGTCTGTTGTTGCATTTTCCAAGGACGGCGAGCGTATGATCGGTCAGGTCGCTAAGCGCCAGGCTGTAACCAACGCTGACCGTACCATTATTTCCATCAAGCGTCACATGGGCACCGACTACCGCGTAAACATCGACGGCAAGCCGTACTCTCCGCAGGAGATTTCCGCTATGATCCTGCAGAAGCTGAAGGCTGACGCAGAAGCATACCTTGGCCAGCCGGTAAATCAGGCGGTCATCACCGTTCCGGCTTACTTCTCCGACTCGCAGCGTCAGGCTACCAAGGATGCCGGCAAGATCGCAGGTCTGGAAGTTCTGCGTATCATCAACGAGCCGACCGCTGCTGCGCTGGCTTACGGCGTAGATAAGGAATCCGAGCAGAAGATCATGGTTTACGACCTCGGCGGCGGTACGTTCGATGTATCCATCCTGGATATCGGCGAGGGCGTTCTGGAGGTTCTGTCCACCGCAGGTGATACCCACCTCGGCGGCGATGACTTCGACCAGCGCATCATCGACTGGATGGTTGACGAGTTCAAGAAGTCCAACGGCATTGACCTGTCGAACGACCGTATGGCTATGCAGCGCCTGAAGGAAGCTGCAGAGAAGGCAAAGATCGAGCTGTCCGGCATGAGCCAGACCTCCATCAACCAGCCGTACATCACGGCTGACGCTACCGGCCCGAAGCACCTCGAGCTGACCCTGACCCGTGCAAAGTTCAACGAGCTGACCGCAGACCTCGTAGAGCGCACCATGGGCCCGGTTCGTCAGGCTATGAGCGACGCTGGTCTGTCCGCTTCCGATCTGTCCAAGGTCCTGCTGGTTGGCGGTTCCACCCGTATCCCGGCTGTACAGGAGGCTGTTAAGGGCATCACCGGCAAGGAAGGCTTCAAGGGCATCAACCCGGACGAGTGCGTAGCAATCGGCGCATCCATCCAGGGCGGCGTTCTCGGCGGCGAGGTCAAGGACGTGCTGCTGCTCGACGTAACTCCGCTGTCCCTCGGTATTGAGACCCTCGGCGGCGTATGCACCAAGCTGATCGACCGCAACACCACCATCCCGACCAAGAAGAGCCAGATCTTCTCCACCGCAGCTGACAACCAGCCGTCCGTTGAGATTCACGTTCTGCAGGGCGAGCGCGAGATGGCTGCAGGCAATAAGACCCTCGGACGCTTCACCCTCGACGGCATCGCTCCGGCACCGCGCGGTATTCCTCAGATTGAAGTTACCTTCGATATCGACGCAAACGGCATCGTAAACGTATCCGCAAAGGACCTCGGCACCGGCAAGGAGCAGAAGATCACCATCACTGCATCCACCAATCTGTCTCAGGACGAGATCGACAAGGCTATGCACGAGGCTGAGCAGTACGCTGAGCAGGATAAGAAGAATAAGGAAGCAGTTGAGGTTCGCAACAACGCTGAGCAGCTGGTATTCCAGTCCGAGAAGGCACTAACCGATCTGGGCGACAAGCTGTCCGCAGATGAGAAGGCAGGCGTTCAGGCTGAGATCGAAAAGGTTAAGGAAGCGCTCAAGGGCACCGATACTGATATGATCAAGGCTGCAACCGAGGGTCTGTCCAAGAAGTTCTCCGATCTGGCCGGCAAGATCTATCAGCAGCAGGCACCGCAGGGCGACCCGAACATGGGCGGCGCTCAGGGTGCAGGCGCACAGGGCGGTCAGCAGGGCGACTTTGTAGACGCTGACTTCACCGAGGTTAAGGACGACGACAATAAGTAATAAGCAAGAGTGAAGATAGAAGAGTGAAGAGTGGAGAGAAAAACTCCTCACTCTTCACTCTCCACACTCCACTCTAATGGAGAGGCGCACTTTGGTGCGCCTATCCCTGTGTATAGGATGATTTTTTATGGCTGATAAAAGAGATTATTATGAAGTGCTCGGCGTACAGAAGGGCGCAAGTGATGATGAGCTGAAAAAGGCATACCGCAAGCTGGCGCGCAAGTACCACCCGGACCTCAACAAGGATAATCCGGAGGCTGCGGATAAGTTCAAGGAAGCAAACGAAGCGTACGAAGTGCTGTCCGACAAGGAGAAGCGCGCCAAGTACGATCAGTTCGGCTTTGCCGGCGTTGACCCGAGCTACGGCGGCGGTGCCGGTGCCGGTGGCTTCGGCGGCGGCTTTGATATGGGCGATCTGGGCGACCTGTTCGGTTCGTTCTTCGGCGGCGGCTTTGGCGGCGGACGGTCGTCCCGCCGTAATGCACCGCAGCGCGGCGAATCCATCCGTCAGACGGTGATTCTGTCCTTCGAGGAAGCCGCATTCGGCTGTGAGAAGGAGATCACGGTCGAGCGTATCGAATCCTGTGACGACTGCGGCGGCACAGGTGCCGCAAAGGGCACCACGGCAGAGACCTGTCCGAACTGCCGCGGCACCGGTGTGGTAACGCAGACCCAGCGCACGCCGCTCGGCATGTTCCAGACGCAGGGCGCCTGCCCGAACTGCCGCGGCACCGGCAAGATCATCAAGAAGCCGTGCCCGAAGTGCGGCGGTCAGGGTCGTGTCCGCAAGACCCGCAAGTTCAAGGTCAACATTCCGGCAGGTATCGACGATGGTCAGTCCATCCAGCAGCGCGGTCAGGGCAATGCAGGTGTGAACGGCGGTCCCGCAGGCGATCTGTTCGTAACGGTTGCCATCCGTCCGCATCCGATCTTTACCCGCAACGGCTCGGATGTACATGTCGATATTCCGATTTCGTTCGCACAGGCCGCACTCGGCGATACGCTGCAGGTGCCGACCATCGACGGCCGCATCGAGTACAAGATTCCGGAAGGCACGCAGACCGGTACGACGTTCCGCATGCGCGGCAAGGGCATTCAGAATGTCAACGGCCGCGGTCGCGGCGACCAGTATGTCCGCGTAAACATCGAGGTGCCGAAGAACCTGTCCGAAAAGCAGAAAAAGCTGCTGCGTGAGTTCGAGGAAACGTC
>ERZ791825.1853-NODE-1853-length-10326-cov-2.821926_pt1 | contig 10326 bp, 6 predicted proteins | sample MGYA00510298_ERZ791825 | MGnify/ENA primary metagenome ERZ791825 (study PRJEB30046, sample SAMN00792010) | human gut metagenome | study: EMG produced TPA metagenomics assembly of the A metagenome-wide association study of gut microbiota in type 2... | reverse complement strand
ACACAGTTGATATCCGGTCTGCCGGGGGCCTGTATAGAAACGGGGATCGATATTTCCGGGAAAACGATCCCGTCCGCAAATTCCGTATTTTCAGGTGCGGTAAGCCGTCCCTTTGCCTGATACAGTCCCACAGTATCGAAATCAATATCGGAAAGATCCCATTCCACCAAAGCGGAATAGCTGGTTTTGTTTTCTGTATAGCATTCCAGACGATACGGGGAAAAACGAAGCAGATGGTTCAGCGTTTCTTCTGTACTGCCCTGTGGAAGCGCAAAAGCGTCCGTATAAGGATACCATTGTTCTATGGAAATAATGACATCAGGAGGTGTTTTTTCTACATGGACGGAAATCACAAGCTCCTTTAATACATTTTCGCCAAAGCAATATCCCTCCGGCAGCTCAATCCTGCCGGTTGCGGTGTAATCCCCCAAAGTGGTCTGGTCAATGGCCGAAAAATCCCAGCCGACGGAAAGTCTTTCAGACCGGCTTTCATTATTTTCAATTACAGTGGCGGAAACCGTTTGGTATTTAAGGGCAAAGAGATAAATGGGTTCCATGTCATCGTCGGAGGGGCTGCTTTTAAGGGGCAGGGTAAAATCCGGCAGGGCGAGAAGCTCATCTTCATTTTGTATTTTTGTGATCCTGATCTTATCGGCATCTGATGGGGTGGCAGTCTGAAGGGCAAAGGCGGATATGCTGCCGATGAAACAGAAAAGGCAGGTCAGACAGCAGACCAGAAAGAAGACGGGAAATCGTTTTTGTTGTGTCCGCTTTATTAGCATACAATTCCCCCCATTCCGGAGAAAACATACCGGCGGTAGACCTCACGCAGCTGTTTTCTGTTTCGGAGGGAGATCGGAAGCTCCTCTCCGTTTATCAGACGGAAGGTCTGGCTGTCGACATGGCTGATATGATCCATATTGATCAAAATGCCGCGATAGCAGGGCAAAAAGCGTTTGTCCTTTTGCAGCGCTGCCGTCACCTCCTGAAACCCTCCGCTCACCGGTATCACTCGTTCTGCCGTATGGATCCATGTCACACGGTTTTGATGGTCTATGTATAAAATCTTATCAGTGGGAAGCTTTAGCTTCTGCCCATCAGCCATAACCGAAAGCGTCATTACCTCGTGGGGCGGTTTTAGCTGGCACAGCTCCATCGCTTCTTCAAAATCTGCCTGATGGCTTGAAAGCGGCTTCAGCAGATAATAGCTGGCAGAAAGGCTGTAGCCCAGCCGGGCATAATCCTCTGTGATGGTCAGAAAAACGATCTTACAGAGCTTGCTTTTCCGGCGCAGCCTTCTGGAAGTTTCTATCCCATCCATGTTTTCCATATAGATGTCCATAAAGACAAGCTGAAAATTGACCTGGGCGGCAGCTTTCAGAAAATTCTCTCCGTCCTCAAATTCTGTCAGCGTATAGTCCAGCTGATGCTTTTTCATATAATTTTCCAGGCAGACAGACAGTTCTGCTCTGTCCTCTGCTCTGTCATCCACAATCGCAATCTGCATCGCGCCATCTCCTTTGCACAATAATCCAATATTAGTATAACATAAAACCGCAGGAAAAAACTTGCGTCTTAAACAGGAAACCTGCGTCTTAAACAAAGTCGGTTGCATTTCCCTTGACAAGATGCTACCCTAATTATACTACATGACTTTTAGGTGAGAAGGTCTGATTTTTTGATTTCATAGGAAAGTTCGTCCTATGAAATCAAAAACGCTCCGCGAGGATCGCACTGCGGCGGAAAGGAAGAGTGCCGCTGTCGCGCCCCGCCGCAGGCGGAGAATCCTGCAAGCAGGATTCTTTTTCATTTTTCCTTTCGGGAAAGGAGGCCCGGCATGAAAATCGCACTTTGTACGGAATTAAGGAATGCAGAATGGTTTGAGAGCAGGCTGCGCTCCCTTTTTGCTGGGGACGGACAGCTTGTCATCGACGAGCTATGGAATGAGAAGCAGCTATCTCAGGCACTGCGGCGGAGCCGCTACCATGCGGTTGTCATCGCAATGACCGGGGCAAGGGGATTGGAGGCTGCCATTCAGGCAAAGCAGCTGGCACCGGAAGTACCGCTTGTCTGGTGGAGTGATGATGAAAACTTCGCCCTGATTGCGTATCAGCTTCGTATCCCGGCATTCCTCTCCATAGATTGTAGTGATCAGGAGCTATATGAGGCGATGGAGCCCATCAGGAAACGGAGGTATGGAAATGCGAATTGCGCTATGCAGCTATAGTCAGAAGGAGAAAGAAACGGCGTTACTGATGAAGCTTGGCAAAGTAGACCGCTTTGACAATGGCGTATTCTGCGTTTATGCCATGCAGCGGGAGGGCCCTTATGACGCTGTGGTGATAATGGAGGATGGGGCCCGTGGAATGAATTTCTGCATGAGCATACGAGGCTACAGCAAGGATGTCCCGCTCCTTTGGATCAGCGATCAGGCAGAATTTGAACCCCAAAGCCGCAGGCTGCGGGTAGATGACTTTTGGGTGAAGCCCGTTACAGAGCATCAGCTGGGGGAAGCAGTCTCCCGGCTTCTTCAGGGAAAAAGGGGAAGTAATGAATCAGGTGAGGAGGAAAAGTATGAATAAAAAATATTACCGGAGAGAACAAAACCGTCACGCTATATAGAAAATAATGACAACAGGAGGAAATGGATATGAGGTATAAAAAGAAGAAACGGCAGATCGTATCTGCAGCATTGGCGGCAATGATGGCGATGCAGTTATGCATACCGTCTGCAACGTTTGCTGCAGTTCCTACAAAAAAGTTGAAAGTGATCACGTGATTTACGGAATTACCGGAGGAGGTCGCGCATATTCAGATCCCTGCGGATGCCGGAGAAAACTTTGAGGATTATCTGAATTTCCCGGAGACGATCGAGGCTTCGGTGGTGGAATATAAGAACGTGGATCATCAGAAAAATAATGCGGATCGCGATAAGGGCGCGGAAGATGAGAAAGCGGCAGCAGACGACCGTGATAAGAAAGAAGACTTTGGAATTGCTACTGGCAGTAATGCAAAGAAAGAAAATCTGAATGAGGAGGAAACTCCGGAAACAGAAAATTCAGAAAACGTGCTGGATAGCAATGATGAGGAGGAAGCAGATAAACAGGAAGTTCAGGAGAAAGACCAGCAGGGTACGTTTCTGATCGCGACTGACAGCAATGCCGGGGATTTTCTTGAGGATTATGAGTTTGAAGATGAGGAAATCTCAGAAGATATCCCGGTGCTGACGGATATCAGCGTTACTTGGGAGCCGGATGAGAATCGGGAAGATGAAAGTGGTTTCTATTATTATCTTCCGGTTCTTCCGAGAGAGTATATTTTGGCAGCGGGCGTGGAGCTTCCGGAGATCGAGGTCAGCATGGACGGCGGAATCGCTTTGCTGGCATCAACAGATACTTATAATATTGCGAATGGCGGTATCAACATCAACAGCAACACATTGGAACAGTATAATGATGCGACTATCACGGGAAGCAGTACGACCAATGTTATTCTGGTTAATGGTGTGGAGGCTACAATCACGATTTCAAATCTGGATATCCAGATACCGCTTGTTAAGAACGATGAGACAGCGAGTACCGGCGATCCGACTGGTGAATGATGCAAAACTGAATCTGATTCTGGAGGGAGAAAACACGCTCAAGGGCGGTGATATGTGTGCGGCTATTGAGGTGCCGGAAGGCTGCACCCTGACGATCAGCGGAGAGGGAAGCTTAAAAGCAACCGGTGGAGAAGGCGCCGGAATTGGTGCGTCGAGCAGGAGAAATGGTTCCTTGGGGACGATTGTGATCGACGGAGGCGATATCAAAGCTTATGGCGGCGAGATGGCAGCAGGTATTGGCGGCAGTGCAGAGGGCGACAGCGGTACCATTATCATCAACAACGGAACTGTATATGCCAAGGGCGGACATGGAAGCTACTACAAGGATATTAAAAATGTATACGGTGGAGCAGGAATTGGCGGTGGAGCGAACGGCTGCGTGGATAAGATTGAGATCAATGGTGGCAATGTGACAGCCTATGGAGGATATGCTACGAACGCGGGAAGACACCCCGGAGCCGCAATCGGCTGCGGCGGTGGTGGAGCAAAAGCGGTAGAAGGCGGATACAAGTATGGTGAGATTGCGATCAAAGGTGGAACGGTTTTAGCCATTGCATATCAGAATGAAGTGTATGCCATTGGTATCGCAGTAAAGCCAGGTCAATCGTTGCCGGGTGGTACTTTGGATGGCTCTATTTCTATCAGTAATGAAGCCACAGTAAACTTAAATGGCGGCGATTATTTCCCGAAAAGTGAAAATTTCGAACTGAAAAAGTATACCATTCAGGGCACGATTGCGGATGTACGATTCATCGAAAGCACTTATCCGGTGACAATCAGCGTGGGAGAGATTACCTGGGATGCAGGGACGATGCAGGTGAGCGATTATCAAGGTACACTTAAGGCATCCAATTATCTGAAGCTATTAACGCCAGGGACACCGGTAACGGTACAGGTGACGGTTGGAGACTATGTTTATCAGATGGAAGCTGACGTTGCTGATGGTGATGATAAGAATGCAACGATCACTTTGAAGTCCGCAACTCCTCTTTATGAGACAAGATTAAAATTTGTTTCCACGGCGATCACGAGCGATCAGATATTACAGGCAACCGATATCACGGTCAAGCAGAATGATAAACCGTTGAGCAATCAAGAAGGTCAAAGTGCAGCTATGGTCATTCCTTCCATGCAGATTTCGTATGATGAAGCGAACACGGGACATCTGACGGTATATCTGCCGGAAAATAGGGAAAACACAGAGATTTCGGTGACGGTACCGGGCTTAAATGACGGCAATCCGATCACAGTATCAGGTAAGACAATTTCGACAACAACACCAAATGAAATCGAGATGTTTCATGATGATACCGTTTGTAGTCATGAGTACTATAATGCAGATGGATTTTGTGAAGCATGTGGTGCATATCAGAAGGCAAACAAGTCGGGGGAATATTATGAGATTTATAATGCCGGTCAGCTTTTCTGGTTTGCGGAGCGGTTTAATAGTGGGATGATCCCTGATAACAGCAATCTGAAGCTGATGAAGGATATTGAGATTCCGGACGGTCATAACTGGACAAGCATTGGAAACATAACTGATAAGTTTTTCAAAGGGAATATTGAGGGAAATTATCATGTAATCTCCGGACTGCGACCTGCTAATGACAATACAAGTTATAAGCGAGGACTGGTGGCAAGGATTCAAGATGGGAAAGTACAAAATATAGGGCTGGTGTTGGAAGATGGTTGGACTTTCGGGTTGTGTCATACCGCTGTTGGTACCAATATTCAGAATTGTTTTGTAGTAGGAACAAATTTTTTAAATAATTCTTCAAACGGAACGGTGACTAATTGCTTGGCTGTATCAGGAAAACTGGAAGGAACTACGTCCTCGATGAATAATAGGGCTAGTTTTACGAACTGTTATGAGACAACAAAAGGCATATTTAGTAGTAATGGTGGAATTACTACTCTAGATAGCGAAGAAAAACGGAAATCACTGAAATCCGGAGAAATTGCCTATAAATTAAACGGTGAAAAATCAGATGGTACGTGGGGACAGGTGATCGGAAGGGAGGATTACCCGCGTTTCCGCAAGTACAGTAAGACGGTATATTATGATTCAGCTACTGGTACATATTCTAATAATAAGGCGGCAAGTATCACTTTTGCAACTGTCACGGATATTAAGACGATTTCTGAAACACAAGCAACTGCTACAATTAAGGCAACGGGAACTTCTGGAGCAGAGGTTAAGTTTTTCTTAACCTCCGGCGAGGATGAGCGGACGTTAGATGATATGTTCTTGAATGGAACGCAACTTAAGGAAAGTTCTTCCGGAAACTATGAGTATACTATTCAGGATTTAGCTCCGGACACAGAATATCATGTCAGACTGATGATTAAAAAGGATGATAAGTTATCTCTTGATGTAACCTATGTAAATTTCCAGACAGAAAAAGTGCGGCAGGAGGCACCTAATGCTGCTGATGTTTCTATCAATTACGAACAGGAGACTTTAGAGAATAAAGCTTCCTGCGATCTGGAGTATGCTGCTTCTAAGGATGCACAGTCATGGACAACGATAAGACAGGGTGGTAAGGTTCGTCTGACAGGGCTGCTGAATAACATTCGTGAAAATGGTGGGTCTGTACCAGTCTATATTCGCAAGAAAGCATCCTCGTCCATGTCAGCCAGTGAAGCGGTTTTTGTGGCGGATTTGCAAACACAGGTGATTCCGGAAGAATCGAACAAGCCGAATATTGATTATCGGAAGGAAGAAATCACAATTTCCTCATCTTTACAGTATGTGATTGTAAACGGAACCAATACCTCTCCAAGCTGGACATCTGCAAAAATGGGCAGTGGATCAGGAATTTCGATTACAGACATCATTTCTTCCGATCATGAGAGTACGGTTTATTATCGGTATGCTGCAAGCAACACGGATAAGAAATTTGCCGGAAAACCTGAAAGTATCACGATTCTTAAAAGAACGGAAGCACCGGCTGCAATAACTGAGGGTGAGGTGACTATAACCGGTACGACGATTACCATAAACAGAACGAATCCGGAAAATGACATTGAGTATGGATACCGTGATGTAGATTCAGACGGAGCATTTACATGGATTGACGGTACGGAAATTCAGGGATTATATCCGGCACATGGATATCAGGTAACCAGCAGAATAAAGGCGAAAGAGAATGCATTTGCTTCTGAGAGAACGGAACCGCTTAATGTGTCTACCAGGGATACACTGAGAATTGTAGGAAACGGAACACAAAAGTGGGATGCGAAGGGGACTTATGGGGTTTCACTTGCTAAGATTCCTGTTTCCCTGGCTTCTGGTTATGGTGTGTATAATGGTGCAAATCAACCGGTAGCCGGAACCTGGAGCTGGGAACCGGAAAATAGTAGTCCAGCATCTGGTATTTATCCGAATGTAAAAGGTAACAAGGCTTATACCGTGAAATTTACACCGACAGATTCAAGTGCTTCATACGATAGGACATTAACAGATTCCGTGGTACCGGAAATTTCTAAGTACCAACTGCAATTATCATCAGTTGCGGTAGAAAATAAGACCTATGATGGCACGACAACAGCAACGGCACAGCAGCCACTCATGATAGACACTGGTGTGAAGACAGGTGCCGGAAATGAAAAACTGCAGATCACAGGCTTAACAGCCGCTTTTAAGGATGCAAATGCCGGAACCGATAAAGAGGTTGTGATCGATGCTTCGAAGGCAGTGATAACAGGAGCAGCAGCGAGCGGTGGCGGAGCAACAGCCGATCCGGATAACTACCAGGTCAACATTCCTTCCAGTGCAACCGCAACGATCAAAAAAGCAGCATCTTCGATCACGATCAATGATGCAGAGTGGCCGGGAACGAAAACATATGGCGATCCTGATTTTCCATTGACTGGAGTTACCACCGTTGGAGACGGAGCGGTGACCAAGACAAGCGACTCTGCGAATGTACTGACGGTTGATGCAGATGGCCGGGCAACGATCCATGGCGCAGGTACGGCAACGGTAACGATAAGTGTGGCAAGTGGCACCAATTACACGGCAGGTAATAATTCCAGACCGATCACCGTTCAGAAGGGAAGCATTTCCCTGAATTTGAAAGCCGGAAAGAAAACCGGTCTGATGCAGAGACTCCGGGCTGCTCTTGGAAATGTGAAAGATACTTATGTTCTGACTCTGGAAGCGAAGGGAGCTTATCAGGATGTTCTGACCGGAACGGTAATATTTTATGAAAATGGACAGCCGCTCAATCAGACGCCGATCACATTGACTAATGGAACCGCATCCATGGAATATTCGGGTCCTTCTGCTGGTACGCATGAAATTTCGGCAGATTATGTGCTGCCGGCTGACGGCGCAGAGCAGCAGAATTACAATAAGCCTGCACTGGTAAGCTGCAGCTTCGAGGTCGGAAAGGTAGATGAGGATCAGATTCAGATCAAAGAAGTAGACGGGAAACTCTACGGAGATGATCCATTCAAACTGGAACTTACCGGACAGAAGGGAACCGGAGCTGTGAAATTCTCCGTTCCTGACGGAAATGGAGTTCTGAAGCTATCAGAAGTGAACGGAAAAACAGAGGCGAAGATCATCGGAGCCGGAACGGTCCTTGTGACGGCTGAGGTTGCCGGGGATAGTGACTACAATGGAACGACGGTGACCAGGAAAATTACTGTTGGAAAAGCACAGGCACCGGAGATTTCCGTGGCAGAGCCGAAGATTGCACAGGTTCCGGCAGATGCACCAGAGGAAGTAAAAGCGATCGCTAACCTCTTAGAGAAGAACGCCCCGGAGATTACCGGACTGGATACTGCCACAGCAGATCTGATCCGGGAAACAGAAAACGGGGATGTGATCGTAAAAACAGGAGAAGATCAGACGATTTCCGGAGTGGAAGCGAAGGAAAAACTTCAGAAGGAAGGAGTCGATACCGCAGGAAAGAAGGTAAGACTGGTGGTTGAGCCGTATATGTCGGTGGAAGTAAAGGGTGTGACCGAAAAACAGGGAGTGAATGTGATCACTTTTGAAATCACTGCATTATACAATGTAAAAGCCACAACAGCCAGAAAGAATGAGACCATGCAGGAGGAAGGAACCGGTAGAAATACCATTCTGATCGGCACAGCAATCCCGCAGAAGGTTGGAACCCCGGTTACGATCACCCTGCCGCTCCCGGCAGATTATCCGACCGAAGATCTCTTTATCCGGCATCTGTTACATAGCGGAAAAATTGCTTATTATCCGGTAACAGTAAAGAAAACGCAGGGAAGTGCAATGGCAGAGTTTGTCAACAAGGATGGCTTCAGTACCTTTGAGCTGCTCTCAGACAGCCGAAAGGGAACGGTTGCATTTGATCTTGGAGTCGGAGAACGGAGCTATAGCCTGGAGCAGATGGATGAAGCGCTTCCGACAGTCAGCAAGGATGGAGCTGTGTTCAAGGGCTGGAAGATCAACGGCACGTTGTATACAACTGTGAACGAAGCACTCCTGGATGCGCTGGATCAGGCAGAAGGACATCGTGTGACGGCGCAGGCAGTTCTGGAAAGCAACAGTCCTGAAACTCCTGATAATCCGAAGGAAGACAGCAGCTCCGGTTCCGGCAGCGACGGAGATACTGACTGGAATGTGACCAGAAATGCATGGGAAACAAAGAATGTCAATGGCGTAGTCAGATGGAGATACTATGGCAGCGATGGACGATGTGTATCCAATGCATGGAAACAGCTTCCGTACAAGGAAACCATGTTCTGGTATCACTTTGGTGCGGACGGGTACATGGATACCGGCTGGTTTAAAGATGCGGATGGAAACTGGTATTATCTGAATCAGGCATCCGACGGCACGCAGGGAACCATGAAGACCGGCTGGTTTAAGGACACAGATGGGAACTGGTATTATCTGAATCCGGTATCTGACGGTACGCGGGGAGCGATGAGGACCGGCTGGTTTAAGGATATGGATGGAAACTGGTATTATCTGAACCCGGTATCTGACGGTACCCAGGGAGCGATGAAGACCGGCTGGTTTACAGATCCGCAGGATGGACATCTCTATTATCTGGATCCAAAGACCGGTGCAATGGTGACCGGAAACATACAGAATGATAGCGTGTGATTCTGTTTCATGGGGATCCATCAACTTTTATGGTTGATGGATCCCTGCTTTTATCTTCTCATAGGACAAATGGAAATTTTTACTTGACAGTTCTATGTTTTTTCATGTATGATAAAAATAGTGTGAAGAGACATTTATCGTTTTCATGCAAATGTATGTAATGACCACTCCCGTAGAACAGACTACGGAAGTTAAGCCCATCGGACAGGCGGGTCAAGCGCCGCGTGGGGTTAAGCCCACATTATTGATTGAGTTAAAAGCTCAAATTTATAAGTTGATTACTTTATAATCAGTGTTTGAAAAACACATCATCTTGTGAATCGGTCAATAAGTGCAGGGACAATATATTTGCGATTGCAGACTTGGAAGAAAAAACGATAAAGCTCAGAGGCAGACGGGAGCGGAGTGACGCGCCCCAGACCCCAATGGAATAGAATCGTTTTGAGCAGATGATGGTTTTGGCGTCATCTGCTTTTTTTTATGATTCAGATGATGCGCAATCAATAAAATGCGTGAGGAACAAAACCATGGACAGAGAGAGACAAAAGAAAGCCCCGATCTATGAAGCGCTCGAGGAATTTAAAAAGAAGAGAGTTGTCCCGTTTGACGTACCGGGACATAAGAGAGGACG
>ERZ791825.1833-NODE-1833-length-10435-cov-3.438439_pt1 | contig 10435 bp, 8 predicted proteins | sample MGYA00510298_ERZ791825 | MGnify/ENA primary metagenome ERZ791825 (study PRJEB30046, sample SAMN00792010) | human gut metagenome | study: EMG produced TPA metagenomics assembly of the A metagenome-wide association study of gut microbiota in type 2... | reverse complement strand
TGACAGACCACCGTATCGGTCTCTTCATTGACTTTTGTCTCCGGCTTTTTGATTATCTGGTCGTTTACTGTCACCTGACCTTTTTTGATGTACTCTTTCACCTGACTTCGAGTGCCAATATTGTTATCGCATAAAAATTTATCCAACCGCATGGGCTTTGATCTCTTTCTTAGACTTAATTTTTCTTCATCGGCATATAGTATACAAACCTTTCAAGGCAGACAGCCATGAAAAAAATATTCGGAATCTGTTTCTTTGTTCTAATGACCGGCTGTATTCTGACTCATTCTTCCCTGAGCCTTGCCTATGCTGCCTTGGGTCTGAATCTTTGGTATGAAAAAATGGTACCGGTGCTTCTGCCGTTTATGATCCTGTCCGGCACTTTGATCCGTATGGGCATGACGGACAGCCTGATCCGTCCGGTAAGACCTTTGTTCGGAAGAATCTTTCGCCTGCCCGGACCGGGAATCTATGTGATCCTGGTGGGCTTTTTGTGCGGATTTCCCATGGGTGCCCGGACGATTGCGGATTTACGGAACCGACAGGAACTTTCTTCGGAGGAAGGACAATATCTGCTGGCCTTCTGCAACAATCTGGGACCAGTCTATTTCCTGGGATTTGTACTGCCGCTACTGCATAGGAAGCTGGTGCTCCCCTATGTATTTGGTATGTATGGCATTCCATTGCTATATGGTATTTCCCTGCGTTATAGCGTATACAGAAATCGGATTCCAGAGAAAACAGACCAAGCTTTCGGAAGAGACAACGCAGCGAAGCTTTTAGAACAGACCGATCCGGCCTGCCTTCCTGCCATATCTCTGCCGGATGCCCTGGATGATGCCATTACCGCTGCCGGAAGAAGCATCTTACAGCTGGGAGGCTACATGATCTTTTTCAATCTGCTGAACCTTCTGCCAAGGCTTTTACTTCCCGACAGTTTCTGGTATGCACCGCTTTTGGAGATCAGTGGGGGCCTGAAGCTGCTGGGAGACAGATTCCCTTTGTATACGTTATTGCTTTTGCCCTTTGGCGGCTTAAGCTGTATCGCCCAGACCGGAAGCTGTATCCGCAATACCGGGCTTTCTCTCAAGTCCTACATCCTTCATAAAATGGTACTGACAGTGCTTACTGCAGCTTATTATCTGGGATGGTTTCTGTTGTCTCCGGATACTTTTCTGCTTTGATTTTTCCGTCTTCGTTTTCTGTGTCTGCCCTGTTGGATCTGGTATAACAAAAAGACCAGCAACAACAGCACTACCAGAATCCCACAGATCACCAGAAAAACACCGAAATTCACTTCCGGACTTTTTTCGGAAGGCACCGGAGTATTTCCGGCGGCATCGGCCATGGTGATCACGGAACTGCCAGCTTCTGTGATCTGTTCCTCTGCAGCCCGGGAAGCTTCCGCTGCCTCCTGTGCCGCAAGACTTTCCTGTAATGCCTCTTCGGCAGCTTTTTCCTGATCAATAAAAGGCTGTGCAAAGGTGACAGGATCACTCTCTGTGAACAGATCCGCCTGATTGTAACCGCGGACGGTGATCACCGGCTGTTCCCCCTTTGTGAAGGTCACGGAAAATGTGAAGGTATCGGGATAGGTCCCGGCCATAATATCCAGTCCCGGCCAGGGAAGCAGTTCGGTATAAGTCCTGCCTCCATCGGTACTGTAATCGTAATACATCATGGGGCAGTCATAGTCGGCTGCCGTCACTTCCAGAGAGACTTCTCCGGTCTCATAGTCTGCATTCTGCAAAGTCAGCTGGCAGATATCCGGTTCGGTCTTGTCCCGCACAGTGGCAGGCAGAATGGATTGCAGCGAGACTTCCGGAAGAGCGTCTGCCTCTCCACTGTAGTCCACACCAAGACTTGCACTGGATAATCCGAAATATTTTGCAACAGACAAAGCATCCTCCCTGCCGAATTTCTTCCAGTCCTCTTCTGTCTGGCAGTAAGGAGTATCTCTGCTCTCATCCACATGACAATGCTCGATGATGGCGGAGGGAATGGATCTGGAGGTACTTTCTCTTATAATTCCGTAATAGTCATCACCGTTATCTTTAAGTTTCGTCTTGACTCCCCGTAGAAACAGTCCCATGTCCTGCATCTGCTGCATCTGTTCCCAGCCGAACTGATAACCGTAAGCGTTGTAAGGCTGTACGGAAGAGATCCAGACTTCGGATCCGAACAGATCATGATCCATGGAAGCGTTGTAATGAATACTGAACAGGAAATCCGCATTCCGGTCTGCAGCAAATTGTGCCCGGTCTGCCAGAGACATGGTCACATCATCCGTATGAGTCAGATAGACATCCACATTATCGTATTTTGTCAGTTCCTCGTACATGGCCAGCGCGGTCACCATGGTCATTTTTTTCTCCTGTGCAGGGCCTTCCAGCGTTCCCTCGTTATCACCGCCGTGTCCGGGATCAATGACAATGACGACCCTTTCTCCGGTCTCCTGCGCTCTGGGAGCCGCCTGTGCAGGCAGGGAATTTCCATAAAAACAGGCTGCTGCAAGACTGACCGCACAGATCATTGTCCTGACTAACAGCCCTTTTTGCTTTTTCCATACTTTCATTTATCGTATTCCTTTATTTTTAAAAAACCAGCTTTCAGCAGAAAACTGGTTTTTCGTACTTGTTGTTTGGACATGCTTTACATAACGTCCAGATTGTCTTCGGCATCCGCAGCAGTATCTACGTCATCAAGATCCTCATCTACGGGGTGCAGCTCACTGCGGTTGGACTGGATAATGTCACGATACTGGTTCAGATTGCCGATCAGAGCATCGTAATTGGCGCTGGCCTGCTGTGTGGAGGAAGAAATAATATTCTCCAGATGTGCCAACATATCATCCATGTACTGCATGGCAGCGGATTTGACATTGTTGGCCTCAATAGTGGCATTGTCCAGAATCTCCTGGGCCTGCTTACTGGCCATGGTAACGACCTCGTTGGCCTGGGCGTAAGCCTGCTGCATGATCTCATGCTCGTTGATCAGCTCATTGGTATGCACGGTAGCCTCGTTGATCAATGCTTCTGCCTTGGCTTTGGCATCGTTTAGGATGGCTTCCTTGTTGCTGATGATCTTCTGGTAGCGCTTGATCTCATCCGGGGTCTTCATACGCAGTTCCCGCAGTAACTCATCAATCTCATCCTTATTCACGATGATTTCGGTACTGGACATGAACTTCGGCTTGCAACCCTCGATGTATTCTTCTATTTCATCAATTAACTGTTCGATTCTGCTGCTCATGAAACTCTCCTTATTTACACATCACTATGCTCTGAAAGCTTTTTCTCGCGATATTTGTCGTAGATCAGTTTCGCCACAAAATCCGGAACACAAGGGGTGATATCTCCATCAAAACTTGCAATCTGCTTGATGGCGGAAGAACTGAGGTAGGCATATTCCAGACTGGTGGTCAAAAATACCGTATCAATTTTGCCATGGGACAACATCCGGTTGGTCTGTGCCATCTGCAGTTCATATTCAAAATCCGTAATGGCGCGTAAGCCCCTTACGATAACATGCAGATCTTTTTCCCTGGCATAATCCACTAAAAGCCCACTGAAACTGTCGATCTGCACATTAGGCAGATCTTTTGTGGCTTCTTCTAGTATCTTAACACGTTCCTCTACAGAAAACAACGGTGTCTTTTCTTTATTGTTCAAAATGCTGACGATCAGAACATCAAATATTTCGGATGCCCGTCTTATGATATCCATATGTCCGTTGGTGACGGGATCAAAGCTTCCGGTGTAAACAGCTCTTTTCATAAAAATCATGCCTTTCAGTGTTACTTCTTGCGAAGGAACACATGCTTGTTGGTTTTGTATTTTTTCTCACGGATCACTTCAAACCCTAAGTCTTCCGCATAGGAAAAATCGGTATGCAGAGAGGCTTCTACCAGGATCAGAGTCTCTTCGGAGACATATTTGGCATAGCGCAGCTGCTCTAAGACTCTGCGCTCCTGCTCCTGATCGTAAGGTGGATCCATGAAGATCACATCTACGTGCTTTTCATAGATGCCCGTCAGTCCTGCGCAGGCATCCTGTTTTAATACTATAGCACGGTCTTTCATTTTCGTAAATGCCAGATTGTCCTCGATACATGCCAGGGCTTTCGGCGCATTTTCAATAAAATAGGCTTTTCTGGCACCGCGGCTTAAGGCTTCGATGCCGATGCCGCCACTGCCACTGAAAATATCCACGAACACACAGTCCGGAATATAGGTCTGCAACATATTAAAAAGGGTTTCCTTGATCCGGTCGGTGGTGGGTCTGGTATCCATTCCTTCCGGAGTCTTAAGGGGCAGACTTCTTGCAGTTCCCGCAATGACTCTCATATGATTACTCTCCGTTCTCTCTATAAATGTTGTATGAATGATTCTGTTTAAAAAGTTACACTCTCACTTTGGTGCCCTTGCTGTCACGTTTGCCGAGTTTCAGATTATTCAGGATGAGCTCCTTGCCCTTATATTCAATGGTGGTCTCTACGGCATTCTTCGTATAATATACATTTTCCACCTGATCACCGTCGCCCAGTTTCATGCCGCGGACGCCGATGGCTCCTTTTTTCTTCTCGGGAATCTCATCTACGGCAAAGCGTAGAAAAAAACCGGCCTTTGTCTGTAATACGATATTCCGCTGATCCGTAAGAGCCGTAACGCTGACAACGCTGTCGCCCTCCGCCAGCTTCGTAGCTGCAACGGTGCGCTTGGTCACATCGAACTCTCCGCCATCTACCACCTTCAACATGGACTGTGCAGTGGCAAAGATCACCTGACACAGATTCAGTTCCTTCTGACTGGTGATATAGACGATCTCTTCGGTCTTCTGGCTGAAGTTACTCACGTTGTCAATGGGCGTGCCTTTGTCACGGAACTTGCCGTAAGGCAGGTCCAGCACCTTGATAGTGTGCATCTGTCCGGTGGTGGTAAACAGGCAGAGCCTTCCGGTATTTTTACAGGTAAAGATGTATTTATTTTCTGCATCTGCGGCTTCTTTATTCCGCTCGTAAGTAGAGACATCCACGGTTTTGGCGTAGCCAAAACGATCCATCAGGAAGACGACATCCATCTCTTCCAGTTCTTTTTCCTTGTAGACCGCTTCCTGTCCGTTCTCGATGACAGTTTTGCGGGGATGGCTGTATTCCTTCTTGATTCCGTCCAGTTCATTCATGATGACCTGGGCCATGGAATCTCTGCGGTCCAGAATATCCTCATAGCGATAGATGTTTGCCATGGTCTCTTCGTGTTCGTTGATCAGTGCTTCCAGTTCCAGACCGATCAACTTATACAGACGCATCTCTAAGATGGCATTGGCCTGTTTCTCGGTGAACATCAGCTGGGCTGCCATGATCCTGGATTCCTTGGACTTGAACTTGATGCCGTCGACCTTGCCCTCTACGAGACAGGCTTTTGCCATGGCACGATCCTTGGATCCGCGTAAAATTTCAATGACCAGATCGATCACATTACAGGCCTTGATCAGACCTTCCTGAATCTCCTTGCGCTCCTGCTCTTTAGCCAATAGATTGGTATATTTTCTGGTAGCCACTTCAAACTGGAAGTCTACATTGGCCTTGATGATCTGCTTTAAGCCCATAGTCTCTGGTCTGCCGTTTGCGATAGCCAGCATATTGACACCGAAGGTATCCTCCAGACGAGTCTTTTTATAGAGCATATTTACAAAGTTCTCGGGATCGGCATCCTTACGAAGTTCGATGACGATACGGATGCCTTCCTTGGAAGATTGGTTGGAAATATCCACAATATCCTGTGTCTTCTTCGTCTCGGAAAGAGCGGCCACGTCGGATAAAAACTTCGCAATATTGGCACCGATCATGGTATAGGGAATCTCGGTGATCACTACATTGGTCTTTCCAGCTTTTCCCTTCTGGAATTCCACTTTACCCCGCAGCTTGATCTTGCCGGTTCCGGTCTCATAGATGTCTTCCAGTTCATCCTTATTGATAACGATGCCGCCGGTGGGAAAATCCGGCCCCTTCAGGTAACGCATCAGTTCTTTTGTTGTGATCTCATTATTGAGCATATAAGCCTTTACGGTGTCAATGACTTCCCCGAGATTATGAGGGGGAATGCTAGTGGCCATGCCTACGGCGATACCTTCGGAACCATTAACCAACAGGTTCGGAATCTTTACCGGCAGTACGGATGGCTCTTTTTCCGTCTCATCGAAGTTCGGAACAAAGTCTACCACATCCTTGTCCAGATCTGCCAAAAAAGCTTCCTGCGTCACCTTCTGAAGTCTTGCCTCGGTATAACGCATGGCTGCGGCACCATCTCCTTCAATGTTGCCGAAGTTACCGTGACCGTCGATCAGGGGCATACCTTTTTTGAAATCCTGGCTCATGACTACCAGTGCCTCATAGATGGAACTGTCACCATGTGGATGATATTTACCCATGGTATCACCTACGATACGGGCACTTTTACGGTAGGGACGGTCGTAACGGATCCCCAGTTCGTGCATATCGTAGAGAGTTCTGCGCTGTACCGGCTTCAGGCCGTCTCTGACATCCGGCAGGGCTCTGGCAATGATAACGCTCATGGCATAGTCGATGAACGATTTCTGCATCTCCTCGGAGTATTCTGTTTTTATGATTCTGCTGTCGTCCATTTCTAATCTCCGTTCTTCTGATATCTGATATTAAATATCAAGCGCCGCATCCGTAGCGTGATCGTAAATAAAGGCTTTTCTGGGCGGCACATCCGTACCCATGAGAAGCTCGGTCATCTCGGAAGCCATACGGGCATCCTCGATCTCCACTAATTTTAACAGTCTGCGTTCCGGATCCAGTGTGGTCTCCCACAGCTGTTCGGCATCCATCTCACCCAGACCTTTGTATCGCTGTAAGGTAAAGGGACCCTTATGGGTCTTGCGGTATTTTTCCAGTGCCTTATCATCATACAGATATTTTTCTTCTCCCTTGGAGGGCATGGCCTTATATAAGGGAGGCATTGCTATGTATACGTGGCCTTCAAAGATCAGATCCGGCATGAATCGGTAGAATAAGGTCAGTAACAATGTAGAAATATGCGCACCGTCCACATCGGCATCTGCCATGATGATGATCTTGTCATAGCGCAGCTTACTAATATCAAAATCATTGCCGTAGCCCTCGGAAAATCCGCAGCCGAAAGCATTGATCATGGTCTTGATCTCCGCATTGGCAAGCACTTTATCGATGCTGGCCTTCTCCACGTTCAGGATCTTACCGCGGATGGGAAGGATGGCCTGATACATACGGTTCCTGGCAGTCTTGGCACTGCCGCCCGCAGAGTCACCCTCTACGATGAAAATCTCACATTTGGAAGGATCTCTGGACTCGCAGTTCGCCAGTTTTCCATTGGAATCAAAGGAGAATTTCTGCTTGGTCAGCATATTGGTCTTCGCTTTTTCTTCGGTCTTACGGATCTTGGCCGCCTTTTCCGCACAGCCGATGATGCTCTTTAAAGTCTCCAGATTGCGGTCAAAAAATCTTACGATCTCTTCACCTGTCACCTTAGCCACAGCCTTGGCAGCATCCTGATTATCTAACTTTGTCTTGGTCTGTCCTTCAAAACGGGGATCCGGATGCTTGATGGATACCACGGCGGTCATTCCGTTCCGGACATCGGCACCGGTAAAGTTTGCATCCTTTTCCTTCAGAATATTTAATTCTCTGGCATAAGTATTAATAACATTTGTGAACTGGGTCTTGAAACCAGTAAGGTGGGTACCGCCCTCGGAGTTATAAATGTTATTACAGAAGCCCAGTACATTCTCGTGGAATTCATTCACATACTGGAAGGCCACTTCCACGGAGATGCCTTCGCTCTCACCGGAAAAGAAAATGACATCATGGACGGTCTCTTTGGAACGGTTCATGTCTTTTATGAAGCCAATGATGCCTTCCGGTTCATGGTAGGTAACCTTCTCCGGTTCTTCTTTTCTCTTATCTTCAAAAATGATCGTAAGCTTCGGATTCAGATAAGCGGTCTCATGGAGACGGCTCTTAACCTCATCTTCCTTGAAACGGGTCTTGTCGAAGATGGTATCATCCGGCAGGAAATTGATGGTCGTACCGGTCTCTCTGGTCTTGCCCACTACGGGAAGCAGACCGTCCACCAGATCCATGACGGGGATACCTCTCTCATAATGATCCTCATAGATGCAGCCACCACTCTTGACTCTTACAGTCAACTTTGTGGAAAGGGCATTTACCACAGAGGAACCTACGCCGTGCAGACCACCGCTGGTCTTGTAGGCGGAATTATCGAATTTACCGCCGGCATGAAGAGTCGTGAATACCAGGCGCTCCGCACTGATTCCTTTTTCGTGCATTCCCACGGGAATACCACGTCCGTTGTCTTCTACCGTGGCGGAGCCATCCGCTTCTAATGTTACTTTTATCGTATCACAGTATCCTGCCAGATGCTCGTCCACAGAGTTATCTACAATCTCATAGATTAAGTGATTCAGGCCCTTGGTGGAGACACTGCCGATATACATTCCGGGTCTCTTTCTTACCGCTTCTAAGCCTTCCAGGACGGTAATACTTGAGGCATCATAATTATTGTCTTTTGCCATGAAATGGAACTCCTTATCAACACATGATTGTCTTTAGTATAGCATAGATTTTGTGTTTGGAAAAGAAAAAAATACAAGGGATAGCATAGCACCCTGCCAGAAATAAAAAACCACCAGTTCCCTGATTCTGAACTGGTGGTCAAAATTATCTGTTAGGAAATTCTTAAATTACACAGTGATCTTCTTACAGCAAGCCAGTGCCAAGGCACCGGGTCCGATGTGGCAGGCAACGCTTAAGGACAGAGGATCGATATGAATATCATAGCCGGGGAATTCCGCCTCTACTTCAGTGCGGAACTGCTCTGCTGCGGCCCTGTCGTGGGTATAGGCAATCTGCAGCCAGATATGCTTGTCCTCCGTCATGCCGCCAAAACGCTCGTTGATGTCCTTTTTAATAGCATTGATCATCATGGTTTTGCCCTGTGAGGTGGTTCTTGCCTTTGCAAAGGCATCCAGCTTTTCACCCTGAATGGTCAGCACCGGTTTCAGGCGAAGCATGGTACCGATGGCTGCGGCCGCCGGAGTGATCCGTCCGCCTTTTTTCAGATAATACAAGGTGTCCAGCATAATATAGATACTGCTGTTGAATTTATCATTTTCCAGGAATTCTTTGATCTGGGCCGCGTCTTTATCGGCCGCCGCAAGCTGCAGGGCATCCAGTGCAGACTGACGCTGGGTTACGGAGATTCTCTGGTTGTTCACGACCTGAACTCTGCCATCATAATCTGCCGCAAAGGCCATGGCACTCTGACAGGAACCGGACAGACCGCTGCTCATGGGAATGTGTACAATCTCGTCATATTCCTGCAAAAGCTTGTCCCACAGACTGGTGACACTGTCAGGAGACGGCTGGCTGGTGGCAATATTGGCACCGGATTTCAGCTTTTCATAGAACTGCTCCTGTGTCAGGTCAATATCTTCATAATAAGTGACTTCATCAATCATAAAAGGCATGGGAAGTACATAAATTCCAATTTTTTTCCCCTCCGCCTGCGTAATACCGCTGTTACTGTCTGTTACAATTGCTATTTTTGCCATTTGGTATCTAAACCTTCCCTTTGCATTATTTTGCAGAAATTACCCGATTCGCAGTTTGAAACTTTGAACCTAAAAGTAATTTTACTGTCAGATGGTCCGAAAGTCAACCATATTTGCCGAGCGATGTTCCTCAAAATATTGCCGCAACGGCAGCGTGTCTTCGCTGCTCAGTTCCGGATCTGAGCATAACAGCGTATCTACGGCTTCAGAAGCCTCCTTTAACAGTGATGCATCCGTATAGATATCTCCCAGTACAAAAGAAAATTCACCGCTCTGCCGGATTCCGAAGATATCACCGGGGCCTCTCAGTTTCAGATCCTCGGAGGCGATATGGAAACCGTCGTTGGAATGGTTCAGGATCTGCAGACGTTCCATGGTCTCTTTGGCCTCGGAAGTACTGATGAAAATACAATAGCTCTGGAATTCTCCACGTCCTACACGTCCCCGCAGCTGGTGCAGCTGTGCCAGACCGAAGCGCTCTGCGTTCTCCACCATCATTACCGTGGCATTGGGAACATTGATGCCGACTTCAATGACTGTGGTAGAGACTAAGACATCGATCTTCTTATCAGCAAATTCTTCCATGATACGGTTTTTGTCTGCTGGGCGCATTTTTCCATGGAGGTAAGCTACTTGAACGGAAGGTGGCAAAGCTGCCCGGAGTTTCTCCGTATAATCTACTACATTCTCCAGGTCTTCCGCTTCCCCTTCCTCTACCATGGGACAGATGACATAAGCCTGTCTGCCGGCAGCCACCTCTCTGGCAATGAATTCATAGGCCTTGGGACGATAGGAAGTTCCTA
>ERZ791825.1832-NODE-1832-length-10439-cov-2.895801_pt1 | contig 10439 bp, 5 predicted proteins | sample MGYA00510298_ERZ791825 | MGnify/ENA primary metagenome ERZ791825 (study PRJEB30046, sample SAMN00792010) | human gut metagenome | study: EMG produced TPA metagenomics assembly of the A metagenome-wide association study of gut microbiota in type 2... | reverse complement strand
CTAATTCCTCTTGATATTGTTTTGCGTCGTTGATCATATTAGCCTCACCTTGCTTGTTTACACCTTGGTTATAATATACACGACCTAAGTTAGAGAGAGATTCGATATAGTCAGGATTGATCGCCAATGCTTTCTTGAAATACTCTTCAGCTTTAGCGTAATCTTTCAAACCAGTCTCATAAACACGGCCCATTACATCGTAAAGCTGTGGATTGTTGGAATCCTTAGCGATAGCTGAGTTCAAATATTCAATAGCTTTCTCATTTCTATTAGAATAGATGTAATTGTTTATAAGGCTCATTAAGAAATACTGTTCCTCAGGGAATTTATTCAAACCTTCTTCCAAAGTCTTCTCTAAATTCACGGTATCCTTAGCTTGCTCATACTCATAGCATAAGTATTGATATACCTCGCTTGCTCTATAATCCGTATTTTTAGCACGCTCTAACGCTGCGATAGCTTTTTGAGAATCGCCAAGTTGGGTCGCTGCTACAGCGGCATAGAACTGAACTGTCATGAAGTTTGAATCTCTTTCAGCGACAGCCTCACCTTTAAACATTGGCATATCAGATATTTTCAGGTATTGCTCGAAGAAATCGTAAGCTTTGTTATAATCTTTCTGATCGAAATAGTAAGCACCACCATTGATGTAATATACGTGGTTTGCTCCTAGGATACCTTTGATATCTTTCGTGAACTTAGGTTTAATTTTTCCTTTTTCATTAGGAAGTTGATCTAACTCATATGCTTTCTCAAAGTATGGCAAAATACTACCCAATGCCTCGTACATAACAGGCTCGTCCGGTTGTTGGCCCAAGACTTGTTTAGTTCTTTCGTTGCTGAACTGTTGATCCTCGATAAAACCGGCAACATACCAAGTTTTAGCGTCATCCTTTGTTTCAGGGTTTTCCAAAGCTCCTTTAATAAGAGTTCTGGCTTCCGAGAAATCAGGAGTTGTCCCCTTAGCTATACTTTGAGCCTCATTTACAGCTTTTTTCTGTGCAAAAGAGACCGATGCTGCGACACATAGTGCCACTGTTAATAATACTCGTTTCATTGCGATAGTAATTTTGAGATTAATATTTCTATTTGTTTAAAATTATTCAGTTATTTCTTCGTTATCATTTTGTTCGTTATCCTCCTCTGATTCCGGTAGATCAACATCGGTACCTAGACTAGCTTGATTCTCACTCAACTCTCTTCCCTCATTCTCTTGTCTGGCTTCTTGTTCCGCTTTTTGCTCGGCAATCTCCTCTTCACTCTCAGACAATACTTTACATACAGAAGCGATTTCGTCGTTGCGCTTTTCTAGATTAATCAAACGAACACCTTGAGTAGCACGTCCTATTACGTTCAAATCGGCCACTTTCATACGGATAGCGATACCCGACTTATTGATAATCATTAAATCGTTCTCGTCCGTAACATTCTTGATGGCAACTAATTTACCGGTCTTCTCCGTGATATTAATGGTTTTTACGCCTTTACCGCCACGATTCGTTATACGATAATCCTCGATAGAGGAACGTTTTCCATATCCCTGCTCTGATACGACGAGTACGGTCTCTTTTTCCTTGTCCTTGATACAGATCATACCAACGACTTCATCGGTATTATCCTCGTCCAAAGTCATACCTTTCACTCCGGAAGCCGTACGGCCCATTACACGTACCGCGCTTTCATGGAAACGGATCGCCCGGCCATTACGGTTCGCTATGATCACCTCGTTGTTGCCATTCGTCATACATACTTGGATCAAGCCATCGTCTTCACGCAATGTAATAGCGTTCACACCGTTTTGACGAGGACGGGAATAGGCCTCCAACAAGGTCTTTTTGATCACACCTTTCTTCGTACAGAATAATAGGTAATGAGAATTAATGAATTCCGTATCGGTGGTTAATTTCTTAACACGTATAAAGGCTTGTACCTTATCATCCGGCTCGATATTCAGAAGATTCTGGATCGCACGTCCTTTAGCGTTCTTAGCTCCTTCCGGAATCTCGAATACCTTCAACCAATAACATTTACCTTTTGCCGTGAAGAATAATAAGGTCGCGTGCATGGATGCCGGATAGATATACTCAACGAAATCCTCGTCTCTAGTCTCGGAACCCTTCGCTCCTACACCACCACGGCCTTGCGCACGGAACTCACTTAACGGGGTACGTTTGATATATCCCATATGAGATACGGTAATGATCATCTCATCATCCGCATAGAAATCCTCCGGATTTAATTCCTCAGAGGCGTAAACGATATCCGTCTTACGTTCGTCGCCAAATTTATCCTTGATTTCCAATAATTCATCTTTGATAACCTTCATACAAAGGTCCTCATTCTCCAGAATCTCATTCAAATAAGCGATCAACTTCTCGATCTCCTCATATTCCGCACGCAATTTGTCTTGTTCCAGACCTGTCAACTGACGAAGTCTCATCTCGACAATAGCACGTGCTTGAAGCTCAGATAAAGAGAAACGTTCGATCAAACGCTCGATAGCCTCTTGCGGGCTCTTGGAAGACTTGATAATCGCGATTACCTCGTCTATATTATCGGAAGCGATGATCAAGCCTTCCAATATATGAGCTCTCTCTTCCGCTTTCCTCAATTCATATTTTGTACGCCGGATAACGACCTCATGACGGTGCTCAACAAACGCCTTGATTAAGTCTTTTAAGTTAAGCAACCTCGGACGGCCGTTCACCAAAGCGATATTATTAACGCTGAATGAGGATTGCAGAGCCGTAAGCTTATACAATTTATTCAGTACGACACTCGAGTTCGCGTCACGTTTCACGTCAACTACGATACGCATACCGCTACGGTCGGACTCGTCATTGACATTGGAAATGCCATCGATACGCTTCTCGTTTACTAGGTCAGCGATATACTTGATCAACTCAGCCTTATTTACCAAATAAGGAATCTCGGTAATAATAATCTTCTCATGATTATTCTCCACCTCAATCTCGGCTTTACCGCGAAGGATGATACGTCCCCTACCCGTCTCGAAAGCGTCTTTCACGCCTGCGTAGCCATAAATTGTAGCGCCTGTAGGGAAGTCCGGAGCCTTGATATATTGCATTAAGCCTTCTACCTCGATATCTCCCTTGGCATCGATATAAGCGATACAACCATCTAATACCTCGCTCAAGTTATGAGTCGGCATATTCGTAGCCATACCAACGGCGATACCCGATCCACCATTTACAAGTAAGTTAGGAACACGAGTCGGCAATACGGTCGGCTCCTTCAACGTATCATCGAAGTTAAGCTGGAAATCTACCGTGTCCTTATCGATATCCCGGAGCATTTCTTCGGCGAGTTTACTCAGTCGTGCCTCTGTATAACGCATAGCGGCAGGACTATCACCGTCCACTGAACCGAAGTTACCTTGTCCGTCTACTAACGGATAACGCATAGACCATGTCTGGGCCATACGAACCATGGCGAAATATACAGACGAGTCGCCATGTGGATGATATTTACCTAAAACTTCACCAACTTTTCTCGCAGATTTTTTATAAGGTTTGTCGGATGTGTTACCCAGTTCATTCATTCCAAATAAAATACGGCGGTGAACCGGCTTAAAGCCATCCCTAACATCAGGAAGAGCACGTGAAACAATGACAGACATTGAATAATCAATGTATGCCGATTTCATTTCCTCTTCGATGTTAATCTTAATAATTCTGTCTTGATCAACCATTTAGTTTTATATTAATTACACTCAATATCTCACCTCTGAAAAATTGCACTAAGGTAAGGTTTTTCCGTATACTACGAAAGAATTTGTCTTGAAATTTTGCGCCTCTGGGCTTTTCAAGGCTTATTAAGGAATAATGGCACGAAATTTGATGATAGTTGGAATAGATTATGTAACTTTGCGTAATCAGTACATATATAATATAGTATGAAAAATTATTCGAAAAGATTGATTGACGTGATTGAGTATAGCCGTGAAGAAGCGGCTAGGCTCCAGAATAGCTATATCGGGCCGGAACATTTGATGCTAGGCATCATCCGGGAAGGCGAAGGCGAGGCAATGCGTGTCTTGCGAGAGCTACATACCGATCCGATGGATATTAAACGCAAGATTGAGCAAGAAATAAAGAATACATTCGATTCTGAGGATTCTGTCCAGCATGAGATCGCTATAAGTAAGACTACAGAACGTGTCTTGCGTATGAGTATGCTGGAATCTCGTTTATTCAAGGAAGATGAGACCGATACGGAACATCTTCTATTGGCGATATTGAAAGAGGAGTTTAATGTCGCTGCCAAGGTGTTGAACGATGCGGGTATTACTTATCGTTCCGCATATAATATATTAGTAAGCGGAACCGGTTTGAATAATATGGAGGAATTCGACGAGATCAGCGACGGATATACGGATGATGACGAAGATGACGAGGACGAAGGTTTCTCCTCTCGTCGTGAGGCATCTCGCCCCTCTTCCGGTACTGGAGCGGGAGCCGCTCAACCGAAATCCCCTAATGATACACCTGTTCTGGATAACTTCGGAACGGATATGACACGTGCCGCCGCAGAAAACCGTCTAGACCCGATTGTGGGACGTGAGAAGGAGATCGAGCGTTTGGCCCAGATATTAAGCCGTAGGAAGAAAAATAATCCGGTATTGATTGGTGAGCCGGGTGTGGGTAAGTCGGCTATCGTAGAGGGATTGGCTTTACGCATTATTCAGCGTAAGGTTTCCCGGGTGTTATTCGATAAGCGTGTGATTAGCTTGGATATGGCTTCTATTGTCGCCGGTACGAAATACCGCGGACAATTCGAGGAACGTATTAAGGCTATCTTGAATGAGTTATCGAAGAACCCGAATATCATCCTCTTTATCGATGAGATTCATACGATTGTTGGCGCTGGTTCCGCTTCCGGATCTATGGATGCGGCGAATATGCTGAAACCTGCGTTGGCTCGTGGTGAGATTCAATGCATTGGCGCTACTACTTTGGATGAATATCGTAAGAATATCGAGAAAGACGGTGCGTTGGAACGTCGTTTCCAGAAAGTGATCGTTGATCCGACTACGGCGGAAGAAACTTTGCAGATCTTGCGTAATATCAAACCTCGTTATGAGGAGCACCATAATGTGATCTATACTGAAGATGCTTTACAAGCGTGTGTAAAATTGACAGAAAGATATATCAGTGACCGTAATTTCCCGGATAAGGCGATCGATGCTTTAGACGAGGCCGGTTCCCGTGTACATATATCTAATATCATTGTTCCGAAAAGTATCGAAGAGCTTGAGGCAAAGATCGAGGATACGAAGAATGAGAAATTAGCGGCCGTGAAATCTCAGAACTTTGAGTTAGCCGCAAGTTTCCGCGATAAGGAGCGTCAGTATTTATTGCAACTGGAGGCCGCGAAAGCTAAATGGGAACAAGAGCTTCAAGAACATCGGGAGACCGTTGATGAAGAGAAGGTCGCTGAAGTTGTTGCCATGATGTCTGGTGTGCCTGTTCAACGTATCGCTAAGGCAGAGAATGTCAAGCTTCTGGAAATGGCGGACGTATTGAAAAGTAAGGTGGTCGGGCAGGATGATGCTGTTCAAAAGATTGTAAAGGCAATTCAACGTAACCGTGTTGGCTTGAAAGATCCGAATAAGCCGATCGGAACTTTTATGTTCCTAGGACCGACGGGTGTAGGTAAAACTCACTTGGCCAAGAAGCTTGCTGAATATCTATTTGATTCGGCGGATTCTTTGGTACGTATCGATATGAGTGAATACTTGGAGAAATTCGCTGTTTCCCGTTTGATCGGAGCGCCTCCCGGATACGTTGGTTACGAGGAAGGTGGCCAGTTAACAGAGAAAGTACGTCGCAAGCCTTATTCGGTGGTCTTATTGGACGAGATCGAGAAGGCGCATCCGGATGTATTTAACTTGCTGCTGCAAGTCTTGGATGAAGGCCGTTTGACGGATAGTCTGGGTAGACGTATTGATTTCAAGAATACGATCTTGATCATGACTTCCAATATTGGTACCCGGCAATTGAAAGATTTCGGCCGTGGCGTTGGTTTCAATACCCAGATGGCTGGTGAGCCGGATAAGGATTTCTCCCGTAGCGTGATCCAGAAAGCGTTGAATAAAGCATTTGCTCCAGAGTTCTTGAACCGTGTGGATGATATCATTATGTTCGATCAGCTTGATAAAGCCGCTATTCATAAGATTATCGATATTGAGTTGCAGGGTCTGTATCAGCGTGTATCAAATCTGGGCTATGAGTTGTCGATCACAGACGAGGCAAAAGATTTCATTGCGACAAAAGGCTACGATATCCAATTCGGTGCCCGTCCGTTGAAGCGTGCGATCCAGAAGTATCTGGAAGATGAGATGGCGGAGATGATTATCCGTGCCTCAGTAGGTGAAGGCGATACGATTATCGTAGACTTTGATAAGGAAGAGCAGAAAATCACGACTTCGATAAAAAAGAAAGATGCTGAATAAGTTTGTCTATGAATATAGAAGCCGGGCGTGAGTCCGGCTTTTTTTATGTTCGTCCATCTTATTCGTCTGTCATTTTGACACGCAAAAAAAGCATGACCTAATAGAATAGATCATGCTCTTATTTCTTTTTTTACTTAAGTACGCAGGATGAGACTTGAACTCACACGCCGTAACCGGCACTACCCCCTCAAAGTAGCGTGTCTACCAATTCCACCACCTGCGCATTTTAGGAAGGGTGCCCAGAACAGGACTCGAACCTGCACGATCGCAAAACCACTCGCACCTGAAACGAGCGCGTCTACCAATTCCGCCACCTGGGCTTTTTTTAATCATTCTGAAGCGCAACCTATCGGTATTGCGCATACAAAGGTAATCGTTTTTTCCAATTAGCAAGCAAATGAAAATAAAAAAAGCGACCGTCCCTTCCGGAACGGCCGCCCATATCATTAATCACGGGAGTCGATTACATCATACCACCCATTCCGCCGCCCATACCCGGATTCATCGGAGGCATAGCAGGAGTCTCTTCTTTTTTCTCAGCGATCACGCACTCAGTAGTCAAGAACATACCTGCGATAGAAGCAGCGTTCTCCAATGCTACGCGAGTTACCTTAGCTGGGTCGATTACACCAGCCTCGCACAAATTCTCGAAACAGTCCTTACGAGCGTTGTAACCGAAGTCGCCCTTGCCTTCCTTCACTTTCTGAACGATAACGGCACCTTCCTTACCAGCGTTAGCTACGATCTGGCGAAGCGGCTCCTCGATAGCGCGCTTAACGATCTCGATACCTGTAGTCTCGTCCTCGTTGTCGCCCTTCATACCTTCCAATGCATCGATAGCACGGATATAGGCAACACCACCACCGGGCACCGTACCTTCTTCGATAGCGGCACGAGTTGCGTGTAATGCGTCATCCACACGGTCTTTCTTCTCTTTCATCTCAACCTCAGAAGGAGCACCTACGTAAAGAACAGCTACACCGCCGGCCATCTTAGCCAAACGCTCTTGCAATTTCTCTTTATCATAATCAGATGTCGTATTCTCCATCTGGATCTTGATCTGGCCGATACGAGCTTGGATAGCCTCCTTGTCACCAGCACCATTTACAATGGTAGTGGTATCTTTGTCTACCGTGATCTTCTCAGCGGTACCTAGCATATCCATTGTAGCACCTTCCAATTTCAAACCTTTCTCCTCAGAGATAACCGTACCGCCTGTCAATACAGCGATATCTTCCAACATAGCCTTACGACGGTCGCCGAAGCCCGGAGCCTTAACAGCGCAGATCTTCAAGGAACCACGCAGACGATTCACTACCAATGTAGCCAAAGCCTCGCTGTCGATATCCTCAGCGATGATCAAAAGAGGACGTCCGCTCTGTACGGTCGGCTCAAGGATAGGAAGAAGGTCTTTTAATACGGAGATCTTCTTGTCATAGATCAAGATATACGGATTCTCCATCTGGCACTCCATCTTCTCTGTATCCGTTACGAAGTACGGAGAGATATAACCGCGGTCGAACTGCATACCCTCAACTACGTCAACTGTAGTTTCAGTACCTTTAGCTTCCTCAACCGTGATAACACCTTCAGTCTTCACACGTTGCATAGCCTCCGCGATCAACTTACCGATAGCCTCGTCACCATTTGCGGAGATCTTCGCTACATGCTCGATCTTCTCGAACTTATCACCTACAGCCTCAGCTTGGTTAGCGATGCTCTCTACAACCTTAGCGACAGCCTTGTCGATACCACGTTTCAAATCCATCGGGTTCGCTCCGGCAGTAACGTTCTTTAAACCGACACCAATGATAGACTGAGCCAAAACCGTAGCTGTAGTCGTACCGTCACCGGCGTTATCGTTTGTCTTGGAAGCCACTTCCTTAACTAATTGAGCACCCATGTTCTCGAACGGGCAAGTCAACTCAACTTCTTTAGCAACCGTTACACCATCTTTCGTGATGTGAGGAGCTCCGAATTTCTTCTCGATAATTACGTTACGACCTTTCGGGCCTAATGTTACCTTAACAGCATTAGCCAACTCATCCACACCTTTCTTCAGAAGGTCGCGGGCATCCATATCGTATTTAATCTCTTTTGCCATGATTGTATCTCTTTTTAATATTGTTGTTTATAAAAATGAATTAGATAATAGCTAAAACGTCTGCTTGGCGCATGATCAAGTATTTCTCACCGTCTAGTTCGATTTCCGTACCTGCATACTTACCATACAATACGTTATCACCAACCTTTACAACCATCTCCTCGTCTTTCGTTCCGTTACCTACGGCTACAATCTCACCCTTTAAAGGTTTTTCCTTTGCTGAGTCAGGAATAATAATTCCACCTAATGTTTTCTCTTCCGCAGCGGCCGGCTTAATCAGCACGCGGTCTGCTAATGGTCTAATGTTCATTTTCTTGGTATTTTAAATGTTAATAATATTACTTTTTTAGTTATGAACTTTATGTTCACGCCTAAGCCTATGCGAATAGTGTGCCAAACGAATTCACCCGGGTTCGACTGACAATATTTCGGACGAAATGGACAAATATCCGAAGAGATAACTGACAACTTGTCTTTTTGCATCTCTCAAAAGGATAATCAATCGACCAGCAGCGTATTCATGGAATATGCTTTTACGATCGGAGTATAGACTCGATCGCCGATGCGAATGGAAAGAGAATGATCATCACTGGTCTCATTGGCGATAATCAAGGCGATACTGTTATCCGGGTTACGGAATGCCAGCAGATTCGTATAAGCTCCTTCCGTTTCTAATTTATACGCACCGGGCTGGACATAATGGCTGACATGTTTCATCACGTAGTATTCCGGAGTATATCGATAGCTCTTGGTTTGCGGATCTACGACAACCAATGAGTTTTGCTCCCATCCCCAACGACTGATCCCTCCATTTTCCAAAGATATATTCCAATACATATAGGCAGAAACGCCATTATCCAGAAAATGTCGCATCAACCCCCAAGAATACATGGCACCCTTCCAATCGTTCTTGCCATCTCCACATTCTTGCTCGGTTTGGTAAAGCTTCAACCCGGGATAACGTTTGTGGATTCCGGTGATAGCTCCCTTCCCCGCCCATTGGAAACCGACACCTTTTACATATTTACCACTAACAGGATCTGTCAATACCGTATCAACAAGCGACTCATTCGCACGTTCCATCGTGCCGAACATAATTTCCACTCCTTGAACCTGCATGGCCGGCCCGAGATAATTACCGATAAAATTAGCCAAAGAAGCCGATGTCCAACAACAACTCGGGAATATTTGCGCAGAGTTGAACTCGTTTTGGGGCATTACGGCAAAGATTGGAATTCCTTGTTTCTTATAGGCCTCGATAAATTTAGAGAAATAGAGGGCATAGGCTTTCAGGTAAAGAGGGTCTTGGATAAACATATCCGTACCTTCATGGCCGACCTTATCGGCCGGCAAACCATTTCGATACTTCTCGTCATAATTCTCACCCGTATAGGCAGAGGCATAGTGTTTGTTATATTTCATCCAAGCGGGAGGGCACCACGGAGAAGCCCACAAGCGTAAATCTGGTTGATACTTTTGGGCGTTCTTGATAAAAGGGATCAAGGTTTGTTGGTCATTGGCGATGGTAAAATGTTCCATCGTGAAATCACCATCTACCTCGTCATACGAATACCAATCACGGGAGAAATCATTTGCTCCTACAGGCATCCGGCAAATCGTGAAGTTGGCTCCGACTCCGGGGAAGAAAAGCTCTTCCATGATTTCCTCACGTACACTTGGCTCCAGCTTACTCAAGGAAAGCCAACCTAATTCATTAAAACAGGCTCCGAAACCATCAATTTGTTGTTGATGCTTTTCTGTTAGAATTGTTATATCAATATTAGGTATCGTATCCGCAAGGGCGGAGATCAGATCGGGTTGCTCAGCCCAAGGGGTATTCTCGGTTGTCGTTACCCACTC
>ERZ791825.1829-NODE-1829-length-10445-cov-18.343503_pt1 | contig 10445 bp, 9 predicted proteins | sample MGYA00510298_ERZ791825 | MGnify/ENA primary metagenome ERZ791825 (study PRJEB30046, sample SAMN00792010) | human gut metagenome | study: EMG produced TPA metagenomics assembly of the A metagenome-wide association study of gut microbiota in type 2... | reverse complement strand
CGGGGCCATAGCCCGGGCCGTATCCGGGACCGAAACCAGGGCCCGGAGGGGGCGGCGGGCCGGGACGGTGCCGGCGGGCCGAACCTGCCATGTAGCCCCATGCGAAGGGACCCCAGTTCCAGCCCACTGCATGGCCGATGGGTGCAACGAACACCCGGAACACGAACAGTACGATGATCAGCATCACCATCAGGGACATGAACAGGATCACGATACCCAGAACGATATCCCCAAAGGTGGTGGGGCCGTCGTCCGGCTGGGCATAGCTGCCATCGTCGTAGCTGCCATTGTTCAGATTTACCCCATAAACACTTGCAATGGTGTCGGCCACATTGTTGGCACAGGTGATTACTGCATCGCTGTAATCGCGGTTAACAAAATCACCTTCCATGGTCTGAGCGAGGGCACTGGCCTGACTTTCCAGCGTGGTGTTGCGGAAGCCGTCGCCGTAGGTCACGTAGTAATCGCCGTCCTCGTAGATGGGCGATTCCATCACCAGCAGGATCAGCACACCGTTGTTCTCGGAAGCCGAGCCAATGCCCCAGGCGTTGAAGGCCTGTGTTGCATAATCCTCAGTGGAATAATTGCCCGTATAATCTACAGTCAGTACGCCGATCTTTGCTCCGTTGCAGCTGGACTGCAGCTGGTTGTTCAGATCAACGATGGTCTGGGTAGTGCTGTCGCTCAGGATGTTGGCATCATCCACCACACATTCGTCTTTGGGCAGGTCCGGCAGGCTGGCGGCGGCAAGGGCCGCCGGGCACAGGGCCGCTGCGCCCACCACAAGGGCCAGCACCAGAGCGCTCACACGTTTTGCAAAATTTTTCATGCGAAGGGTTCAACCTCCTTTACACCGGCAATGGCTCCCAGCACGCTGGCCGGGAAGCCGCCGGTCTCTTTTTGGTAGTCGTAAACGGCATCGTTGTATTTCAGGGTGCCGATGATGGTAGCCGCACTGTTGAACTGGCCGTACTGGCCCTGCACCGCGCCCATCTTCATGGGGTCTGCGGCCTGCTCCTGCAGCTTTGCGTAGAGCTGGTCGATCCGCGACCCCAGCACCTCGTTGGCCTGATACAGCGCATGCATCGTGCTGCCCTGATAATAGGGCAGCGAGGTGAGTGCCTGACTTTTGCCGCCGTTCTGCACGGCTTCCAGACAGGCGGTAAAATCGCTCAGCGCGCTCTGTGCGGCCTGTACCTCGGCACTGTCCGCTCCCAGTGTGCTGCTGGCGGTGGTGATGATGTTTGCCGCCGTGTTCATGCGGGTGGTCAGCTCCTCGTTGAGGTTATAGCCGTTGTCTGCCGCCACACCCACCGTGTACCATTTGCGGACTTCGTTGTACCGGCTGCGCAGCTTGGCGCTGCCAAAGCCCAAAAAGGCCGCCAGCATCACCACCACGCTCAGCGCCAGTGCAGCTGCGCGGGTGGAAAGGGCTGCGGGCAGCTTTGCTTCCAGCCCTGCCAGCTTCTGCTGCAGAGGTGTCAGCGGCACGGCCTGCTCCGGCTGCTTTTGTTCGCGGTAGCTGCCCGCGTCAAAACCGCCGGAAGTGCTGTTCTGTTTTTGCGAAAAATCTGCGTTTGCCATCTCAGCTCCGGATCTCCATCATTTTTGCTTTCAGTTCGTCCTCGATGCGGTTCAGCTCCTGCTCGGCGGCAGCGCGCTTTGCGCGGCCCTCGCTCTGGATCTTGTTCAGCTCGTCCAGCGTCTCGATCAGGCTCTTGTTGGTCTGCTGCAGGGTCTCGATGTCCACCACACCGCGCTGAGATTCCTTTGCGGTCTCGATGGTACCCATCTTGAGGGCCTCGGCGTTCTTCTTGAGCAGGTCGTTGGTCATGTCGGTCACGGCACGCTCGGCCTGCATGGCCTGCTGGCTGTGGGCCAGACCCAGTGCCAGCACCATCTGGTTCTTCCACAGGGGGATGGTGTTGACGATGGTGGACTGGATCTTCTCTGCCATCATGGTGTCGTTGTTCTGCAGCAGACGGATCTGCGGCCCCATCTGCAGGCTGATGTTGCGGGTCAGCTCCAGATCATAGAGCTTCTTCTCAAAGCGTTCGCACTGGTCGGCCAGATCACGAGCCGCCTGTGCATCCTCCGGCAGGCCGGAAACCTTGGCCTTATCCATGGCCTGCTGCAGCTCGTTTGCGCGCACATCGGCCAGCTTCTTTTTGCCGGCAAGGATATACATGCTCAGCTCCTTGAAGTAGGCCATGTTCAGATCATACATCTTATCCAGCATGGCGATGTCCTTGAGCAGCTGCACCTGATGGCCCTCCAGCATGGACTGGATCTTTTCCACGTTGGTCTCGGCCTTGTTGTACTTCATCTTCATGGCATCCAGCTGGTCGCCCTTCTTCTTGAAGAAGCCGAGGATGCCCTTTTTTTCTTCCTCGCCAGCATCAAAGCTCTTCAGCTCACCGATCAGGCTGGTGATCATATCGCCCACTTCGCCCAGATCCTTGGTGGACACCTTGGAGAGCGCAGCCTCGGAGAAATCGCCGATCTTCTTCTGACAGGCGGAGCCGTACTGCAGCACCTGCTGGCTGTTGGTAATATCGATCTTTTCAGCAAACTGATCCACCATGGCCTGTTCTTCCGGGGTCAGGTTCACCTGCGGCTGCTCCGGTGCGGCAGCTTCCTGCTGGGCGGGTGCTGCCTTTTCCTCTTCTGCCGGGGTGGGGTCCAGCGTCAGGGTGGGTACTGCGGGTGCATCGAGGTCAAAGTTGAATGTATTATCAGCCATAAGAGATTCCTTCCTTTCCAAATACCATTTACCTTTTTTAGCTCAGGCCCTGCCCTTTGAGCATGTTCTGCAGCACCGTGATGTCTGCAGAAAGGTCCATGCTCTCGGCGGCGTACAGGGCATCCAGCTGGTTTTCAAACGCCGTGGCAATGGAAGCAGCATTGTGCTCCACCTCGGTACGGATGGCTGCGGCATTCTCGCCGCGCACGCCCTGCTTTGCCAGCTTTGCATACTGCTGCAGAACGTTCACCGCATCCGGCAGGTAATAGTTTGCGAACCTGCGCACCTGCTTTGCCTTTTCCGGGTTTGCTTCCACCGCTTCCACAATGGAGCGACCCGCCTTTTCCATGCGGGTCATGGCGGCAGAGAGCTGCGGGTCCGACAGCTGCTCGTTGAGGGTGTGCAGGGTATCCAGTTTCTGCTGAATGTCGGTCAGCATCGCGTCCACATCCTCCACACCGGTGTGGAAAGGCACTTCGTGCTCCACCACCCGGGGCGGGCAGACCTTCTGTGCCGCACCAAAGGCCACAAATGCACCGCCCAGCGCCGCCAGAAGCGTCCACAGCTTATACACCGGCAGTACCGCGCACAATACCAAAAAGACCAGTGCCATTGCATAAAATGGCAGAACGCTGGGCTTTCTGGTGCGGATGATCTTGCTCATGTTTCTTCTCCTTGTCCGGGGCATTGCCCCTTATGTCATCCATAATACCGCACCCCGCGAAAAACGCAAGGCTTTCACGGATAATTTACAACCTGGCCATCATTTGTTGATCCACGGCAAGAGGGCCGCGCCCCAGATTTCGCGCAGCTTTTCCGGGCGGCAGGCAGCGTTTGCCGGGCTGGTGCTGGGCAGCTTTACCGCTGCAATGCCGGACACCGGCTGCAGATACTTTGTATAAATCCGGTATGCGGTGGCTCCGTTGCAGAATACTGCTTCGATGGGTGCCTTTGCCAGCAGAGCGGCAATATCATTCGGCACTGCATCCTTGATGGAAGCATCCGCTGCGCCGGTGATGGTGCAGCGTTCCAGCGTGTCCCAGAGGGCCAGCCCATGGCGCAGGATGATCTGCTTTTTGGCTTTAATGTCCTCACGGGCAGGCACCGGCTCACCGGTCAGCGCGGCCATCATGGGCCAGAAGCGGTTCTGCGGGTGGCCGTAGTAAAAGGCCATCTCCCGGCTTTTGGGGCTGGGCCATGTGCCAAGGATCAGCGCCCGGCTGTGTTCGTTATACACCGGTTCAAAGCTCATTGTCCGCCTGCACTTTCAATTTTATCCCAAGGCGAGCCAAGGTCGCGGCCGGACGGCTCTGCTCTGGGGCCGTCGAACCACAGCTCATCGATCAGGTCGGCAAGGCCGTCCTCCCGCACATCGCCAATGATGCGGTCGGCGGCAGCCTTTGCGTCCGGCGTGCCGTTTGCCATGCAGCAGCCAAGGCCCGCTGCCTTCAGCATGGCCACATCGTTGGCAGAATCGCCTGCTGCCACGGCATCGGCCAGTGTCAGGCCCATCTTTTCGCACAGGTCGGCAAGGCCAACGCCTTTGTCCATTCCACCGCGCACGATGTCGTAGTAGCACAGGCCGTCGGCATTCTGCGCGCCCACCTGCATCCAGTGCAGGCCCAGATGGCCGTACTTGGCGTTGAAGTCCGCCACACGCTCCGGCGGCATGGCCGCAAAAGCGGCGTGGGGCATATCGATCAGGTGGCGGTCCTGATCTTCGCCGTCCACACAGTCCAGCCCGATGCTGTTCATCTGCTGATAGCCCCTGTGCAGATATTCATACTCGCAGTAGGCGTAGCAGGCATCCCTGAAATTGAACTGCAGCGGATAGTTATAATCCTCGCAGAAATCCACCAGTGCGTACATTTCCTCAGCGGTGAGCGGGTGCTCGGCCACGATGCGGCCCTCGCGGTCCACCACACAGGCACCGTTGCAGGTGATGGCATAATCGAACCGGATGCCGCCCAGCTGGCCTTTGAGGTTGACGCACGGATACGCACGTCCAGTGCTGAGCACGAATCTGCCGCCTGCGGCCTGCAGCTTTTTGATGGCTTTTACCACCTTCTGACGCGGCTTGCCCTCGCCAAAGGGCACCAGTGTGTTGTCGTAATCGCTTGCCAGAATCTTATATTGCATTCTATTCTCCCCTATGGAACTGAGTTTTGTACCAGTATACCATACTTTTTTAAAATTGGGGTGCATTTGGGCATAAAAATAAGGCTACTGCACAGAATTCCATGCAATAGCCTTATTTTGTTTCACGATGCCGTTTTCTTTGCAGCTTCTTCTCGTGATCACGCAAACACGGCCACGACCACCTGCATTGCCACGCCGAGGAATGCGCCTGCACCCCATGTCAGGCCGGTGATGAACAGGTTCTGCTTCCACGAAGGATTGGTGCGCCACAGCACCGCAAGGCCCACGCCTGCACCGGTGCAAAGGCCCGCCACCAGACTGGAAAAGCGCAGGGCACCCTCCACATACAGCTGGGTCAGCAGCACGCTGGCGGCGCAGTTGGGGATCAGGCCCACCAGCGCAGCCACTACCGGCTGGAAGAAGCCCATGCTGCCCAGAAGGTCTGCAAACACATCTTCGCCCACGCCTTCCACGATCAGGCCGAACACCAGACTGAACGCAAAAATGAACACAAAGATCTCCAGCGTATGGCGCAGGGCCGCTTTCCAGATGGGGGCGGGCTTGCCCTCTTCGTCGCTGTGCTCCTCGTGACAGTCCACCTCGTCGGCATGGCCGGTGTAGCCGCCGCGCAGCGATTTGGGCAGCACGCCGCGCAGCACAAAATCCAGCACAAAGCCCACCACAATGGCGTATACCACCTTGATGACCATGAGCACAGCCAGCTTATCCCAGTAGGCCGGCATGGATACCAGCAGCGGGATGGCTTCGTCGCTGGTGGCAAGGTAGACGGCCATCAGGGTGCCCAGCGTGATGACGCGGGAGGAGTAGAAGTTGGACGCAATGGCCGAAAAGCCACACTGCGGCACACAGCCCAGCACCGCGCCCGGAATCGCGCCCCAGCGCCCGCCGCCTGCCAGCAGTGCTTCAATGCGCTCACCGTGGCGGGTCTCGATATACTCGATCAGAAGATAAGCCAGAAACAGGAAGGGCAGCATCTTGGCGGTATCCACCAGAGATTCGCCCAGAACATCCAGAAACAGTTCCATATACGCTCCTAAAAACGACCGTTCGTCGCTTCATTTTAGTAAATTGCAAATTGGTTGCATTTTTGAACAGGGATGATTATACACGATATTCTCTCCAATTGCAATACCAAAATGCAAATTAGTTGCAAATTTATATTATAGAACGCTGCAGCGCGTAAAAAGCACGATCTTAAATGGTCTCCGCTGATGCTCCGACCATTTTCAGCGGAATTATTATTTTATTTCGCAATTCTGGAAAATCTGCGGATTTTCCAGAATTGCCTTTTCACGGAAGGAGTCATGACCGAAAGCGGAAGCTGCCGCGCTGGTTTCCTGTGGAAACATTCGCGCGGCGGAGTTAACGTTCTGCCCGTAAGCACAAGCCTTTCCTCCACGCCCCCCCGCCCATGAAAATGGGGTCCAGAAATGCCCGCAGGCGTTTCTGGACCCCAAAATCAAAAATATAATTTCCTTAGCTTATGCGCAAAGCAACGCGGAGCGCATTTCAAATCGTCCCACACAGCAGGAGTCTGCCTTTTGTTTTACCCCTTCATTGGCACAAAGCCCACAAGGTCTTTTACCACCTCGCCGCCGATAATCAGGCCAGCCACCGAGGGTACAAAGGCATTGGAGCCCGGCACCGAACGGCGCTGGGTGCACTTGCGCTGGGTGCCCGGAGGGCAGATGCAGTGATACTTGCAGCTGATGTCGTCATCCTCGATGGGGGTCATGGCAGGCTCCTTGGAGTAGACCACCTTCAGGTGCTTGATTTTGCGCTTGCGGCACTCGGTGCGCATCACCTTGGCCAGCGGGCAGACCGAGGTCTTGTAGATATCGGTCACTTCAAAGCGGGTCGGGTCCATCTTGTTGCCTGCGCCCATGGAGCAGATGATGGGGGTGCCTGCCTCCTTGCACTTCATCACCAGCGCCAGCTTGCCGGTGACGGTGTCAATGGCATCCACCACATAGTCGTACTGGGTAAAGTCGAACTGGTCCTGTGTTTCCGGGCCAAAGAAGCACCGGTGGGTGGTCACCCTGATATCCGGGTCAATGTCGTGGATGCGCTGCGCAGCCACATCTACTTTATATTGTCCTACCGTACTGCGGGTGGCAATGATCTGGCGGTTGAGGTTGGTCAGGCAGACTTTATCGTCATCGATCAGATCCAGTGCCCCCACGCCGCTGCGCGCCAGCGCTTCCACCGTGTAGCCGCCCACGCCGCCGATGCCGAACACCGCCACGCGGGAATTGTGCAGTTTTTCCATAGCTTCCGCGCCCAGCAGCAACTGCGTGCGGGAATACTGATTTTGCATTTTGTTCTCCTTGTTACTTTTCCACTCTCGTAATGGTGCCGCCGCCCAGCACGGTGTCGCCCTGATACAGCACCACGGCCTGACCGGGCGTAGGGGCGCGCTGGGGCTGGTCAAATTCCAGCCGGAAGCCGCACTCCGCCGGGTAGACGGTGGCGGCCTGCTCCACCTGATGGTACCGGGTGCGGGCTGTGACCCGCAGCGGTCCGGTCAGCTCCGGAATGGCGATCCAGTTCACCTCGTCCGCATACACGATGCGGTCGAACAGCATCTCCTCCGGCCCTACCGTGACGGTGTTTGCCTGCATGTCCTTGCCGCAGACGTACACAGGTGCCCCCATGGCAAGGCCCAGCCCCTTGCGCTGGCCAATGGTGTACCGCACCGCGCCGTTGTGGGTGCCCACCACCCTGCCGCTCTCGTCCAGAAAATCACCTGCCGGGTAGTGTTTGCCGGTGAAGTCCTCCATAAAGCGGGCATAGTCGCCATCCGGCACGAAGCAGATGTCCTGACTGTCGTGCTTGCGGGCATTGACGAATTTGTGCTGCTCCGCGATCTCGCGCACCTCAGTCTTGTGCAGGCCGCCCAGCGGCAGACGGATATGCGCCAGCTGCTCCTGAGTGAGGTTGTAGAGCACGTAGCTCTGGTCCTTGCCCTCGTCCAGCCCCTTTTTGAGCAGGAAACGGCCGGTGGCCTCGTCCTGCTCCACCCGGGCATAGTGGCCCGTGACCACATACTCCATGCCGTGTGCCCGGGCCCAGTCCAGCAGATGGCGGAACTTCATATATTTATTGCAGTCGATGCAGGGGTTCGGCGTGCCGCCCGCCTCATACACGCGGACGAATTTTTCAATGATCTGTTCCCGGAAGTCGGCCGTGAAATCCAGCACCTCGTACGGGATATCCATGGCATACGCCACCTCTGCCGCGTCCTCGATGTCCTTTTCCGAGCAGCAGGTGTGAAAGCCGGACTGTCCCAGCGTTTCGTTGCGGGTGAGCCGCATGGTGATGCCGGTGCAGTCATAGCCTGCCTGCTGCATGAGCCATGCCGCCACCGAACTGTCCACGCCGCCGCTCATGGCAATGAGGGCACGCGGCTTTGAATCAGGGGTCTGTGTGGTCATAAGTTCTCCTTTGGTGCATTCAACACACTAAAACAGTAGTATAATAGTAACTCTGAAAAAAGAGCTTGTCAAGACGCAGCGAGCTGCTGCACTGCGGCCAGCAGGGCTTGCCGCTCGTTGGGATATTCTTCCCGGATCACACCGTCCAGCAGCGCTTCCAGCACTTTGCGGATGCCCGGCCCCGCCGGGATGCCTGCTGCCATCAGATCACGGCCATTCACAGCCAACTGGCTGACGCGGCAGCATACGCCGTCCGCATCCAATTGTTCTGCCAATTCGGAAAGTGCAGCAAAATCAGCCGCCCGTTCCGGCTGCAGGGCGGTGCCCAGTGCAGCAATGCGCTGCACGGTACACAAGTTATATTTGCCCAGTAGTCGGCGGGCGTAGATAGTAAAGTCGGGTGTGACGGTAGTTTCTCTGAGGACCGTCCGCTGGGGTGGGACCCTGTTGCCGAAGGCAATAGGGCGGGCGATGGAATGGCCTGCAACAGCAACGACCGCCGCCAGTGGCGGAAACAGGAAGTTGCTGTTGGGACAGCGGCCAGCAGGACGCGAGTGCTGCTCAAAGCACGAAGCATCCGCTGGGTGCCGCAACCCGTACTCGTGTCCGAAGAGAAAGCTACCGTCACGCCTTCTGGCTTCCCGCACCAACACCGCCGCCTCTTCAATCAAGGCGTTGGAGCAGCGCAGGCGCTTGAGGGTGCGGCGGATGCCGTCCTCGCCAAGGCTGTACAGCAGCGCCGCCAGCCGGATGGGCAGGTTTTCTGCACCCGCCGGGCAGGCATCCACCACCGGCTTTGCCGCCGCCAGTGCCTCCGATGAAAGCTCCGGCAGAATAACAAGCAGTATTTTTTTGTCAAGATATGCCGCAGGGGCGGGTGCGCTCAGCAGTTTTGCAAGCTCTTCCTCGATGCGCTCCACCGATACGCAGTCCAGATGGGCACACAGCTCCTGTGCCGCCTGCGCCGTGGGCGGGTCGATGGCAAAGCCAAACCGGGCTGCGAAGCGGTACAGCCGCAGGATGCGCAGCGCGTCCTCGGTGAACCGCTGGCGGGGCACACCCACCGCCCGTACGATGCCACTTTGCAGGTCGGCCTGCCCGCCAAAGGGGTCCACAAGGCCCTCTTTTTCATTGTAGGCCATGGCGTTGATGGTAAGATCCCGCCGGGCCAGATCCTCCCGCACATCCGGCACAAAGTGCACCTCGTCCGGGTGGCGGCCATCCGTGTAGGTGCCTTCTGTACGGAAGGTGGTGATCTCGTAAAGGGCACCGCTCTGTTTCACCGTTACCGTGCCGTGCTGCAGGCCGGTGGGGATGCACCGCTGCGCGCCGAACAGCTCCATCACCTGCTGCGGCAGAGCACTGGTGCACAGGTCCCAGTCGTGCGGTGTAAGGCCCAGCAGACTGTCCCGCACGCAGCCGCCCACCACGTAGGCTGCATAGCCCGCCCTGTGCAGGGTGTCCAGCAGCTCTGCCGCACCCTCGTCCATCCGGATGGTCATGGCTGTGCCTCCTCGTACTGCAGGGTGATGCTTTTGCCGTCAAAGCCGCACTCCGCCGCCGGGAAGATGCTCTGTGCCTGCGCGGCATACTCCTCCGGGTCGGTGATCATGGGGGAATAATGGGTCAGCCAAAGCCGCTTTGCCCTCGCCTGCGCGGCAAGGGATGCGCTCTGCCCAAAGGTGCTGTGCCCCCACTGACGGGCCTGGTCTTCCTGCTCCGGAAGGGCATAGGTGGCATCGCATATCAGCAGGTCTGCGTCATGCGCCGCCTGCAAATAATACGGGCAGGGGGCCGTATCGCCGGAAAATACCACGCTCAACCCCTTGCGCGGGGCGCCCAGCACCTGCGCAGGCTGCACCGTTCTGCACTCCACGGCAACGCTCTGCCCTTTCTGCAGCAGCTTCCATTGCTGCACCGGCACCCCCAGCGCCCGGGCCTGCTCCGGCGAGAATTTGCCTGCACGGGGCAGCTCCAGCCGGTAGCCAAGGCTTTTTACCCGGTGCTTTGTGGCAAACGGCACCAGCCGCGCACCGGCAGGCCAGCCCTCGCTCAGCGCATCCAGCGCCAGCGGCTGGCCCGGCATAAGCACCTGCGGCTTCACCGGA
>ERZ791825.1828-NODE-1828-length-10448-cov-4.129703_pt1 | contig 10448 bp, 10 predicted proteins | sample MGYA00510298_ERZ791825 | MGnify/ENA primary metagenome ERZ791825 (study PRJEB30046, sample SAMN00792010) | human gut metagenome | study: EMG produced TPA metagenomics assembly of the A metagenome-wide association study of gut microbiota in type 2... | reverse complement strand
TACACGATCCCTGGTTCGCCGCCAAACCTGTTAAACGAAAAACCGGGCGATGCGTTTGCACCGCGTAACCAGTTTGCGCTTGAGATCGACGACAAGGCAGATCCACCAATGTTTCAGGTGACAGATACACATTATGCGGCTACCTGGCTGTTAGATCCGCGGGCACCGAAGGCAGAGATGCCGCTTGAATTAAAAGAGCGTATTGCGCGAATGAAGAAGGAGGCTAAGATCGATGACGGTGAATGAAAACAGTAAGCCTCTTCTTACCGTGAAAGGCTTGAAACAATATTTTAAGGTAAGTAATACATATACCGTGCATGCGGTAGAAAACGTAAGTTTTCAGATCTATCCGGGTGAGACATATGGTCTGGTCGGGGAATCCGGTTCCGGAAAATCAACGATCGGAAGAAGTATCATAAGACTTTATGATCCGACCGCCGGGGAGATCAATTTTAATGGAATGGACATCAGCGGCAGGATCAATAAGGCAAACAGCCAGGCACTGCGCACGCAGATGCAGATGATCTTCCAGGACCCGATGGCATCCTTAAATCCAAGAAAAAAGGTGCGCGATATCATCGGCGAGGGGTTAGATATCCATCATATGTACAAGACACGCGCAGAGCGTGAGGAAAAGATCAAAAACATCCTGGCAAAAGTTGGACTTGCGCCGGAACATGCGGGCCGTTATCCGCATCAGTTTTCCGGTGGACAGAGACAGCGTGTCGGAATTGCGAGAGCGCTGATCATGAACCCGAAACTGATCATTGCAGATGAGTGTATCTCTGCGCTGGACGTTTCCATTCAGGCACAGGTCGTTAACCTGATGAAGGATATCCAGCAGGAGACCGGAACTGCTTATCTGTTTATCGCACATGACCTTTCCATGGTCAAATATATTTCGGATCGCATCGGGGTACTTCATCTGGGACATCTCTTAGAGACCGGAACAACGGAGGAAATCTTTGAGAATCCAATCCACCCATATACGAAGAGCCTTCTTTCTGCGATACCTGCACCGAATCCGGTCGTGGAAAAAAATCGTGTGGCACTGAGCTACGATTACAAGACTTCCGGCATTGATTATAATAAGGGAACGGATCATCTGGTGTCCGGGACACATTATGTGAAATGTACGGATGAAGAATTTAAGAAGTGGACAGAATAATATAGCAGGAAACCATCACAAACCGGGAGCCGGGGAGTGGTGGTTTTCTTTTTTAGTAAAAGTGCTGAATTTTTTGGGGATGGGAGTACTGAATATTATGTGAAAAATAGAATATAAAATTTAAACCGAAACCTTATTGACTTTGAAAATGGATTTTGGTATATAAGAGTAAAAATTCAAAAATTCAATAGAGAAAGGAAATAACAATCTATGTTGTCACAAAAGAGTACAATGAAAAACAAATTGGAAAATATGCGTTTGAAGGAAAGGATAAACTATGGCTACAGAAAAGTCATTATTATGATGTTGATTTCGGGGCTGTTTTCTATCGTGGTCATAGGTGTGTTATTTGCTAATATGTTACATTATATAGATGATGTCAATGCTGCGGATCAGGCGGTAAAAATCTGCAGGATCAATGTGAATGCGTCAGCGAGAAATATCAGGGAAATGGCATTAAATAATGATACATCTGCTTATGACAGTTATGAGCAGACTGTAAAAAAGCAGCTTACAGAAGTGGATTCGCAGCTGGAAATATTAAAGAAAACCAAAGTCTTACCGGATGAGGAATATAATGAGTATGCATCTGCTCTTTCTGATTGGGGAAACATTGGTTATTCGATTATAGAAGAAATTAAAAATGGCGAAAAAGAGAAAGCGATTGATGAAATTTTTAATAGTTGTACACCTGCATTAAATAAACTTGTGGAAATTGCCATAAGATTAGATGAGATCACAGATGAAGTAAGTGAGCAGTCTGCAAGAACTACAATTATTTTTGCTGTTGCAGGAATTGTGTGTATTATTATCTGTCTGGTTTATGCATGCACACTGGCTAAGGTAACAAGTAAAAAGGTACTTGAAACAATTCTGGATCCGTTACGTGCAGTGGAAGACGTTGCAAAGGAACTGACAGAAGGAAATTTACACAGTACGCTGGAATATCATTCGGAGGATGAGATTGGAAGACTGGCGCACAGTATGCGCAAATCAATTCGTATTTTGGGAACTTATGTAGATGATATTGATCGTGCAATGAAACTGTTCTCAGAAGGAAATTTTGATGTTCAGCCGGAAGTAGAGTGGAAGGGAGATTTTGTCGGTATTTTAAATTCTTTCATGTCATTTGAGAAGAGTATGGCAGAAACGATCAAAGGAATTAAAAATGTTTCGAGTGAGGTTTCAAGTGCAGCAGACCAGGTGGCATCAAGTTCCAATGATCTTGCAGATGGAGCTACGAATCAGGCAGCGGTTGTAGAAGAACTGACGGCTACAGTTGCCGGAGTTTCTGAACAGGTAGAAAAAAATTCACAATCTGCAAAAGCAATCAGTGGAAGAGTGGATGAACTTGGAAATGCCATTTCAGACAGCAATGGTAAGATGCATGAAATGGTTGCTTCTATGCATGAGATTAATGAGGCATCAAAAGAGATTGATAAGATTATTGCAACAATTAATGAAATTGCTTCCCAGACAAATCTGCTGGCGTTGAATGCTTCTATTGAAGCGGCAAGGGCCGGAGAGGCAGGAAAAGGATTTGCAGTTGTAGCGAATCAGGTAAATTTATTAGCTGAACAGAGTGCCCAGGCGGCAAAAGAATCAGCATCACTGATCGAAACATCTGTGAATGCGGTAGAAAAAGGTATGATAATTGCGGAAGAGACTGCGGCACAGCTGGAGGAGGTAGCAGAGAACTCTAAGCAGATTACGGAAGAAGTTACACATATTGCGGATACATTAGAGACACAGACAACAGAAATCCAGCAGATCAATGAGGGAATTGAGCAGATCAATGATGTTGTGCAGACAAATTCTGCAACATCTGAGGAGTGTGCGGCTGCCAGTCAGGAGATGAGCAGTGAGGCAGAGAGTCTGCAGGGAATGATCCAGAAATTTAAAGTTCCGGAAATTGAAAATTTAACAGAATAAAAATATCAGACATAAAATGGAGTGCACTTTATTTGTAAAAAATGAGTGGTATAAACGGTAGACAAGATCCGTGGCTTATGCTGCGGATCTTTTTTTTGTTTATTGCATGAAAGAGACAATCTATAGTATGATAGAGAAAGTACAAACTAAGGATGGAAAAGGTATATACTATGATAGTCTCCGTTATTGAAAAGGTCTACGCATTTTTATGGGGAGATCTGATTACGATCCCTTTGCCGCAGGAAAGCAGCATAGGTATTTCTTTACTTGTAATTCTTCTGATTCCGACAGGAATCTATTTTACGATCCGCACAAGATTTTTGCCGGTCAGGCTTTTCCCGGATATGATAAAAGCACTTATGGCAAAAAAGGAAAATAAGGACAGTCTTTCCACATTCCAGACGCTGATCGTATCGACGGCTACCAGAGTCGGCATGGGAAATCTGGTAGGCGTTGTAGCGGCAATCTCAGCAGGCGGTGCCGGTGCTGTGTTCTGGATGTGGGTGACAGCGCTGATCGGTTCCTCGACCGCATTTGTGGAGGGGACGCTCGCACAGTTACACAAGGAGAAAGATCCTTTGTATGGCGGATATCGCGGAGGTCCCGCATATTATATCCATCATTTCTGTGAAGAAAAATTAAAAAAGAAGAAAAAGCATGTGCTGATCGCGGTACTTTTTGCAATTTCAGGACTGATCTGTTGGTGCGGCATCAGCCAGGTTATCAGTAACTCCGTGGCATCATCCTTTGAAAATGCATTCGGCATTCCGCCACTCTACACAACAATCGTACTGGTTGCGATTGCGGCGGTGATCGTCCTTCGGAAAAATGCGACGGTAAAAGTGCTTGACGTGGTCGTGCCGGTTATGGCGGTCTGCTATTTTGTAATTACAATATTTATTATCCTGAAAAATATTGGCAGCATTCCGGCGGTTTTTGGACAGATTTTTGAGGAAGCATTTGGATTGAGACAGGCGGTATCAGGAGGATTTGGTGCTGTCCTTATGAATGGCGTAAAAAGGGGATTGTTTTCAAATGAAGCCGGTTCCGGCTCTGCACCATGTGCTGCCGCAGCAGCCGAATGTGAGACGCCGGTCAGCGCCGGACTGACACAGGCACTTGGTGTATTTATTGATACGATCGTGATCTGCAGCTGTACTGCAATGATCATGCTTACAGCACCGGAAAATGTCGTGGCGGGAAAAGAGGGCATGGATCTGCTTCAATCGGCAATGCGCTATCATCTGGGTGAATTTGGCGTGATATTCATCGCCGTGACACTGTTTTTATTCAGTTTTTCCACATTCTTAGGTATTCTCTTCTATGCCAGAAGTAACGTCGCCTATTTATTTGGAGATAAATGGATCTTTCAGACCTTGTACAAAATCCTTGCACTGGTTATGCTGTTCATCGGCGGAATCGCTGCCTACACTTTCGTATGGGATCTCGGCGACGTCGGAATCGGTCTGATGACGATCTTCAACACCGGAATATTGTATTTGCTTGGTGGTCAGGCACTTAGCGCCCTAAAAGAATTTGAATCCACCAAGTAAAAAATAAAATAGAAACGGAGCAAAATAAAAATGAAACGAGAATCCTTCAAATCCCGCCTGGGCTTTCTGCTCGTAAGCGCCGGCTGCGCCATCGGAATCGGAAACGTCTGGCGATTCCCCTATGTGGCTGGACAAAACGGCGGCGGCATCTTCGTCCTGTTCTACCTGATATTTTTAATAGCAATGGGACTTCCGGTGCTCACCATGGAATTTGCCGTGGGGCGCGCCAGCAGAAAAAGCGCCGTGTTAGGTTATAAAGCACTCGAAAAAGAAGGCAGCAAGTGGCATATTCACGGCTGGATCGCAATGTTTGGCTGCTATATGCTGATGATGTATTACACGACCGTATCAGGCTGGATGGTATCGTATTTCTTTAAATTTTTAAAAGGCGAATTCCAGACCGGCATGACTGCGGACGATACTGCGGCAGTATTTTCTAATCTGCTCGCAGATCCGGGACAGATGGCGTTCTGGATGATACTTACCGTGATACTGGGATTTTTTGTGTGCAGCAGGGGACTGCAGAACGGACTGGAAAAAATAAGCAAGATCATGATGAGTGCGCTGCTGATTCTGATTGTTGTTCTTGCGGTGCACAGTATTACACTGCAGGGCGCAGCAGAAGGCGTGAAGTTTTATCTTGTCCCGAATCTGGACACGGTTGCAGAGACAGGGCTTAAAAATGTGATCACGGCAGCCATGAATCAGGCATTTTTCACACTGAGTCTTGGCGTTGCCGCAATGGAGATCTTCGGAAGTTATATGGGTAAAGATCACTCGCTTGCCGGTGAGGGCGCAAGAATTTGCGGTCTTGACACCTTTGTGGCGATCATGTCTGGACTGATCATTTTCCCGGCATGTTTCAGCTATGGAGTGGAAGTGGATGCCGGACCGAGCCTGATCTTTATCACGCTGCCAAATGTGTTTGTCAATATGTCTGGCGGGCGGATCTGGGGATGTCTGTTTTTCCTTTTCATGACCTTTGCAAGTTTTTCGACGGTCATGGCAGTGTTTGAAAACATTATGTCATTTTGTATGGATATGTTTCACTGGAACAGAAATAAAGCTGCATTTATCAATGGAGTGATCATCCTGTTCGCAAGTCTTCCATGTGTACTGGGTTACAATGTGTGGAGCAGCCTGCATCTGATAGGCGGCCGTGATGTGCTCGACAGTGAGGATTTTATCGTCAGCAACCTGCTTCTTCCGGTCGGTTCACTGATCTATCTGCTGTTTAGCGTAACAAAGTGGGGTTGGGGATTTGATAAATATATTGACGAGGCAAATACGGGAGAGGGCCTTAAGATTTCGAAAAAGTTAAAGCCATATTTCCAGTTTATACTGCCGCTGCTGATCCTGTTTATCCTGATTCAGGGGCTGGTGTAAAAAAGGAAAGTAATTAAGAAAAAATAGTGAAAGAATAGTGAAAAATAGTGTAAAAATAGTGTAAATTTAATGGAATAAATTACGGGAATGAAAGGACCAAAATGATAAATCGCGACGACATGTTAGAACTGACCAGGCGCATGACTCCCGCACGGGCATCCATAGACCGGATCGCAGGCGCATATTTTGACGAAGAGGGATATGTGGATGGAACATTCAATACGCATTTCTTAAAACTGTCTGCATCCGAAAGAGCCAAAAACTTAGAACTTGCCAAGACGGTGCTGATCTCAAAAACAAATGAACAGTTAAGAGAATACCGGATCCCGGAAGAAAAAAGAAAGCCGGGCAGTATCTGGCAGCTCTTTGACGGGATCAGGGAGACAGGTCTGAAAGACGATGCATTCCCGGATCTTTTCTATGAGCTGCTTGGAGAGAAATATCAGCCGGGGTGCCCATATGCGTGTTTTTTGTTCCACGGGAGATACGATGTCCCGGTCAAAGGGACCGATAAGGCATGGCAGGAGGGCTCAGAGGAAGTGTACGAATATCTGATCTGTGTGGTCAGTCCGTTAGAGGGCGAGTATGAGCCGGGCGTGCCGGAGAGCGGATTTTTGTACCCGGCATTTAAGGATCGCAGCACGGCGGGAGAGTATATCAATTTGTATGAGAAAGATGCCGGTCACAGTGAGAGTGTGTGGCAGAAGCTGCTAAAGTGATATGTCAAAAATGGATGAATACATGGTCGTGCTGCCGGAGGCACATCCGCTTTGCGTAAAAGAAAAGATTGAAATTGAGAATCTGGAAAATGAGCCGTTCATGCTGTCAGAGCACGGTGGAAAAACGGCGTTCACCCGCAGAAATAATTTTCTGAAATGAAAAGCAATTCTGTGGTATCAAAAGTGATTTTAGTGTGCTAAGATAGAAAAAAATAAAAAAGAAAGTGAATGGGAAATGGAATTAGACATTATTGGTCTGCTTGGTGCATGCTCTTATGCACTCGACTGTGTCGAAGCGGAACTGACCCATGTTGCGACAAAACATGGAAAAAGAGTTGCATATATGAGCGTATGCACAGCACAAAAAATGGGAATTACAGGAGATGCCCTGCAGGATCTCGCGGCGTGTTCGCTGCTGCACGACAATGCGCTGACGCAGTATATTTATGAGGAATTTCACAATGACCTTACAAAAAATAATACGGAAAATATAACGTCAAAGCAGCTTGGCATCCACTGCATTTACGGGGAGGAAAACTTAAAAATGTACCCGTTTCTGACGGATGTGAAAAATGTGATTTTATATCACCATGAAAATGCTGATGGAAGCGGACCATTTGGAAAAACGTGGGAAGAGATCCCTCTTTTTGCAAGGATCATTCATCTGTGTGATATTTTAGATGCGTTCTGCCGGACGCCGGTATTTGATGATGCCGTGTGGCAGCGCGCGAAAGATTATCTTTTGAAAAATAAAGGGACAAAATTTGATACTGCATGCGTAGATACTTTTTTGGAAGTGTTTGGGCAAGAACATTTTTTGAGTCTTGGAGATGCAGATTTAGAAGAACGGCTGTGGAATATTGTTCCGAGAAAAAAGCGGGATTTAAGCGATGAAATGTGCAAAAATTTTGCCAATCTGTTTGCAAAGATCATCGACTATAAATCCGAATTTACAAGCCGCCATTCACTCGGTGTTGCGGAAAATGCAGCCAGATTATCCAGATATCTCGGTGATGACGAGGAGACGGTGCTGAAAATGTACCTGGCAGGCGCACTGCACGATATCGGGAAAGCAGCAATCGGAAATGATATCTTAGAAAAACCGGGACGCCTGACGGACGAGGAGTTTTCTAAAATGAAAAATCATGCGGGATACACATATCTGATCTTATCACAGGCAGAAGGAATGGAAGATATCCGTGACTGGGCGGCGCTCCACCATGAAAAACTCGATGGCACAGGGTATCCGTTCGGTAAAACTGCCGACGAGCTAAACAGGCAGGAACGTATCATGGCGTGCATTGATATCTATCAGGCACTGACGGAGAGCAGACCGTATAAATCCGGAATGACGCACGAGGCAGCATGTGAGATATTGGAAAATATGGTGCAAAAGGGATGGATAGACGGTGAGATCACAGAACAGATCAAAAAATGTTTTGCTTAAGAGGAAGAAGTCTTGAAGTTGAGCTGTGCGCTCTGCATCATTTCCTATCTGTGCATTTCCCTGATTCCGGTTCCGCTGTTAGAACTTGCAGGCTGCGGGATCTGTGGATTTTCCGTTGGAATCCTTTGGCCTGGTACGTTCAGCAAAGCATCCGCTGCATTAAAACGCGGTGGAACTGTTATGTTTGCCCTGCTCGCCCTCGCCGGGGACTTGGGCTGTTCCGGCGGACCGACACTGGTTGGATTTGTGTCGAACGCATTTGAAAATAACTTAAGAATTGGAATATTTGTGGGCATCCTGTTTCCGGTGGTATTGCTGCTGGGATTGATATTTGCAGGCAAAAAGAGGGAGAAGAAGTTAGGATAAGATTTCTTTCATAATAAAATTTTTCTCATGATTTTCCAAACATGTTGTACCTACAACAGATTTTTTCCACTAAACTGTGTATACTATAAAACATACAGAGGTTTGAGTGCCAAAAAGGTGTGCCTGCACAACCTATCACACACACCTTTTGGCTTACAAACCGCAACTATGGATTTGCACAACACAAACCGCAACTATGGATTTACACAACACAAACCATAGAATAGAGGTGAACCCAACCATGTCAACATTAAAAAACCTGCCCACCGAAAAAGCCCAGCCCCTAGATCACCTGATCGATATCCGCGAGCATCAGGTAGTCAGCATGTCACTCTCAAACAGTGATCATGTGCGCATGACAATGCTCGCATTTGCAGACGGCGAGGATGTCCGGGAAGAAGAATATCCCGGAGATACCATGTATGTGTTGTTAGACGGTGAAGCATATATTTATACGAAAGATCAGAACTATCTGCTGCAAAAAGGTGAAACGCTCATGATTCCGGAAGGTATTTCACATGGCGTGAAGGGAAATGGAGCATTTAAACTTATGCAGATTACCGTAACCGGGTAAGTAAATGAGACATCTGTAAAATACAGGTTTATCATAAATTCAGCTTATTTTACGGACGGTAAGAATTTTTATAGCAGAGAAGAGGAAAAAATCATGGAAGAAAAATTAATCAAAAACGTAGAGCACAGAAAAGCATTTTGTCTGAAAGATCTTGTAGACTATGAAGCTGGAAAAGTAGCAAGCATGACACTTGCACAGCAGCCGGGTGTTGGAATGACGGTATTTGCATTCGATGCAGGTGAGGGTATCAGTGCACACGCAGCAGGCGGGGATGCGATGGTTCAGATCTTAGAGGGTGAAGCAGAGATCACGATCGACGGAGTGCCAAATATCGTAAAAGAAGGCGAGTCCATTATTATGCCAAAAGGTTTTTCCCATCCACTTGAGGCTGTGACACGTTTTAAAATGCTTCTTACAGTGGCTTTTTAGTGGGTCAGGCAGCGCATTTAAAAAATCAGGAAAGATAGACAGATGAACCGCAGCAGCAGGATATAGTTATCTGACCGGCGAAAAACAAAGATATGAAAAAACCGTGCTGGTTAAAATTACCGCACGGTTTTTTGAATCATATATTAATTTGTATATCGTTCATATGATTTACAGCTTAAACTGTTTCATATCTGCAGAAAGCTTTTCAATATCATCTGCTAAAGCAGATACCAGATCCGAAGATTTCCGGACAACGGCATCGAGCTCGGTTGCCATTGCGGAAGTTTCTTCTGTGGAGGATGCATTGTCGGTTGCAAGCTGTGTCAGGGTATCGATACTCTCTGTGACAAGCTCACGCTGAGAATTGACATTCTTGATCTTTCCTGTAATGGTCTGGATGGACGCCATACAGGAATCGAGAGCACCTTTTAAGTCTTCAAACATCTGCTGTGTGCTTTCAAGTGCTGCAACCTGCTCGTCAGATGCCTCGCTCATTTTCTTCATAAGCTCCATAGATTTTTCAGAGTTCTGGCTTAATTCACTGATGATATTGTTGATCTCACTGACCGTCTGCGCAGACTGGGTGGCAAGTCCGCCGATTTCTTCTGCAACAACTGCGAATCCACGTCCGGCTTCACCGGCTCTCGCTGCCTCAATGGAAGCGTTTAAAGAAAGCAGGTTGGTCTGGGATGCAATTTCGCTGATCAGGGTAGCTGCCTGACTGATCTTGTTGACAGAATCATTTGTCTGGGCTGTCTGGTTATACATAGAATCAATATCAGTTTTTGTTGTAGAATTGACATCGATCAGTCTGTGTAAGGTTTCCATGGACTTATTGGAACGATCCTGCATCAGCTGTGCATTCTGATCAAGG
>ERZ791825.1827-NODE-1827-length-10448-cov-6.764553_pt1 | contig 10448 bp, 9 predicted proteins | sample MGYA00510298_ERZ791825 | MGnify/ENA primary metagenome ERZ791825 (study PRJEB30046, sample SAMN00792010) | human gut metagenome | study: EMG produced TPA metagenomics assembly of the A metagenome-wide association study of gut microbiota in type 2... | reverse complement strand
AGCCTTTGCCGCGTGACGACCTGGGAGCAGCTGCCGGACACGGTGCAGTATTCCGAGGCTGCCGCCGCCGCACTGGCCCTGCGCGCCTGCCGCGCCGCGCTGCTGGCTGAGTTCCCGGATGCGGTCATCGAGGCAGAGCAGCGCGAAATTTCCGTGCAGGAAGGCACAGAAACGGCAGCTGTGACCTATATTTTCACCGCGAACATCGCCGCACCGCCGTGATTCGACATATTTTGCTTAGTATGACGAAATGGCTGATAAAATTTTGTGCAATATTCATAGTTTCTTTTGCAAAAAACTGTGATATAATCTAAATGTATAGCTATTTGCTACACCATGAAACCGGGAGGATGAAAATTTGGCAGAACGATCTTTGGAACTGGACAGCATTGAACTGGCAGCAGCCATCTTTGGCAGCGGCGACCAGAATATCCACCTGCTGGAAAAGGAATTCCGCGTCACGGCGGTCTGCCGCGGCTCGGTGCTGCGCTTTACCGGTGAGCAGAAGGATGTGGACGCCGCCGCCCGCGCCGTGGACGGCATGGTCACCCTGATGGAAAACCACACCCCGCTGGAGGAGCAGACCGTGCGCTACTGCATCAGCCTGGCCCACGGGGGTGAGGAAAAGCGCCTGCGGGAGCTGACCGACGATTTCGTCGCAGTCACGGCCAAGGGTCGTCCCATCCACCCCAAGACGCTGGGCCAGAAGGAATATCTCGCCGCCATCCGCAAAAATGCCATCACGTTCGGCGTCGGGCCTGCAGGCACCGGCAAGACGTATCTGGCTGTGGCAATGGCGGTCAAGGCGTTCAAGTCCAAGGATGTCAGCCGCATCATCCTGACCCGACCCGCCGTCGAGGCGGGGGAGAAGCTCGGCTTTCTGCCGGGCGACCTGCAAAACAAGGTTGATCCGTATCTGCGCCCGCTTTACGACGGGCTGTTTGATCTGCTGGGGGCCGAGACGTTCCAGAAGCTGTTTGAAAAGCAGGTCATCGAGGTCGCACCGCTCGCCTATATGCGCGGGCGCACGCTGGATGATGCCTTCATCATCCTGGACGAGGCCCAGAACACCACGCCCGAGCAGATGAAGATGTTCCTGACGCGCATGGGCGTCGGCAGCAAGGTCGTGGTCACCGGCGACGTGACCCAGATCGACCTGCCGGATAAGGTGCGCAGCGGCCTCATTGATGCCCTGCATGTCCTGCGGGACGTCGAGGGCATCGCGCAGGTTCGCCTGACAGAGAAGGACGTCGTGCGCCACCGCCTGGTGCAGCAGATCGTAAAAGCGTATGAAAAGGCCGCCGAGGAGAAGGCTCCCGGCAGCCACAACCATAAACAAACAATGGAGGTCGATTAACGTGTCCAATAAGGTGTTGATTACGAACGATCAAAACGTGGTCAAGGTCCCTTCCGGGCTGCGCATCCTGATCCGCCGCAGCTGCAACGCGGTGCTGGATTTCGAGCATTTTGACGGTCCGGCGGAGATCAGCGTGACCTTCGTGGATAACAACCGCATCCACGAGCTGAACAAGGAGTACCGCGACAAGGATTCCGCCACCGACGTTCTGAGCTTCCCGCTCGGTGAAAACGGCGAGTATGACATTGACGAGGACAACGGCTGCAAGCTGCTGGGCGACATCGTCATCTCGATGGAGCGCGCCATGGAGCAGGCCGAGCTGTACGGCCATTCTTTGCAGCGTGAGGTCGCGTATCTGACGGTACATTCGATGCTGCACCTGCTGGGCTACGACCATGAGGCCGGCGGCCTGGAGGCCGTGCGCATGCGCGAGAAGGAGGAGGCTGTGCTCATCCAGCTCGGCCTGCCGCGCACGGTTTCCTATACCAGCGATGAAATTTGAGCAGCTGACCCGCTTTGCGCGGGGCTTTGTCTATGCCTACAACGGCATACGCGCCGCTGTGCAGGAGGAACGCAACTTCCGGTTTCACCTCTGCGCGGCGTTCTATGCCTTTGCGGCGGCGTTCTGGGCGGAGCTTGACCCCGTGGAGACCGCGCTTATCGCACTCTGCGTGGCGGCGGTGTTGGCGCTGGAGCTTGTCAACTCCGCGATTGAGCGCGCCGTGGACAAGCCCGACACCACCCACTGGTGGAGCGCAGGCGCGGCCAAGGATATGGCCGCGGGTGCAGTGCTCGTCATGGCGGTGGGAACGCTGATCGTGGCCCTCTGCGTGTTCTGGCCGCGGCTGGGCACGCTGTGGGCTAACTTTACGCTGCGCCCCACACGCCCGGCGGGGCTGGTGCTGACGCTGGTCATCTTCTGCAAATTCATTTTCCGTTCTTCCAACTCAACAGAGAAAGGCAAACAACCGAATGGCAAAACCGATTCCTGAAATGCCGTCCAGCGTCTTTGTGGCGCTGGTGGGCCGCCCCAACGTGGGCAAATCCAGCCTGACGAACTACCTTGTGGGCGAAAAGGTCGCTATTGTGACCAAAAAGCCCCAGACGACCCGCAGCCGCATTACCGGCGTCATCACCAAGGGCCCCGTGCAATATGTGCTGATGGATACCCCCGGCATCCACGCTGCCCGCAACAAGCTGGACGCCCGCATGACCCAGACCGCCGCCGCCAGCCTGAAGGACGTCGATGTGACGATGATGCTGTTTGAACCGGCAGGAGAGTTCACCGACGCCGAGCTGACGATGGTCAAGGCGCTGCAAAAGGGTGGCCCGGCCATTGCCGTTATCAACAAGGTGGACCTGCTGGATAACTTTGCCGCGCTGGAAGCCCGCAAGAAGCAGCTGGAGGAGTTTGGCTGCTTTGACCACATCGTCACGATCTCGGCTAAGGACGGCACGGGCTGCGATGAACTGTTTGCCATGCTCAAGCCCTACGGCAACGAGGGCCCGCACTATTTCGATGATGACGCCTTCACCGATATGCCGGAGAAGGAGCTTGTCGCAGAGCTTGTGCGCGAGAAGGCACTGCTTTTCCTGCGTGAGGAGGTGCCCCACGGCATCGCCGTCGTTGTCGAGCGGTTTAAAGAGCGCCCCGACAAGGATCTCATCGACATTGACGTGGACATCTACTGTGAGCGCAAGAGCCATAAGGGCATGATCATCGGCAAGGGCGGCCAGATGCTGAAAAAAATTGCCTCCGCCGCCCGCATGGACATTGAGGAGCTGCTCGGCGTCAAGGTCAACCTCCAATGCTGGGTCAAGGTCCGCGAGGACTGGCGCGATAACGAACTGCAGCTGAACTCGCTGGGATTTGCGAAGCCGTAACGATGCTGCACGTCGTAGGGGCGGGGCATGCCCCGCCCGCAGCCTACCCGTTATAGAGCATTATCCGTAAGGCCGCGGGCCGGACATGTCCGGCCCCTACAGCAACCGCAAATTTATTTTATTCCCCATTCCGCCAACATCCCCGCGCCCCCTCTGCTACACTGTAGCCATGGGGGTGAACGGCATGGACAAAACGGCGGACGACTGGCGGCGCTTTGCGCAGACAGGCAGCATTTACGACTATCTGACGTACAAAAATCAACAAAACACAGCACGGGAGGACGTATATGCAGGTGGCAACAACGGGCCTTGTGCTGCGGCAGGTCAAGGTGGGCGAGGCAGATCGGATCCTGACGATCCTGACGCCTGACCTCGGCGTGGTGTCGGCGTCGGCCCGCGGCAGTCTGCGGATGAAGAGCGCCCTGTTCAGTGCAACAGGGCTGTTCTGCTACTCGGAATTCACGCTCACCAGCGGGCGCAGCCACTATTTTGTGGACACTGCGCAGGTCAAAAAGGTGTTCCACGGCATCTCTGCGTCCATTGAGGGGATGGCTCTGGCCAGCTACATGGCGGAGATCGCGGCGGAGCTTTCCCCCGCGCCGCCCGAGGCCGACGCCCAGCTGCGCCTGCTTCTCAACTGCCTGTATATGATCAGTGAGCGCCACTATCCCTGCGCGCAGCTCAAAGCCATCTATGAGCTGCGCGCCCTGACGCTGGCGGGCTATATGCCGGACGTGCTGGCCTGCGCGGGCTGCGGTAAATACGACGGGGGAGAGTTTTACCTTGACCCTGTCGAGGGCCGTCTGCTCTGCGCTGACTGTGCCGAAAAAGCACGCCATATCACGAATCTGGACAACGGCGCGCTGTACGCCCTGCGCCATATCTGCCTGGCCGAGGATAAAAAGCTGTTCGGGTTCAAAATCTCGCCCGAGAGCTTACAGGAGCTTTCCCGCACCAGCGAGCAGTACACGCTGGCGCATCTGGAGCATGGGCTGAAAAGCCTGGATTTTCTCAAATCTGTACTTGAATAAGGAGACCTAAACCCTGTTATGGATACCGCCTATAAAACAACACTGGAGCTGGACAAGGTCCTGAACCGCGCTGTACAGCTCTGCGCCTGCCAGGAAACGAAAGAAATGATGCAGGCGCTGGAGCCGGCCCCCACGATTGAGGATGAGCGCTACGACCTGACCCAGACCAACGCCATCAACGCGCTGCTCATCAAGAACGGCAGTCCCCGCTTCGGCAGCGTGCGCGAGGTGCGCCGCATCGTCGCCCACGCCCGCAAGGGGGGCATCCTCTCGATGGGTGAGCTGCTGGAAATTGCCGCGACCCTGCGCAATTTCTCGGGCCTGTCCCAGTGGTACGGCCTGAGTGAGCATGAGATGCTGCCCACCGACGACCTGTTTTTTGCGCTGGCCCCGCAGCCGGTGCTGGAAAAGCAGATTTCGGAGAGCATTATTTCTCCCGAGGAGATGGCCGACACTGCCAGTGTGACCCTCCACGATGTGCGCCGCAAAATCCGCCAGACCGAGGATTCCATCCGCACAAAGCTCGATAACATCATCCGCAACTCCACCACCAATAAATTTTTGCAGGATGCCGTCGTTTCCCTGCGCAATGGCCGCTACGTCGTGCCTGTCCGCGCCGAGTACCGCGGTGAGGTCGGCGGCGTCATCCATGACGTCTCGTCCACCGGCGCAACGGTCTTTGTAGAGCCTACCGCCGTCGTCGAGGCCAACGCCCGCATCATGCAGCTGCGTGCGCAGGAGCAGGAGGAGATCACCCGCATCCTGACCTCGTTCTCGACGCAGGTCGGCTCGCTGGAGCCGCAGTTCACCTACAGCTATGACGCGATGCTCAAAATCGACCTGCTGCTGGCAAAGGCCCGGCTGGCTGTGGAGCAGAACGCCTTTATGCCCGCCGTCAGCGACACGGTGCACTTCAAGCTGAACAAGGCCCGCCACCCGCTCATCGACAAGAAAAAGGTCGTGCCTGTGGACATCGAGCTGGGCAGCGAGTACGACACCCTCGTCATCACCGGCCCGAACACCGGCGGCAAGACCGTTTCGCTCAAAACCGCGGGCCTTCTCAACGCGATGGCCCAGTACGGCTTCCTGATCCCCGCGCACGAGAGCAGCATCGTCTGCCATTTTGACGAGTACCTTGTGGACATCGGCGACGAGCAGAGCATTGAGCAGAGCCTGTCCACCTTCTCCGGCCACATGAAGCGCATCAGCGGCATTCTCGACCTGGCGGGCCACGCCACGCTGACCCTGCTTGACGAGCTGGGCGCGGGCACCGACCCTGCCGAGGGCGCGGCGCTGGCCGTCAGCATTCTCGAGCAGCTGCGCCGTCAGGGCAGTCTGCTCATGGCTACGACCCACTACGCTGAGCTGAAGGTCTACGCGCTGGAAACGCCCGGCGTCGTCAACGCCAGCTGCGAGTTCAACGTCGAAACGCTGATGCCCACCTATAAATTGAGCGTCGGCGTGCCGGGCAAATCGAACGCCTTCCTCATCAGCGCCAAGCTCGGCATCCCGCAGGAAATTATCGACGCCGCACGCAATCACATGTCGAACGACGATAAGCGCCTCGACAGCGTGCTGTCCCAGCTGGATGACCTGAAGGTCCAGCTGAAAGACGCCCAGGCTGAGGCCGAGCAGGCCCGGTATGAGGCGGAGCACGCGCTGGAAAGCGCTGAGAAGAAACGCGACGACCTGATCAAAAAGGGTGAGGAAGAACTCGAAAATGCCCGCCGCCAGGCCCATGACCTGATGCAGCAGGTGCAGAACGAGGCCTACAGCCTGACCGACGAGCTGCGCCGCATCCAGAAGGACGAAAAGACCAGCGCTGCCCAGCGTGCTGTCCGCGCCCGGGAAATTGCCCGCAGGGACACCGAGACACTGCTGAAAAAGACCGACGCCAAGCCGCAGCCCGTAAAGGAGTTTGTGCCTTTGAAGGAGGTACAAATCGGGCAGGAGGTCGTTATCGCAGACCTCGGCCAGACGGCCACTGTCACCGCGCGGCCTGACCGCAACGGCATGGTCGAAGTGCGCGCCGGCATCATGAAAACGAAGGTGCCGCTGACGAACCTGCGCGCGCCCGATAAGATGGAGAAGCGCAAGCCGGCCGAACCGCGCCGCTCGACCCGCGTGCAGCTCGACAAGAGCCGCAAGACCAGTATGGAGCTGAACCTGCTGGGCTACACCGTGGACGAGGCCCTGAACGAGGTGGACAAGTTCCTGGACAGCGGTATGCTGCGCGGGCAGTCCACGCTCTATATCATCCACGGCAACGGCACCGGCGCGCTGCGCACGGCCATCCAGAAGCATCTGCGCACCCACAAGGCCGTCAAGAGCTTCCGCCTGGGCCGCTACGGCGAGGGCGAGAGCGGCGTGACCGTTGTGGAATTAAAGTAAAAATCAAAACAATCCGCGTGTTTTGTCTATGGCAATCGCTCGCCGAGTTTGCTATGCTAACAGTATCATGATAATCGTTTCAATAATAAATTAACAAGAGAGCGAGTGAACGCTTTGGCTATGGATTACAACAGCACACGCAGCTTTACCATGACGCTGGCACACCGCGCAGTGGGGGACATCCGCCGCGGCGGCTTCCGCCAGCTGCGCAACTATGTGGATATGTGTGCCACACTGGCTAAAAATCAACAGCAGAAGGACTTTTTTGCCTACGCGCAGAAGGCTCTGCAGCGCACGGACAGCTGCTACTACAGCCTTATCCACCGTCTGCTGGATTCCGTGGATGAGGATCGCATCTGCACCGTCGGCGTCAATATGGGCTTTGGCGGGTTGATTTACGGTGCCAGTGAGCTGAAAAAGCAGGCTGACCTCGAAGGTCAGCCCATTGCCTGGATCACGGCGGCCCGCTGCGGCGACGAGCGCCTGAGCGAGCTGGTGCCCAAGGCCGCCGGGCACGGCAGCTTTGTCTGGCTGCTGGATGCGACGGACACCGACCCCGCGCAGGTCGTGCTGCTGGCTAAGGCCAACCCGCAGAGCGCCTTCGGTCTGCTGGCTGATCCGTCCGCACTGACCGAGGACTGCGTCAAGACGCTTGCGGCATGCCGCAATCTGGTGGTCATGCCGCTGCTGCAGACGCCGGAGCTGACCCCCGAGGTCTGCCGCGCCGCCCGCCGCCTGAAAGCCCAAAAGATGTTCTACGCGCTGACGGTTCTCATCGATGACGAGACCGCGGGCGAGGTCATGCAGGACGACTGGCTCGAGAGCATGGCGCAGGAGACGCTTTGCTGCATGTGTGCCCGCAAGCCCGGCACATCGGACGAAACCGCCCGGAAGCTGCGCCGCAGCATCGTGAACGGACGCCTTGAGACCGGCAAGCCCGTGCTGCTGCTCGACTGGGACGGCGATGTGCGCTATCTGAACAATCGCATTTCGGAGTATATGACCTTCGGCAGCGTCCTGCCGGAGGGCAGCACCTTCCCTTTGCAGTTGGGCTGATTTCTTGGCCCCCTCTGCGAGGGGGCTCCCGCCGCAGCGGGTGGGGGAGAGAACCTTGCGCCGGCTCGAAATACTTCGGGTTATGGCAAAATTCGCTCCCCCCGGCCCTTCGGGCCACTTCCCTCGACGAGGGAGGCAGGTACTGCCGCATAAAATGACAAAAACCGACCCCGTACCGATGCTATGATCGGATACGGGGTCGGTTTATTTTGCGTTTATTGCGGATCGCCGCGCAGCAGCTTCTGCATGATCTCGTGGTTGAACACCGGGATCGACAACTCCGAGACGTTGGACAGGGCGTTGCTCTTCATGCCGCTGAGCACCCACGGGATCAGGATACCCATCATCGCACCGGCAAAGAACTGCCCGATCTTGCGGGTCTCCTCGGCGCTGGCATCAGGGTTCAGCTCCCGCGCGTTCTGCTCAAAGATGGAGCGCAGGTAATCGAACATATATTGCTGCAGGCTGTTCTGCCCGTTGTAGGCAAGGGCATTGCAGTAGAACACCTTGTTTTCCAGAAAATAGGCCTCCAGCGCCGCCAGCAGGGCATTCCAGTTAGAATAGGCGCTGAGCTCCACCAGAAACCGGGTGATGCCGCTCTGGAAATACCAGTTTACCAGATCGTACTTATCCTCAAAATGGTAATAGAAGGTGTTGCGGCCCACATTGGCGTGATCGACAATGTCGTTGACAGAAATTTTCTCCAGCGGAGTCGTGGCCATCAGCTCCTGCAGACTCTGGGCCAGCAGCTGCTTGGTTTGATTGGAACGAGGCATAGCAATCCTCCTGCACGGTAGGTGGTAAAATTACATACCTGCATTATAACACAAATTCGACATAAAGTGCAAATGCTTTGTGGGAAGAACAAAAGAAAAACAAAAGGCAAGACCACGCAGATGTTGTATGACAATTTGCGCGGAGTGTTTGGTTTTGCCCGCAGCAGCGGGGTTTCCGGGCTGTTAAGTTGAACATTCCCCGGCTTTTGTCTATGTACACTAAGCCGAAAATAAGCATAAAATAGTGCCATACCCAATGAGTGTCCCAAACGGAGAGAAAAAGGAGAGCAATCTATCATGCCGATGAATAAAGTGGTTCATGCCGCTCAGCGCGCTGCATTCAGCGCTGCCATTGATTCTGCCATCAAGGCCGTGCGCGGCAAAGGTCCTGAAAATATGGCCGAGCAGGCCGTCAAGCTCGTCAACCTGGCCCAGCCTCTGCTGGCTCACCGTTACCCCGATGCCGACTGGGACAAGGTTCGCGCCTTTGTGTCCGACCCCGGCAGCAAGTGGATGCAGTACGCCTACAAGGCTATCAACGAGATCGACCCCCACATCCTCAAGATGAACACCCTGAACCTTGTGTATGAGGGTATGTTTGCGGGCTATAACTACGTCATGGAGCTGCGCAGGAAGTATGACTGCAACATGCCGTGGATCCTGCTGTTCGACCCGACCTCCGCCTGCAACCTGCACTGCAAGGGCTGCTGGGCTGCCGAGTACGGCAACCGCCTGAACCTGAGCTTTGAGGATATGGACCGCATCGTCACGGAAGGCGAGGCGCTGGGCATCCACTGGTACATGTGCACCGGCGGTGAGCCGACCTGCCGCAAGGAGGATCTGTTCAAGCTGGCCGCCAAGCACCAGAACTCCGTGTTCCACCTGTTCACCAACGGTACGCTGATCGACCAGGCTTTCTGTGACCGCGTCAAGGAAGTCGGCAACATGGCCTTCTTCATCTCCATCGAGGGCATCGGCGATGCCACCGATGACCGCCGCGGCGAGGGCGTCTATGACCGCGTCATGCACGCCATGGACCTGATGAAGGAGAACGGTCTGCTGTTCGGCACCTCCATCTGCTACACCAGCGCCAACTACAAGGCCGTCACGAGTGATGAGTTCATGGATATGCTCATCAGCCACGGTGTACGCTTCAACTGGTACTTCCACTATATGCCCATCGGTGACGGTGCAAACGTTGACCTGATGCTGAACGCCGAGCAGCGCGAGTATATGATCCACCGCGTGCGAGAGATCCGCGGCTACACCGGCGGCAAGCCGATTTTCTGCATCGACTTCCAGAACGACGGCGAGTACATCGACGGCTGCATTGCCGGCGGCCGCCAGTATGCCCACATCAACCCGGCGGGCGACGTTGAGCCCTGCGTCTTTATCCACTACTCCAACGCGAACATTCACGACAAGGGCCTGCTGGAGTGCCTGCAGCAGCCGCTGTTCAAGGAGTACCACAAGGGCCAGCCCTTCAACCACAACCACCTGCGCCCCTGCCCGATGCTCGAGAACCCCGAGCTGCTGGGTGAGATGGTCAAGCGTTCCGGCGCCCACAGCACCGATATGCAGCAGCCGGAATCTACGGACGATGTTTTCCGCCGCTGCCGCCCCTACGCTGACCAGTGGACTCCGTCCGCTGACCGCATCTGGGCCGATGAGCACCCCGATTGCGCTTCCTGCGCCAGCTGCTCCGCCTGCGCATCCAAGTAAAATCGCATAAATAACATTTCACGCCCCGCTGTGGTTTGCAGCGGGGCGTTTTTGTTTGGTTTGGCTTCCCCCACGGGGGAAGCTGTCAGCGGCCCCGCCCGCTGACTGATGAGGGGGGAGCCTTGCCAATACCATCCGCTAACGGGTGACCACGCAAGCCTGCCCCTCATCCGGCCTCGGGCGGGGCCTCGGCCACCTTCCCCCCCCCACGGGGGAAGGCATTCATCTTGT
>ERZ791825.1815-NODE-1815-length-10501-cov-2.222669_pt1 | contig 10501 bp, 10 predicted proteins | sample MGYA00510298_ERZ791825 | MGnify/ENA primary metagenome ERZ791825 (study PRJEB30046, sample SAMN00792010) | human gut metagenome | study: EMG produced TPA metagenomics assembly of the A metagenome-wide association study of gut microbiota in type 2... | reverse complement strand
GCTGAAAGGCCTGGCATCGCACCAAAACAGATGCCGAGAACAGTACCACCCAATTCGGCCAAAAGATTCATCGGCAGAAATGCTGTCGTCAATCCCATAATAATATTTGATAACATATCGTTCATTCTCCTTTCATATTAATGTAAACTATTAAATCAGGAGTCCTGACGGAAGCGGAACATTTAACATCAGCTTGAATGCCAGGAAAACGATTACGATCATAATTACCGGTACCAAAATGTACCAGGATTTCTTCTGGTTTTTATTCTGCCAGTAGGAAAATCCTGCAATAAAGATAAATGTTGTTACAAAATATCCAAGGATGCGGATCAAACCAATGTATGCAAATGAAAAGAAAAGTGCAAGAGCAACTGTGCGTAACTGCTCTCTTGACATGGATGGAATCGGATCATCAATCGGAATATTTTTCTTTTCCTTAAAACATACATTTGCAAATTGGAGTGCTGAGAAAACAATTCCAATTGCACATACAAAGTACGGGAATGAACGGCATTTTTCATTTACACCGCCGGTCAATCCTACGAAAATTGCAAATATGATGATCCAGAATGCAGCGGCCATTTTTTCACGCTTATACAAACCAATACTCCTCCTTCTTTAGAATGAAATCCCCCCGCAGGACAGCTAAGCCTGCAGGGGATATCGACTGTTTAATTACTTATCACCGAATTTTTCCTGATAAGTTGCCATCTCAGTCTTCGCATCTTCCTGTGCTTCCTCATGGTTCATGTAAACAATCGGAAGTCCAAGTGAATCAGCCTCTTTTAAAAATGCTTCATTCTCACAAACTTCACCGATTTTATCGGACCAGTAGTTGATGATTGCGCTATCTGTACCAGCTTTAAATGCATATCCACGTGTTACATACTGCGCCATCGGAAAACCAAGTTCTGTCATGCATGGAACATCCGGTGTCTTACTAAATCTCTCTTCTCCACCTGTTGCGAGGATTGTAACTTCATTCATAGAAGACGATACATCTGACAGGGATTGTACTGCAACATCAATGTGTCCACCGAGAACTGCTGACTTTGCTTCAGAAGAACCATCGAAAGGTACTACATTACCCTCGATTCCTGTTTCCTCAAGGAATTCTTCTGCTGTCGCATATGCGCTATTTCCTGTACCAGAACAACCGATGTTAAATTTGCCAGGATTTGCCTTTCCATATTCGATTGCTTCTTCTACTGTCTGGAAATTCGTATTCTTTGCACTAGTTACAAACAATCTCTGATCCTGAACCATGATTGCCGCGAATTCATAATCTTTAAGAATATCAAATGTAAGCGGCTTATCTTTTGTACTTACATAAGTCGGTGATGGATTTAATGCAAGCATATAAGCTCCATCTGCGTCATACTTTAAGCAATCTGCCGCTCCAACAGTTCCTCCGCCTCCTGCTACATTGCTGACAACTACATCCACCGGTGTTGCCTCAGAGAGGTACTTTGCAAGAAGTCTGGAACCAAGGTCAACTCCGCCGCCTGCTGCATAAGGAACAATGATTGTAAGTGTTCCTGACGGCTCGTAGCTGCTTGTGGACTCCCCGCCCGCTGCCGCTGTTGTGTCAGCCGCAGCTGCGGTTGTATCTGCTGCCTTTGTGTCAGCTGCTGCGGTTGTGGAAGCTGTAGAATTTCCCGAGCATCCTGCTAATGATAATGCCATGGTAGCTGCAAGTGCGATACTAAATAATTTTTTCATAACCCCTATTCTCCTTTTAACATTATTATAGTTTGTGTTTTACTGTTCCTCGCCGGACAGTGAAAATACGTTTTCTTTCGTACCTTTATTTTAAGTACTCTTTGTTTACCACATTGCCGATCGTTCCGGTCATTTCCAGATTTTTAATCTGTTCTGCGATCTTCGGGATCATCTCTGCGGCAAGGTCATTGGAAGACCCACCCATATGTGGGGTCAGGATTACATTGCTCATTCTCGCTAACGAATTCTCCTGAAGGTTTTCATTCTCCACACAGTCAAGTCCAGCTGCGGCAACTTTTCCGTTTACCAGCGCTTTCGCAAGCGCCTCATCATCGATCAGACCGCCTCTGGCTGTATTGACGATGATCACATGATCTTTCATCTCTTCAAACTGTTTTTCACCGATCATGTGCTTTGTGCTGTCGAGAAGCGGTACATGAAGTGTGATCACATCTGCTTCTTTTACAAGTTCTTCCAATGGCTTATATTCCATATGGAATTCTTTTTCTCTTTCTTCCGAAAGTCTGAAGGCATCATAATAGATAACATTTGCACCGAACGACTGAACTTCTGTCGCAACCTTGCGTCCGATGTTTCCGCCGCCGATCACGCCAACCGTCTTATGGTTTAAGCTTGTCATCTGTGGTGCGTAAAGTTTGTTATCCCAGATTCCGTCATGTGTGAGACGGTTCTGATCGATCACCCTTCTTCCGGCTGCGATCATAAGTCCAACTGCGAGTTCCGCAACTGCGTAAGCGTTGACCCCCGGCATATTCGCCACGAAAACACCCTGTTTTCCAGCTGCCCCGATATCGACGGAGTCATATCCGGCGCCCCAGCGAATCACCGCCTTTAAGTCCTTCTTCGGTGCAAGAACGGAAGCCGGAGTCTTTAAGACTCTCACGACGATCACATTGCCCTCTGTCATTGCCTCGTATTCAGCCTGGTCGGTTACGGTTACGATCTCATCGCCTGGAAGAAGCTGTCCAAACTTTTCTTCTGTCCCTGCCGGGTACGGTCCTGCTAAAATGATCTTCATTTCAATTGGCCTCCTTCAGGGTTTCAGCCGTCTTCTTCATACGTTCTTCCGACGGGCTCTTTCTGTCGATCTTTGAAACTTCCACGATCAGTTCTTTTACATCTACTCCATACTCTGCGGCGATTGCTTTGAACTTCTTCACGAAGGAAGAATGGCATCCGGAGTATCCGAGGATCAGTTCCAACGGAGTGATATATGGCTCATATCCATGTTTCTCCATTGCCGGGATCAGCTCTTTCTCCAGATAATTTAAGAGTCCGTAGAAGTTAACTTCTTTTGCCTCACCTACTTTGTGTGCCAGGGCTGCTGCAACCTCTGTTGCAAGGTTTCCGGCACTTCTTGCCATTCCAAGAAGTCCACAGTCTAAGAGATCAACTCCGCTCTCCATTGCAGCCTGCGCGTTTGCGGCTGACATTCCGAGATTGTTATGGCAGTGGAAGCCAACCGGAATGGAAACTTTATTCTTTAATGCTTTCACATACTCCTTTACTTCATCTGGAAGCATGCATCCTGCGGAATCCATGATCGTCACTTCATCCACGCCCATATTCTGAAGTTTTAACGCTTCCTCTGCAAGTTCCTCCGGATTCAGGAGATATGCTTTCATTAAGGAGTAGCGGCATTTTAATCCGTTATCCTTAACAGTCCTGATCACTTCTGTATATTTTTCTGCGTCGCCTGCATCAGCACCAACACGAAGGAATGCGAGGCCTGCTTTTGCGGCATGTTCTACATTTTCTTTTTTGTAGCGCTTCGCATTTAAAAACATTCCGACTTCTGCTTTGTCCAGATACGGCTGTGCGAGTTCAAAATATCTCGCGTCACTTACCGGACCCTCAAACCCAAGAGTTTCAGCTCCGAGTCCTTTTGCGTTTCCATACTCGATTACGGAAACACCATTCTCTGTCAGACCATTTAAGATCAATACTGTTAAATCTTCCGGAAATCCGTTGCCAAGAACATTTGCACCGTCGCGCAGTGTACAATCCATAATTTTCATTGCTCTTATCCCTCCAGCATTTTTTACTATGTGATTGTGTGTTTGTCACGTTTATTTGTGCTATTTACACATACTGTAACAAATACAGAATCACATTTCCAACAATGTATCATTGACTTTTCAACAATGAATCTTTGTTTTTAGAACTTTTCTTGTTCTCTTTTCACAATCATTGTAGCAGAGTTCATTTTATATGTGAAACATTGTATTTTTGTCAGTGCACAAAGGTTTTTTGTTGTTTTTTTAATATTTCATGTTTAAGTTTGTTACTTTGTTAACTAGGAAATCCTATTCACTGCACTTGCTTTTTAAAAATGTTCTTGTTATACTTGCTTTATATTGATCGAAAAAAGGGGGGGAATCTCATGCCGCCAGAATATAATATTCGTTCTGTGGATCGAGCATTGGCAGTTCTTGACTGCTACGATCTTGAACATACATCATTTTCTCTTGTTGAACTTGCAAAAAAAATCGAATTATCTGCAAGTACAACGCTTCGTCTTGTAACTACTTTGGAAAACCGAAACTATCTGTTCCGCAATCCCGATAATGGCCGCTATTATCTCGGTTCCAGAATTGCCCAACTCGGGAACAATATTTTTTCCAACCTGGATATCTGTCAGATCGCGCAGCCATTCTTGCGGGAACTCTGTACAAAATACAATGAGAGTGTCGGCATTTACCAACGTAATGGCGATGTCCGCGTCTGCATTACGCGAATCAACAGTAATCAAACTCTCCGATCTGTTCTTATGATCGGTGCAACATATCCTTTAACGCGAGGAGCCGCTGGCAGAATTCTTTTAGCCTACGCTCCGTCTGAAGTGCAGAATCGCTTACTCACAGCTGATCCTTTCACCAACATTGGAGCTCTTCATTCCTTAAAAGAAACTGGTTTCACAATCAGTAATGGTGAACGTGACACTGCGGTAGAGTCTATAGCTGTTCCTATTTTCAACGCAAACAGAAGTGTTGACCATGCTCTTTTCATGACAGGTCCTGCTGGTCGACTTGCATCCCAGTCAAAAGACGATATTGTTCAAACTTTACGTGACACAGCAATGCAAATATCCATTCAAATGGGATACCGGCCTCAGGATTGAGTAGATAACAGCAGGAAGCAAGGTTGTTTCACTTCCTGCTGTTATTATTTGTTTAACAATATCCTACTACTACTGCTAATACCATAAAGAGTGTTGCAAATACAAACCACAGGCCAAATAATTTGCCCATAAATTTCATCCAGGTGCCATATCCAACACCACACGCTGCTAAAAATGCCATAAGGGATGATGAATGCGGATAAATGTAATTGCTTAATCCATCTCCATAGTTTAAAGCCAGAATTGCCGTTTCTTCGCTCATGCCAATAATGTTAGCAACCGGAAGGAAGATCGGCATTGTAACATTTGCCTGACCAGAACCAGATGTTACAAAGCAATTAATGATCGTATGTGCCCAGAACATCAACGGCGCCTGAATAACTGACGGCATTTTTTCAAGGAACAAAGCGATATAATAAACAATTGTATCGAGTATGTTTCCAGCATCCATCGCCAGCGCTACTGATCTTGCAATGCCAATCATGATACAGGCACCAAGAATCGTTTTACCTCCAGCAACAAAGCTTGCACATATTTTATTGGCATTTCTCTTTCCTACAATTGAAGCAAGAATTCCCGTTACAAGAAAGCAGACCGCCGTCTGTTCGTAGCTCCATCCATACCAGGAGCATCCAACAATTAAAGCTACTACACCACCCGCCAAAACAACCAGGCAAAGAATATGTCCAATATTCATTAGTGGAAGAGACTCCGGATCACCTGGTTCAATTACATTCGGAATGCCATAGCAATAGCTCTTCTCTGGATTCTTTCTTACTTTTTCAGCATATCTGCAGATAGCCCATGTTGTAAGAATAATCATACATACAAATCCAATCCATCTGAATCCCATCCCATGATAAAGTGGTAGGCCTGCCATCTCATTTGCGATTGCTGTAGTACTGATGTTCAGCATACCGCAAGTCGAACCGAATGAAGATGCAGTAATAATAACTGCTGCTGCCGTTAATGCATCATACCCCATCATCAGACACATCATTAAAACAACTGTGCTGAAAGGAATGAAATAGTTCATCTGAATCGGAACGCTCATAATTCCAAACGCAGTCATCATAACCACAATTGTCATTCTTGGGGCTTTTCCAAATTTAGTAGCCAGCACACGCATCAATGCATGCACGGCCTCGGTATCAATAATCATCTGAACGCCGCCAGCGATAAACAGCATTGTAAAAATTAAATTTGCCTGTTTTACAAATCCTCTGAATATCAAATTAAGCATGAGTATCGGATTGACCGGTGTATTTTCTATAAAATGGAATCCATTCGGATCAACCACCTCTTTTCCAGCCTCATTAATAATTGTGGAATACTCTCCTGCCGGTATCACATATGTAAGGACACAAGCAAGCAGAAGCATGAATATAACGATCAAATACTCATGAATGTGAAAACCTTTTTTTGTTTTTTCTGACATCCCTATTTTCTCCTTTGTTAAAAATCAATCTGTCGAAATACAACTGTACCTTCTCGCAAAGTACATTCTGTTTTCAAAAGATATTTTCCTGCAATTTTTTCACCAAAACAATCTTCGAATGTCGTTTCTTTGGGAATGATTCTGTGAATTGCAATATCTGCGCACGTACCTTCGCAAAGGCTTCCTAAATTTTTCTCTTCTCCCATAATACGGGCAGGCGTTAGTGTTGTCCGCTGAATGATATCTTCCACTGACATTCCCAGCGCCAAATATTTAGACATGATAAACGGAAGAGAAAATACTTTTCCCGGAATATACAGTGATTTTATCGTAAGATCTGTGCTGATAATATCAGGAAGAAATCCCTGATTCATTCAGCATTCAGCAACTCTGAGTGAAAAATGATTTGTACCATTTGCTGCGTCAAAAATAATCCCTTTATTCTGATATTCTATAAAATCTTGTATAACCTTGCCGTTTTCTACAACACTCTCTCCTTTTCCTTGATATACATGTGCATATACATCACCTGGTCGGAGTAATTCAGCAATATCTTTTGCTTTCCCTGGAGGATTTGTTGTGTGAACTACAACCGAGCACTTCGCCTCTTCAGCTATTTTTATCATTTCTCTCGCTGGTTCGATTCCAAGATCGCCAACAATTTCTTTGCTTTGGCGAATCTTTAATCCCAAAAGATCATTCGGATATTTCTCCAGGAATCGAAGGATCTTTTCTTTTTGATACATTTTAGGATCCACATTTTCATGATATGCGGTTGTAACTAGTCCCGCCGGACATACATTTAAGAATGCTTTTATTCGTAATCTGCTCGATGATGTCAAAATTCGAAATGCCTCATAATTTGAAGTACCTGTACTTCCGGCATCAACAACCGATGTGACTCCTGTAGGAAAGTAGGCTGCTTCACCTACTATTCCCAATTCAGTTACAAATGCACCCACATGACAATGAAAATCAATAAGTCCCGGAGTAACTATACAGCCTGACGCATCTATCTCATGCACTGCCTCCACATTATCAGCACTCACGATTTTTCCGTTCTTTACTGCAATGTCTTTCTCCCTGGAAATATTTTGATAACAGTCAATCAAATGTCCGTTTCGAATCAGATAATCTACTTTTTCCATCGTTGCCCTCTTACTTTCGTCAGATAACCTTCTTCTCCTTCAGTTCAGCAATCTCTTCATCGCTCATCCCAAGTAAACCATGATAAATATCCTCATTTTGCGCACCAATCTTCGGTCCTGCCCATTTGATCTGACCTGGTGTTTCAGAAAGAACCGGAAATACTCCCGGCATTTTTATGCTTCCAAATTCCCCACACGGGAGTTCTACAATGTCATGGCGAGGCGCATACTGCGGATCTTCAAAAATATCTTTCATACTGTAAACAGAGGAGATCGGAACTCCTGCTTTATCGCATTTTTCCTTCAGCTCCGCAAATGTATGACTTGCAACCCATTCTGTCACGGCATTCATAATCGGATCTGGATCTGCAAGGCGGGCTTTTGCAAGATCATATTTCGGACGCCAGTCTGGGCGATCCATCGCCTCACAGAGATGCCAGAATACCGGGTTTGTACTGCAGACAATGATTGCCCACTTTTCATCTTTTGTTTTGAATGTTCCAATCGGACAAGATGCTCCACTCGGCATTGCTGAACGTTCTCTTACTGTTCCAAGAAGATCATACTGAGCGACCATTGCTTCTTCCATACGAAAGATTCCTTCATAAAGACTGATATCAACTTCCTGGGCTTTTCCCTTCAGGACATCTCTGTGATAACGCCATCAATGTTCCAATTACAGCATTCAGGCCTGCAACATAATCCGCTAATGCAAATGGCGGGCTTACCGGCGGCCGATCCGGATATCCAGTCATATATGTCATTCCGGAAAATGCCTGAAGCGGTGTTCCAAGTCCTGCAAGCTTTGCATTTGGACCAGTCTGCCCGTAGCCGGTTACATGTGTTACAATAATATCCGGATTTGCTTCACGAAGAACATCCATGCCAAGATTCCATTTATCGAGTGTACCTGTCTTAAAATTTTCAATGATTACATCACTCTTTTTCACAAGCTCCAGAAACAGTTTTTTTCCTTCTTCAAAATGGAAGTCAAGCGTCACACTCTTTTTATTACGTCCCATTGATGGCCAGCGAATACTGACTCCATCCTTTAACGGTCCCATCGCCCGGAATGCATCCCCACGTCCTGGCATTTCTACTTTTATTACTTCTGCACCAAAATCCGCAAGAAGCCCTGCTCCCCACGGTCCAGCAATGACCGTCGAGATATCTAATACACGAATTCCTTCTAATGCCTCTCTCGCCATATATAATCTCCTCCATAGTATCTGAATTTTCCTTACACAAAAATCATTTTTATAGTATAAAAATATCATATTTAAAAACAGTTTTCAATATATGAAAATGCCAATATTAATTTCATTTTTTGTCACATTTGCACAATTGATTTGTTAATAATCTGGTAATTTTTCACACTATGAAAATCACGAGCTATTGATACGCTTTTCAATAATAAAAAATGACGCCGATATCATTCAGCGTCATTTTTTATTATTTTGTTGTCTGATTTTTGATCTGCCCTTTCGGAAGTTCCCGAATCAGTTCACTCGCCTTACCTGCCCGCAGCAGATAGCTGTCCGTACTGTGTCCCAGCATCTGTACAACTTTTCTGCTGATCGCAATTGCCTGGTCAAGGTCTATTCCTGTATCCACCTTCATCTGACTGCACATATGAAGAACATCTTCTGTAGTAACATTTCCGGCAGCTCCCGGCACAAATGGGCAGCCACCAACCCCTGCAAAACTTGCATCAAAATTTGTAAATCCAGCTTCCATTCCTGCAAGGATATTTGCGATTCCAAGTCCACGTGTGTTGTGGAAGTGGAACCACCACTTCACCTGCGGATATTCTCTTTTCATTTCCTGTCCCATATCATAAACCTGACTTGGAAATGCGACTCCCGCAGCATCCGACAATGATATCTCTGTAATTCCCACATTTAAATATGCTTCCACTACCTTCTTGACATCACCAATCGGAATCTCCTTATCCCACGGGGAGCCGAAAGCCATGGAGATAGATCCGGAAATACCGATTCCGCACTCATGTGCTTTATCCACACAGGCCTGAAAACCAGCTACACTCTCTTCCGGAGTGCGGTTTAAGTTTGCCAGATTGTGCGCACGGCTCGCGGATACATTCAATTTTACTTTCTTACATCCGCATTCAGCAGATCGATCTACCCCCCTTAAATTTGCAATCAAAGCACGGTACTCTACACCGTCATATTTCGGAAGACGGCGAAACACCTCATCTGTATCCGCCATTTGTGGAACTGCCTTCGGGCTAACAAAGCTTCCAAGTTCGATTACTTGAAAACCAGCTTTCACCATATCATTTGCAAGTTCTACTTTTTGGTCTGTCGAAAGGCTTGACTTTTCGCTCTGGAGTCCATCACGAAGTCCTACCTCACACAGCGTGATTTTTTTTGTATATTCCATGATAAAATCCCCTTAATTTTTTATTCTATAAAAATGATTTTTGTTTTATAAAAATAATACTCCTTTTTTCATAGAAATGCAATAGGCACATATATATTTCTTTGACATTTCAACAACATTTCTTTTTCAATCTTGCAAAAACAGATTGTTTTATTTTGTGAACAATCTCCGCTATAATAAAGACAGTGAACAGTAATGCTGTTCATCTTAGAATGCAGCCGAAATGTAACTGTCCTCCATAAGACATGGGTAAATGACTTCTACAGGGCAAATTCAAACGTGCGCAAGAACACCTTAAAGGCAGAACCATCGATCTGATCGGCTGCGGCAACACGAAAGCCGCGTTGCAAAGCACTGTCTCACATTCAAGATAAATGTTCTCGCATACGATCCGTACAAGCCAATTTCGTTCTCATCCATAGACATTCAAGATGTTTACGACATCAAGAAACCGATCTGACCGATCAACGATGTCGACTATGCGGCAGCGAAAACCTGCACAGACACACAGATAACGGATACAAAACCGGCTATAATGTTTGATTTCCAATCACTTGCTAACTTCTTTTCTCATATAATGAAAGCAGGCAGGACTTATCGGAGTGATAGGTTCTGCCTGTTTTTTATATATTTATAAAATAGATTTGT
>ERZ791825.1809-NODE-1809-length-10540-cov-4.738674_pt1 | contig 10540 bp, 11 predicted proteins | sample MGYA00510298_ERZ791825 | MGnify/ENA primary metagenome ERZ791825 (study PRJEB30046, sample SAMN00792010) | human gut metagenome | study: EMG produced TPA metagenomics assembly of the A metagenome-wide association study of gut microbiota in type 2... | reverse complement strand
TCTACAACATAACGCCAACCAAGGCGGAAGTCAAGGGGCACCCTCGTCCATCGGAGCCTCGCCGGCGGCGCAGCGCCCCTTGACCTTCGAGCCGGGTTGTTAATCAGGCATCCGATCCTCGAAGTAGATTGCCAGCTGGACATGAATCATGCTCCAGTCCTGTCTGCGGCCGGTCCACTTTTTCGTGATGTCGATCATCGCCAGATACAGCATTTTGAAAAGGCTGTCATCGGTCGGAAACACGGATTTTGACTTGGTTACCTTCCTGAGCTGACGGTTGAAGCCTTCGATGGTGTTGGTCGTATAGATCAGCCGCCGAAGTTCTTGAGGAAACTTAAAATAAGTGCTGAAATTTGCCCAGTTATCTCTCCACGACTGAGAAATCTTAGGATACTTCTTGTCCCAGTGTTCTGCGAACGTGTCTAACGCGTCCAAAGCAGCCGGTTCATCTACCGCTGCGTAGACTGCTTTCAAGTCAGCCATAAGTGCTTTCAAATCCTTGTAGGAGACATATTTGCTGGAATTTCGAATCTGGTGAATAATGCAGTTTTGAATCTCAGTTTTAGGGAAAACTGCCTCAATCGCCGCAGAAAAACCGGTCAAATGATCCGTACAGGCAATGAAAACATCCTCGATGCCCCGATTTTTCAGGCTGTTCAGTACGGTAGCCCAGAATTTCGCACTTTCGTTCTCGCCAACCCACATTCCCAGAACATCCTTCCGACCATCAAGATCAATACCGATGGCGATATAGACGGCCTTCTTTACGATCTGTCCTTCGCTGCGGACATGGTAGTGAATCGCATCCAGAAAAACAACCGCATAAATGGACTCCAGCGGCATCGGCTGCCACTCTTTCGCTACGGGATACCGTGGTATCAGAGACATCTACGCCGTAGATATCCTGAATATGCGCTTCAATGTCACCGGTGGTCATGCCTTTGGCGTACATGGACAGAATCTTCTCCTCGATGTCCTAGCTGATGCTGGTCTGATTTTTCCGCAGCATCTTGGGGTCAAATTCGCTCTTGCGATACCGCGGCACAGATACCTCTACATTGCCAAAACTGGTGCGCAGGGTTTTACTGCTGTGCCCGTTCCGGCTGTTATCCGTGTCCTTGTTCTTGTAGTCATACCGGCTGTAGCCCAGCTGATCGTCCAGCTCGGCTTCCAGACCGTTTTCCATGAACTCCGCGATAGTGTCTTTGAACAGTTCCTGAATGTCATCCATGCTGCCTACATTCGCCAGCTGCAGCAGCTCACGAATTTTTTCGCGACGTGTGTTTTCTTCTGGGGTTCTTTTCCTTCTTGCCATTGTGATTACCTCCGTCATCCTGCCTCTATTCTACACCTTGTTGGAGGTCTACACAAAGTTTGGGATGGAGTCGCGGAGTGAACCGCTCCCTGTCAATTAGACAGATGTAAAAACAAAAAGTTTTCTCCAGGACCTCATTTCAGAGATCCTGGTTTTCATTTATGCAGCATCCAGCAAGCTGCGGTAATTCATTGGTGCAAGGCAATTTAGACGATGCTGACGCCGTTGGTAGTTGTAGTAATGAATGAATTGTCCTACCGCATTCACAAGCTCTTCATAGGTTTCAAAAAGGAAACGATATCTCTACCCTTCAAGTCCAGAATGGCACTCAGATAGGCTTTCCCGCCTTCAGAGCCATATTTCATTTCTGTAACATCGATACACCATTTCTTGTTTACGGTGTCGGCTGTGAATTTTCTGTTCAGAATATTCTCAGCCGTTACTTCCGGCTTAGACCGCTGATATGCCGGACGTTTTCTGCGGATGACAGCAAGCAGGCCGACAATATGTACCAAACGATAGAACTGATTCAGGTTCAGAATGTCACAAGTCTCGGTTATTGCATACCCCTCTTCGTGCATTTTCCGAACACAAATGTAGAGATATTCTTGTCTTACTCCGCTCAGCGCCACCTTCTTTCGAGTTCCTCGAGTTTTTTAGCACTGCATTCTCCGTTTTCAATCTTCTGTTTCGGGCTTCCAGTATTCGGTTCTCGGTGCGCAGTTTCTCCGCTTCTGTCATCTCAGATTCGGCCTTACGCTTACCACGCTTGTCTACCAGACCTTCTATGCCCTTTTCATTGTACTTTTCTCACCCAGGAATAGATTTACTGATAACCACTCCGTACTTCTCGATCGTGGCAGGGTAGTCATTTCCATGCTCGACGCAGTAGCTGATAATTTCAATCCGTTCTTCGTATGTCGTAGTCCGTACTTTTTACAGATCGCTGCGTGGCTTCCTTCTCCGTTGAATGGATGATCTCTTCCGGTGTCCGTTTTGACATAATAATGCTCCCCTTAGTGTAGTCTCGAATTTTTGTTATTTCGAGTGTCTACTCTATAGGGAGCATATCAGCCTGTATTCTTTTTTAAGCCTTGGTGTTCGAACCATACCAGACCATAAATTTGGAAGGGCGCATCTTAAAAATGTCGCCTCTCGCGGGGCAAAACTGGAATTCTGATAAATCGAGTTTTGCAGCCTTTTCGTTCTAAAAGTAGCGCATTATATGTGAAAACGCCACACTTTCGTGCGGCGTTTTCGGCGTTGCATCTTTCATCAACACATTTTGGTACGCCCGGTGCGATTCGAACGCATGGCCTTTGGAGTCGGAGTGGTGCTGTATGAGGTATTCATCCTGCATCCCCCGCTAAAACAGCGCAAATATTAGACATTTTTCACTATTTTTATACGTTTTCTATGCCTGTTGCAACCACCTGTATTCACCGGCAGTAGCCTGACAGTAGCCGCAATAGCTTCGGCTATTCTTTGACCGGTGGCAGAAAGCCCTCGACCTGCTGGCGATATTCGGTCTGCTCCTCGCGGAAGAACCGCTCCAGCAGGCTGTAATCCTGTTTTGTCTGCGCGGTATTCAGTGCATGATAATACTCAGCCTTGCGGCTGTCATTTACCACAAAGGGGATAATATCGTTTTTCAGGCATTCCTTAAACAGGATCAGCCGCCCGGTTCGTCCGTTTCCATCCTGGAACGGGTGGATAGCCTCATAATCTGCATGGAACTTTGCCAATCCGTGCAGATCATGTTTGTCTGCTGCATTGTATTCGTCCAGAAGTGTCGTCATGCGTGCGTGGACATCCTCCGGCAGCGCAGTTGTAATATCCGATACGATATTCCGGCGGTTCTTGTATTCTCCGATCGGATAACCGTTCGCAATATCTTCAAATACGCCGCTTTTCAGCTTGTAATGGTACCGCTTGATCAGTTCATTCGAAAGCGGTTCAGCATAGGTTTTGAGCATTTCATTGAACATCAGGAAGTGGCCGGTCATTTCCTCGACGTCTTTTGCGCGAATCAGCGCATCTTCCGACGTCAGGGTGCCGGTATCGAACAGAGATGCCGTCTGCTTTTCCGTTAATGTGCTGCCTTCAATTCTGTTGGAATGATAGGCGAGCGTTCTCTGTGCGAACGCGTATACGCCGCCGTGGTCATTTTTCTTCTGCTCAATTTGAAGACGCTGGATAAGCCGAGTGGTAAAACTTTCTGCCATAGTTATCTCTCCTGCTGTGCCAGATATCTGCTTTTATTATACCCAATCTGTTGCTGCTGTGCAAGGTGCTTAGCGATGCATTACCTTATACAGCAGGTCGAGGCAGGCATCGGTTTCGCTGTCAAAGACGGCAACATCACACTTTTCGCCGTTCACGGCGAAGAATACCTCCCAGCCCTGCGCTGTCCATTCCATGGAATAGCAGTTCGTACCGAAATATCCGGCGCTGAAGTTATACAGATCTTCGGGTACTTTCAGATAGACCAGAATGGAATGCAGCTTACGGATAGTTAAATTCGGCAGGGTTTTATCAATATCGCAATAATGTGTCATGCGATAGAGCAGATTATAGCAGGCATCGGTTTCATTGGAGAATACCTTAACAGCACACTTGCTGCCGCGTTCAGTCGCATATACTTCCCAGCCTTGCGAGGTGTGCTCTATTGTTTCACAGGCACCCAGTCGCATATTATTACCCAAGTCATAGGCACTGGCAGGGACTTTCAAATAGTGGAAGATCGCACGGAGCTGGTTTTGGTTCATTGCAGTCATTTAATAACCTCCTCTAGATAACCGTTTTCGAGTAGTTCTTTAATGTTAGTTGGCAGGCGGTACTGTATGCCACCGCCTCGTTCGCCAAACGCCGGAGCGATTCTTCCTGCTTCTACATTTTCAATGGGTTTGATCACTCGATAAACATGATAGACATTCTGATTTTTATAATAGGGCAATGACCGCATTTTATATGGTGTACCTTTGGGTGCGGTAAAATCACCACCTGGTCCGCCATAGCGGTCGATTAAAGCACCGACATCAAGTGTTTCTATATGCTTTGTTCCTGCCACAAATCCATTATCCGGTGCGTATTTAGGATAGTCAACATGACCGCTTTCATCAAGGTATTTGGTATCACGGACAATCAGAGCATCTTCTGGCAGGTTGATTTCCACAGCGTTTTGAGCCGCTGTATTTTCAAACGCCGCCACATCATCAATCATCGCCGGAGCATATTTTTGCGCTAATTCATATGTGCCAAGCGCGATTGAGGCAACACCGAGGGAATTCAGCCAATGTTCCAGTGACAGCGGTTCATCCGGCGAAAATGCGCCCTTTACCATATCAGCGGTGCCCAGAGTCAGCCAGTTTACGATATTATAAAGTGAGGGATCTTTTGTCATTGCATCTGTGCGCGTTTTTAATCCCTCATAAAGACCGCTGACTGTACCCATAGTGAGCCAATCAAGAAAGCCGCTGAGTGTTCCACGACCAATACGTTCCTGTTGGGCGGCAACAAAACCGTTCAGCAGTGCTCTGGCATCGGAGGGAATACGCAGCAGTGCATCATACCAATTCGAATGATTGTCGGCGTTGGGTGATGCGGCAACAGTGGGCTGTTCCAATGCCGATGAAGATTCGTAAACCGGAATTACGGCACAGCGGCAGTGCGGGTGCAGCGGAGGAAGCAAATCCTGCTGAATCAATTCATTCAGCGTAAAAGTTTTGTTGCTGAATGAAAGACAGGTATTACAAAGTCCCTGCTGATGTTCGACAATATACTGAAATTTGTGATAGCCGGCCTTATCAAATTGATGGAGAAGATAATACCAGCTGGCTTGTATATAGGCGCCGTCAATATCATTGGCTAATCGCTTGGAGGCTTTATCCCATACAAGAAGCAGTTCTTTTGCCATTTGGTCGGCAGTGCTGTTCTGACGTATGCAAATTGTGGATTGATTCATCAGCGCCTGCGTGGTCTGCTCATTGAATGAAGTCAGATCAGAATTTAGCTTGTACCGCAGACCGGTGGGAATATCTTCTGTGCTCATGATGAACAGCTTTGTGTATGCATTTATCGTATCATAAAGCTGTGCTTCGAACAAGGCTGAACGAGTACAAAGCTTCTGCCGTACCGTTTTTCCTTTTCGCCTTGCGGTGCGGGCAGAGATTCACGTTCTTTCCGTGTCAGAAGTGCATGAAATACTGTGGAGGGGGAAGTGTCCTCGTCGATGTGCATATGTCGGAGAAAAAACCACGCTGTCTGTTCCCGAATTCGTCTGCTGGTGCTCTCTGCTTTCCGTAACGCGACTGTTTTAATTGCCTGCATGAAGTCCTCCTTTCAATCCCTTCTATTCTGGTGATTGATAGAATAGGACGAGATCCGGAACTTTGCAAGGTCATCTTTTGACCACCACCGTTTGACATACAAAGAAAACTGTAATACAATCGCACTACAAGGAGATGATTTTATGGCTATGGATGCAACACTTCAGATTCGCATTGACAGTGCAGTAAAGGAGCAGGTGGAAGCACTTTACCGCAGTCTGGGCACCTCGTTCGCTGAGGCTGTACGGATATTTGCGCAGCAGAGCCTGCAGGAAGGTGGTATGCCATTTCGGCCGTCGCTTCGTGCGTGGGATGATATGAGCGAAACGGAAATCAGTGAAAAGCTGTCGCGCAGCAGTGAGGATATTGCTGCCGGACGCATCTCTGCGCAGTGCGATATGGACGCTAAAGTAAGGGAGCTGCTTCAGAGTCGTGCCGCAAGGATATAAGATATCTTACACCTCAACAGCCGAGCGGGACATTACGGAAAAGCTGATGTATATTATGCAGCAGTATCGGGATACCGTAGTATGTTACGCGAAATGACGTGATTTTGTATTCGGTTGATGAAATCCACAGCTATGTGTACATTCGCAGTGTTTGCACACGCGGTCAAGATTTGGATTTGCATCTGTCGGAGCAGAGCGAAAGCATAGAGTAAAACGAAAAGAGCGGCAAGGCAGCTCCCGATAAGAAAACATCGTGAGGAAAGAGAGAACGGTATAGCTTCGGCTGTACCGTTTTCTCATTTTTCCATTGATGCCGTGACTTTTGACATTTCCAAGGCTCCGATACCCTTGTAGTAAATGTCAATCTCCTGCGTCCGGTTCTTGCCCTTCGGGTCGCTGGCCGCGTGGACGATGATTTTCTCCACGAACGCATGGAGGATGCAGGGCGTGAGCTCCGGGATATCCGTGTACCTCTCCACAACGGAGAGAAAACGATCAACATCCACCGATTTGCTTTTCCCCAGCTCCACTTCTTTCCGAAGGGAACTCGTCAGCACCTTGAGCTCCTGTTCTTCCTTCTCATAATCCGCAGAGAGCTTCTGAAAGCGTTCATCGGAGAGCTTGCCCGAAATGTTGTCCTCATAGATCCGCTTGAAGATAGTATCCAGCTCCGTGATTCGCTTTTCGGAATCGGCAAGCTGCCGTTTCCGCTTTGCAATATTCCGGTCGCGCTGCCGCAGGTCACTGTCCATGACCAGCCTCACAAACTCGTCCTTACTGCGGGAGGCGAAGAAAACGATCTCCCGCGGGAGTCGCTGATGGCTGAGGCGCAGATGTGCCGGAGGGTGTTCTGCCGGGAATAGCGAAAAGAGAACAGCGCAGCTTCGGGGCGAGATGCCCGTCCGCTGCGCTGTCCGATGTTCGCTTATGGGGTCATGCCATGTTTAGCCGTATGTCAGCCGGTCACTTCTTGCAGCGCCAGAGGAAGGTCACGATCTGCGCTCTGGTGCAATCCGCGTCGGGGCTGAATGTCGTGCTGGTGGTTCCCTTGGTGATGTTCTCCTTGACCGCCCACAGTACCGCATCAGCATAGTAGGCGGTGGACTTCACATCGGCAAAGGGATTGGCTGTACCCGCTGCCGGGGACTTCTCGGAACGCCACAGGAACGCGACGATCTGGGCGCGGGTGCAGGTCATGTTGGGGCTGAACGTGGTATCGCTGGTGCCCTTGGTGATGCCGTTTTCTACCGCCCACAGCACAGCGTCATAGTAGTAGCTGCCCACGGGGACGTCGGTGAAGGGCATGGCGCGGGTTTCGGGTTTGGGACTGCCAGCGGTGCGCCACAGGAAGGTCACGGCCTGCGCACGGGTGCAGATGCCGTCCGGGGAGAAATGGGTATCATCGGTTCCCTTGGTAATGCCGTTCTCCACTGCCCAATCCACAGCATCCTCATAATAGCTGCCGGTGGCTACATCCACAAACACGCCGGTCTGGGGGTTGCCGTTGGCTTTCATAAAGATGACCTCGATGGTATGGGTTCTGCGGACATTCTCAAAGGTGTAGGACTTCACCGCGCCGATGCTCTTGCCGTCGATCTTGACGTTGGAGATGGCATAACCCTTATCCGGGGTGATGGTGAAGGTCCGATCTCTGCCCTCACGGACGCTGACATTGCCGGAGGGAGAAATGGAGCCGCCAGCCCCGGCAGTTGCCTTGATGGTGTAGTAGCTGTAAGAATGGCCGCTGCCATTATAACGCCAGTGTGCCGTATAGATTCGGTTGCCAGTGCTGCCCGTTGGGATGGTGACGGTCATGTTGTTCTCGCCGTCAAGCCCCGTGCCGCTCCAGCCGGTGAAGGTATAGCCGGATTTGGTAGGATTCTTGAGGGTGAAAGCCTTCGTCTCGATGGTGTAGGTGTCGGGATTGCCCTCCACAGTGCCGCCGGCCAGATTATAGGTAATCGTGTACTGGTGGACTGTCCACTGCGCCGTCAGCGTGGTTACGACCTTCGGAACGCTTTCACCGGGGGCGTACAGGTTTCCGTCGCTGCCAAGCCACATAAAGTAGCTGCCGTTATCTCCGTCCGGGCGGGTCAAACCGCCGGACGCAGGCGCGGTAAACTTGCTGCCGTTTTTCACAATGATTTGAATAGTATCCGTGCTGCCGCCCAATTTGCCGCCGCCGAGAGCAAGGGTAACGGCTTTCAGTCCGTCAGGGCCCAGTGAGCCGGGGTTCAGGACTTCAAGGACGGAGCGGAAACCGAGGATCGAGTAGGAGCCCGTAGCATAGTTGTAGCCCCAGTAGCGGGCCGAATGGTACCCACGAACCGCACGGCGCGACGCCGAAATTCTTATAGTAGTATCTTGTCCACACGAAAGCATCTCCCTCCAGTTTTTGATATATCCGTCGTCCTTATCCAGTATCTTATCCCATTCGTTGCTTTTGGGCGTGCCGCGTTCTAAATCATCTGAGCCTGTATAACTACTTCCCACAGACGGCGCACGCAGCGTATAGTCCACGCCGCCTGCGGCATAGTCCTTGCCGAAAATCAGACCTGCAGTATTCAGGTCATCCCAGCTTACCGTATGCGTTACGGCATAGTCCGCCACAAACAGGCTGTGGGGATACTTATTCTTCTGTGCATACTCCTCGGTGGTTGCCTTCTCCGATGTGAGCTTGTAGGCGTCCACCGTCCCTGCGTAGGTAAAGGGAACATAGTGCAGGGTATTATCCGGCAGAGCATCGTTCACCGTGCCGGGAATACCCATTGCCGAAAGGTCAAAATAGTATCTGCCGCCGGGGGTGAGGGTAAACTGCTCGTCGACCTTATCCTCCACCGTCAGCGTGCCGTTGACCCTGTTGAGCGAATACCGCTCGTCCCAGCCGGATTTGAGGGTGGCAGTGGGAACAACGGTGTAGGTTCCGGGGGTATTGCGTGCCGTATCCGCCGTGACTTCCTCGTTGTTTGCGTCAAGCAGTTGGTAGCCCAGAGCATTGTCCAGCACGGTATCCCGGTCGTCCTTGCGTCCTTCGCTGTCCAGCAGGCCGGTACAGCTCACAAGGTCTGTGGGCAGCGCATCGCCCTCGGTGATGGTTGCACTGCCTGCCGTCACAGTGAGGGGGCGCGTACTGACAGCACCGCCGGTGAAAGCCGAACCGCTATCTTTCGTCGATGCCATTGTCGTATCGGAAAAATACAGAAAATCGATCCAAGTTACGCGTGCGCTTGCCTTGATGGCTCGGATGTGGACGGTGTAGATGGACTTCCCCGGTTCGCTGGTGGTATCGGTGGTCTCTTTATAAATTTCAAACATCTGGGGGTCCTGTATCAGCGCGGACCAGACGCCGTTTTCACCGGGGTTATTCACCCGGCACGTGTAAGTATAGGTATCTCCGTAGAGCAACTTCGCATTGAAATAGATCGGCCCCCTAAAGTCCGCATCGAGATACTGGCGCACGGTCAGCGGGGCGGAAATGGGCGCGTAGTCATCGCTGGTGATGGTGACGGTATAGGTCTCTGATTTGGATACTGGTTCCGTGGTGTTTTCGGTTTTCGTGCAGCTCAGCGTACCGTCGCTGTCTACATTCACACTGACCGGAATGGAGGGAGAAGTAGGCGGCGTGACCGCAGTGATTTTCGCTCCCTTTGGCGCCTTGCCCGGCTGGAAGAAATCCGCCGCCGTCCATGTACCATTTGGAACGGCATAGTAGCCGCCGCCCCAAGGACTGAGGTGAATCCGGATCACAGGGTCTACCAGATTCTCCGTGCAGTCCGCGGCAAACGCCATAGTCGGCACAAGGCAGAGCACCATACAAAGGGTGAGCAGGATACTGAGTATTCGTTTTTTCATTGGCTTTCCTCCTCCTGTTCGTGTCGAGTGGGCTTGTCCGCCCCGTCTTTTTTCTGATTTTCTCTGTTTCTGAGCCGGAAGCACAGCGCGGTGATGACCACCGCCGCTGCAAAGCAGACGACGCCCACCAGCACATAGCCGCCTGCGTCCTCCCGCAGCAGCATCGCGCCGAACGCGCCCCATGCGGCGGTCTGTCCCGGTCTGACGACCGTGCCCGCCGTCTGCATCAGCGCTGCGAACAGCAGTATACACGCGGCACTCAGCCCATAGATGCCGCGCCGCTGCCTTCGGCGGGTGTTTTCCCGCACCCGCTGCTTGACGAGTGCGACCCGTCTTGCGGTATCGTACATTTCGTTTGAACCTCCTCTCTGGATTTTTTGAAATGCGGCTTAAAAACCCTTTCACTTATATAGGTACAAAAAATCGAAAAAACTCTCACCCAAAACGCAAAATTTTTCAAAAAAATTTGAGAGCCGCCCAAAAGCAGCTCTCAGGGAGTAGATATTCGGTTATTTCCTCTGCGATAAGCGGAAAGCGGACAATCTTCCCGCCGCCACCAGCAGCACCGGCAGGGCGTAGGCGATGTACTGCGCCGC
>ERZ791825.1807-NODE-1807-length-10559-cov-2.562072_pt1 | contig 10559 bp, 5 predicted proteins | sample MGYA00510298_ERZ791825 | MGnify/ENA primary metagenome ERZ791825 (study PRJEB30046, sample SAMN00792010) | human gut metagenome | study: EMG produced TPA metagenomics assembly of the A metagenome-wide association study of gut microbiota in type 2... | reverse complement strand
AAGCCACTTTTCCCGCGTATTCCGCAGCCGTGAAAAAATGACGCCGAGCAAATTCCGCTCCATAAACTTCTGATGTTAATTTCTGCATAGAACAGGTTAATTTCCTGACGTAACTTTATGCAATTTTGTTCTATAATAGAGGTATAACGTGAGCCACGAAGAACAAAAGGAGGCACAGATCATGGAGAAGAAAACGATTTCGGCAGGTATCATCGGTGCGGGCGGCTTTATCGGTCAGGAGCACCTCAAGCGACTGACCAAGCGGATCGACGGCGTTGCTGTCACCGCGCTGTACGATATCAATAAGGAAAAGACGGATGCGCTCGCTGCTGCATACGGTGCGGAGAGTATGGAGAGCGTGGACGCGCTCATCGCATCCGACAAGGTTGACGCTATCGTCATCACTGCGTGGGACGGCGTTCATGCCGAGATGACTAACAAAGCCATCGCAGCCGGCAAGCCGGTATTCTGCGAAAAGCCGTTGGCAACCACCAAGGCGGACTGCGCCGAGATTGTCCGCATTGAGCAGGCTGCCGGCAGGAATCTGGTGCAGGTCGGCTTTATGCGCCGCTATGACCCGGATTACCGTAAGATCAAGGCCATTCTGGATTCCGGTGAGCTGGGCAAGCCGCTGATGGCGCACTGCATCAGCCGCACGCCGCGCATCGCAGCCGGATTTACCAACGCCATGCAGGTAACTAATGTGCTCATCCACGAGATCGACCAGTTTCGCTGGCTGTTTGGCGAGGAGCTTGTCCGCGGTCAAATGCTGGCGGCACGCAACACCGCGTTCGCTGCTGACGGTCTGAATGACCCACAGCTGGCGCTCATGTGGACCGAGAGCAACATCCTGATTGACGTGGAATGCTCGGGCAACAGCTATTACGGCTACGAGATCGGCATGGAAATTGTATGTGAAAAGGGCACAATCCGTCTGCCGCTGCCCGCAGAACCAATCGTCCGTTCGCGTCTCAAGGTCGGCAATGAGATTATAGACAACTGGGCAGAACGTTTCCCGAAGGCTTATGATAATGAGCTGCAGCACTGGATCAACCATCTGCGCGGCATTGAGCCGACCGCAGGTCCGGGCAGCAAGGACGGCTTTGCAGCCTGCTGCATCGCGGATGCAATGATCGCATCACAGACCTCAGGAACGGTAGAGGCCGTAAACTTTGATATGTAAAATGTAAGGAGTAATTATTTATGCTGAAATTTGGTATGATTGGTGGCGGACTTGGTTCATACATCGGCAAATTCCATCGCTGGGGCGCTATGCTGGACGATTCCGCCGAGCTGGTCTGCGGCTGCTTCTCCCGCAGCATGGATAAGAACCGCGCGACCGCTGAGGCGTATCACCTGCCTGACACCAGCCGCGTGTATGCGGATTTCCGCGAAATGGCAGACAAGGAGTCCGCGCGTGAGGACGGTATTGATTTTGTCTCCATCATGACGGCAAACGATACGCATTACGAGATTGCAAAGTGCTTTCTTGAGCATGACATCCACGTTATATGCGACAAGCCGCTTGCGCTCCGCACTGAGGAAGCCGAGGAACTTGCCCGCATTGCAGAGGAGCGCGGTCTTCTGTTCGGCATAACGTATTCGTACACCGGCTATGCGCTCATCCGTCAGGCGCGTGAGATGATTCGCGCAGGTGTAATCGGCGATATTCTGCACGTCCGCGTGCAGCATCCGGAGGACTGGGTCATTTCCGGTGCGGTTGACGGCAAGGTGGACACCTCGGCATGGCGTTTTCAGCCGAAAAAGGTCGGTTCCTCGCTGTGTGCAAACGATCTCGGCACACATGCAGAGCAGATGGTAACGCAGTTTACCGGTCTGCACGTCAAGCGCGTGCTGGCGATGATGGATACCTATCCGCGTGATCTGCCGCTCGATACCAATGTAAACGTGCTGATGGATTTCGGGGGCGGCGTAACCGGTACGCTCTGGGCATCCCAGATTGCGATTGGACACGAGTGTGACAGCGGCATCTACGTCATCGGCACCGAAGGCTCGCTCGAATGGACTGCGACCGACTGCGATCACCTGATCTACACGCCGCGCAGCCAGCCGAGTCAGCGGCTGTCCGCCGGTGCAGACTATCTGCTCGATGCCAGCACGCGGCTTTCCCGCGTCGGTGCAGGCCATAATGAAGGCTTTATCGAGGCGTTCTCGAATATTTACCGTTCGTTCTGTAATGTGCTCTCCGATCGCAAGGCAGGTCGTGAGAACACGACCGACACCTTTCCGACTGTGGAGGACGGCGTGCTCGGCGTTCGCTTTGTCGATGCCTGTGTGCGCAGCCATAAGGCCGGAGGCGTCTGGATGGACGTATAAAGCAGCCCCCCCATCCCTCTTTGACGGAAGTCCCCCTGTATTGCAGGTACAGAGGGACTTCTTAATGTAACACCCCGGAAAATCTCCGAATAGATTGATACTGAAGTTGCTTCAATTTTTGTTTGGAGGTAATATACATGGCTGAAAAAGTTTGCTGCCCGGGTCCTATCGGCGGCAATAACGGCAACAGTGCAGGCGGCTTCCGCGAAGCGGTCTGCGTCCACACCAAAAAGGTTTATGACTCCTGCCGCAGTAAGGAGTGCCTGCGTGACATTCGCGTGTATCTCACCCGCGATGCGCAGGAGCTGATCAATGCCGGCGGCATTGCATCTGTGAAGCCGCGTGAAGCAGAACTGCTCTGCGTTTCTATTGATGTTGAGCGGATTCAGTTTAATCGAGGTTTCTACAGCGTTGATATCCGCTTTTTCTACCGCATTGAATGTGAAATCAGCTGCGTAATCGGTCGTCCGCGTATTGTGGACGGTCTGGCGGTATTCGACAAACGCGTTGTACTGTTCGGCGGTGAAGGCGGCGCGCGCATCTTTTCCTCGCAGTATATCGAGGACGGCCGCGATGTGCAGCTGCGGCCTGACAGCAACAAGCCGACTGCAGTCGTAGAGGTCGTTGATCCGATCATGCTGGACGCGCGTGTGGTTGCGCCGGAAACCAGCTGCAACTGCTGCTGTCAAAGCATAAAATGTTATAGGTTTGCAAAACGACAAAAAAAGCGCCGTCAACCGACGGCGCTTTCGCATTTCCTTATCAGAATCCCAATCCCTTCAAACTGTCAGGCCCCTTCAGCGGCTTAAGTCCGCCGGAGCTTCCACCCGACTTCCCCGAGCCGCCGCTCTTATGACTCTTTCCGCTCTTCTTGCCGGAACTTGCCGCCACAGCCGCCTGTGCCGCCGAGATCGTCTCAGAAGTGCCCTCGCCGTATCCGGGAATATAATTTCTCGGGTCAACATACTTGCCGTCCTTGACCACCTGGAAATCGAGATGCGGGCCGGTAGAAATACCGGTCGAACCAACCTGACCGATCTGCTGACCTGCCTTTACTTCGTCACCGATGTTCAGGTTGGCATTGCTGCCGTCAACCATGTGGTGATATGCCATAGTAATACCGTTTCCGCAGTCAACCGTAACCGATACGCCGTATCCCTCATACTCGTCTTTGCCGTAGCCGTATTTATTCATTCCGACGATTTTGCCGCTCATAGCAGCCTTTACCGGTGTTCCCTGCGGTGCGGCAATATCAATTGCTTTGTGATTGTTCGATGCACCTGTAGTCGGCGCAGTGCGCCAGCCGAACCCGCCGCCATCCGGAATCGTACCGCCATCCACCGGATTTACCACTTTGTTCTCGCCCTTCTGATATTTCGTTACGGTCGCACCGCCCCACGGATTGCTCTTGGTCGATTCTTTGCCGTAAGCCGCCTGCCACAAATACGCCTTCTGGCTGTCTGTCAGGCCGGGCACCAGCTTAACGGCCTGTGTGATTTCCTCGTTCTTAGCGTTGCCGCCATCCGAATTGATAAGCGAAAGCGCCGTCTGGAACAGTGCATAGGTGCCCGGCTGGATACCGGCCTCCTTTGCCATGTAAGCCTTGGCCTTCCAGCCGGAAAGCTCTCTGCCCTCGCTGATAGCCCGCTCATACTCGTTGCAGTATTCCCGCAGCTTGCTCTTTTCGCTGTCGTTCAGCGATTTGTAATAGCTGTTGTCCGTCAGCGACTTCTCATACTCCGAAACGTGGAATACATCATTCTTTGCCGTGTCGTTGTAGGTGTTCATAAGTATGGATTTCTGTTCATCCGTCAGGTTCGTGTAGCTGTTCAGAATATTAGCCACATTTGCGGCATGATCCGCGCCTGTACCCTTGAATTCCGCTTCATACGCCGCTACATCCGACTTAAACCGTACATAATCGCTTGCATTTACCTTGCCCTTAACCTCATCGTTCCACGTCTCACGCGCCTTTTCACTCATGGAAGAAACAAGCAGGTAATCCGCAAGGGTCTGCTTCTCACCGTCCGTCAGGCTGCTGTCCTGCCGGATGGCATCCAATACCATACCGCGTGCCTCGTCCTCCGTGTGCAGCTTCTCGCCGTTTTCGTCCGTGCCCTCGGTCAATTCCTTCAGCGTATTGTCATACTTGGCAAACGTGCTTACTGCAAGACCGGCGTCTGCCGCCTTGTGAGCCGCGCCCTGCATCTTCTTGCGTACCTCGGTGCTGATCTCGAACGAAGTCCGGTCGGAGTAATCCGCTGCCGAGCCGCCCGCTGTATTAACGATGATCTCGCGGTCGATGGCGGTTTTCTGGCTCTCCGTCAGCTTGTCGTTCTCAAACAGCATGCGGCGCTTTTTCTCGCCTTCGTTGTTGAGAAGCTGACCGTTCTCATCCGTGTCGGACTGCACATCATGCAGCGCCATAATCGCATCGTAAATGTTTTTGCGTGCTTCCTGGTCGTTGTCTGCACTCTCGGCAAGCGTATCGAACACCTTGGTCTCATCCGCGTTCAAGGTTTCATAGCCGCTCTCGCGCCATGCGCGGGCCTCATCGCTGGAACTCTTGCCGAACAGCATCGCCTGTGCCCAGTCTGCCGGGCTCTGCCCGTAGGTCGGGAACTGCAGGATTTTCTCGCCCTTCTTGTCATACGAGTAGCTGCCGCCCGCAAACATAGTTGCCGCGCCCTCCACGGTCTTTTCGCCTGCAGGCCGCCGAACGGCAGCAGGAAGCCGTAAAGCGGCTTGCTCAGCTCCTTAATCATTGCCATGCTGCGTGCATCCTCGCCTTGCACAGTCGCAATATTGGCGATACTCGGAATAACCGACTGAATCGGCAGGCGAGAGTTGCCTGCACCTGCCAACGATCCGAGCGGACCGGAAACAAACGGAATATTAGATGCAATATCCTGTGCGGTTGCTGTTACATTGTCCCATGCCGTTTCCGACTTTTCCGCACGGAAATCATCCTCGTCAATACCGTCTCCCATCATTTCGCCCAGCAGGTCAAAGATGTTCGGCAGTGCGTAGCCGGTCAGGCGGCCTGCAAAGTCGTTCACCATCTCGATTGGGTCAAATGCACCGCGCGAACCGGTTAGCTTTTCGCGTGCATCGTTGAACAGGTGGGACATAACGAATACCTGAAGCAGCGCCGCCGCCGTGCCGGCCGCGATCTGCGCCTTGCTCTTGCCCTGCGCCCGCAGATAGTGCGGAATATCGCCGAACAGGTGGTCATACTGGTTCATAACCTCCAGCTGGAACATGGTGAACGCCTTGATGAGCGGCGACTTGGACTCCATGATAACCGGCTTTGCACCTCTTGCGCGGTCGCCGATCAGTCCCGCCGCCCAGCGGTCAGCCTCCTGCAGCGCCGCCTCGGTGCTCATATGCCGCTTTTCCACATTGTCCAGATAGCGTGCGCGCACCATCACCTCGCTGGATAGATTGTCGATTGCGTTCATCGTCCACCCGGCCGCATCCGAGGCTTTCTGCAGTTTCGTCTTGATAACACGTTCGCTGCCCCGGCGATTGGTCAGGAAGTCCGAATCTTCATGGAACGCCGGATTTTTCTTGGCGAGGTCTGCGCCGTAATCCAGCATTGCACGCATCATGCTCGAATAACGCACCTCGCCGGAACCCTGCGCCAGCGGAATAAAGTTAGAGATTGCAGTCGAGAGGTTGCCGCCTACCATGTTTGCCGCAACCTTGCCCTCAACGTCGCTCATGGCGCGGTATAAGCCGCGTCCGAACATCTGTTCCGCACTGCGGTCTGTGCGGGATTTCTTGCCCGCCAGAATGTTGGTGTACTCCGCGATCCAGCTCGGGAAGCTCGGCAGCGTGCCGGAGTTGCGTTCCCAAATCTTGCTGATCTTCTGTTCCTTGTCCTCAATATTGATATCCGGGTCTTTGCGGATTGCTTCAATTTCCGCACGACTGCCTTCATCGCTGTATTTGCCGCGAATGGCGTCCTCCAGTACACGCAGGTTCTGAATATCATCCGTGTGGAAAATAGCGTTGCTCGCGCCGCTGATATAGTTGTCCATCGCCTTAAATGCGTCAAACTCGGTGTTGATGCCCTCGCGCTGGTTGTAGAATCCGGCGTACTGTCTGCCCGGTCTGCGGTCTTCGGTTCGTCCCGCGATCTCGGTCGGCAGCTCGTCCACCATGGTTTCCACGCCCACCTTACGCAGAATGCGGTTGTACCACTTGCCTTCCTTGGTCGGTGTAAGGCTCGGGATGTATTTCTGTCGGAATTCCAGCGGCGCATAGCCGTTGCGCACACCGGCCTCGCTGACCTGCGGATGCATTTCGCTTGTCATTTCATACAGCTTCTGCATGGCGCTCTCTGCCTGCTTGAAATGGATTTTGCTCTTGTTCTTCTTCACATAATCTGCAAGCTGCTTCTGCATAGCTTCGTTTTTCGGAGAGAGTTCCGCGCGGTTCTTCATGTGCATATACACGCTATCCTCGTGCGACAGACCCTCCATAATGCCTTTCAGTCTCTCACGCTGGGTATTCTCCCAGCGGATAGCCTCCGCGTCATGCTTGAAGATTGGCGCGAAATATGCCTGATAAATAGCCTCTGTTTCGGCTGTGTCGCCCATAACCTTGCGCAGCACACGTTCCGGCGTGCGGATCTGCAAACCGAGGTTACCGCGTGAATCCTTCCAATTGTCCGAATCCTTGATAAGTTCGGTTGCGCGTCTCAGGCGTGCGTCATCAAGGCCGCGCTGAAATGCGTAATACGGCTGCATATCCTCGTTGTACTGCCGCATAGCGCGGGCGTAGGTCTCTACCAGTTCGTAGCGGTGGCTGTCCATCTCGGTTACAGGGCCGCGTCCCGCCGCCATGCGTTCCGCATTTACCAGTTCGGCATCGCTCAAATGCCAGCCATTGCGCAAGTTGGTTAAAAAGCGGCGTTCACTTTCCAGGCTGTTCACAAGGTCGATTGCAATATCCTCTTGCGTATGGTCAATGTAGCTGTCCGCGTCCGCAGTTGTCGCGCGGGTCGTTGCGCGTTCCAGCGCATGGCGGCTTGCCACGCGTTCTGCGCGCTCCTGTGCCTCGTATACACGCTGCATAATGTCGCGGTTCTTGCCGTTGGTGATGCGATCAATGCGTTCCTGCTGTTCTGCCGCCGCCTGTTCCTCTCTTGCCTGCCGTACCCTCTCGCCCTCAGCCTTCGCTTTTGCCTCCATCACCGCCTGTTCCGGCGTCTTGCCGTACTGCATCGCGTTAGTCAGCGTAACATTTTCAGTGGATGTATTGCCATTCTCCGCATTTGGGGATATACTGTTATCAGAAGTCATCTGAGTATGAGCGCCGCTCCCAAAGAGGGAGTTGGAAGAGCCGTCACTGCTCGGATGATTTCTTTTTTGCATAAATCCAATGCTGTACGCGGTATCCGTATCGCCATTGATCGCCCCATTCGCATTGACGCCCGCCGAGAACTTCTCGCCCTCAGCCTTCGCCCGCGCCTCCATCACCGCCTGTTCCGGCGTCTTGCCGTACTGCATTGCGTCAGTCAGCGGAACCGTTCCCTTTGCGATCTGCTCCGGCGTGAAACCGAAAGTATTCTGTACAGAAGTATTGCCTTCCAGTGCATTTCGGAGTATACTGGATATATCAAGGTTAGAAGAACTTCGTGATACATCAGGATTCTGGTGCCACGTTTGTGTTTTGTTCTTCTGACCTTGATTTTTTAATGCAACAACATCGTGTAAATAAAGGCGCTGACTCTGTTGGTCTCTTTGCAGCATAACGCCAACATAATAGTCTGCATCTGTGCCGATTTGGATTGGTGCCGCCGCAACGATGCGATCCACTGCGCCGTCATGCTTCTGCATATAATCAATTACTACGCCGTTGCGGATGACATCGGGAACAGCCGCAAACGTATTTGCTTTCAACGCTGTCATACCATGTCGGCGTTCCGAACGCCAGCTGCTCTTGGTCAATGCAACATCGCCAAACTGTTCCGAATACACAGAATTGCCGAGCGAATCGAAATAGTTCAAAACCTGTGTCATCAGGTCTGTATCGCCCTTGGCAAACTCGTTTCCTGTCAGTTTTGTCACCGGCTGCATATCACGCAGTTTTCGCTGATTTTCATGGATAGCCTCCGGTGTGTAAACAGGATATTTGATTTCCGCGGTGGTACCTGCATCCTCCGCGAACACCGCCCGATCCCAGCCGAGGTCGGGCGTTTTCTGTCTGCGCTCCTCAGCGGTCATGTTCCGGCGGCTTTCGCTTTCGCGTGCTTCGATCTCGCCCGCCGTATTGCGGTACAGTTCGTTCGGATCACGTTTGCCCTTGCCGAGCTCCTTTAATTTCATGTAAACATCGTTGTAAAGCTCGTTTCTCAGCGCTTCCAGCTCAGGATAACGCGCAACAAACTCGCGATCCAGCGTGTCAACCTGCTCGCTTGTCAGCTCACCGGCTTCCTCGCGGTCAAGCAGGCTGTCATAAAAATCGCTATAGCCGACCTGCTGTTCGATCGTGTTCATGCGCTCAATGATTTTCTGCTTACGGTCTTGCAGCAAGTTGCGGTCAAGCCATTCGTCTGCAGTTTCATTCATCAAGCGCCAGTATTCCGGCGTTGCGCCTCCGGGTCTGTAGTCTTTATTCTGGACAAAATGCTGAATCTCGTGGAGCAGCGTACTTTCAGGAACGCGCTTAAAATCTTCATTCAGGTGAATCGAGTTATCGCGTCCCTGGAAATATCCAAATTCTCCGGCCTTCATAGGTTCAAATACAAGGCTTACGCCCTGTAAAGACGGATAACGCTTAAACAGTTCGTCGTGCTTCAAATAATCGCGCAGCAGATACTTATCGTCCCATTCGGCATCGCCGTATTTGTCGTGCAGCTTTTCCCATTCCGCATATTCTTCCGGAGAAAAACCGAAGTTTTCCGCAGTCGCATTCGCCTTATCTTCCATTTCTTCAAGCCGTCGGAAATCCGGGTCTTTTCTCAGCTGATGCAGGCCGAACTCATCATAGTTCATGCGGCTGTCGTCAATCTCATTGATCCAGTTTCCCTTTGTATCTCGAATAACGCCGAGCGTATTCCAGATGGTGTCCTTGTCTGCACCTTCCTGTTCCATCTGAACGGCTTTCGCAAGCGTTTCGTTATCGTACTCACGGCCGAACGTGTACTGTGCCCCTCTGTCCTGCACCGCGCCAACCGTACGCGCAGCCTTTTCATAGCGTCTCTGCAGCTCCAGGAGCTGCTGCTGCTCTTTTGTTCCTCGCAGACGAATTACTGTATCTGCGATCCACTGGCGAATCCGCTGGAAAAGCGATACATCGGTCTGTGCCAGGCGCTGAATGCTGGCGTCATCCTGAAACAGCCGCTTTTCGCAGAACGCCGCCGTCAGTTCACGGTTTGCCGCTTGTGTATCAAGCGTAACACCCTGTTCTGCGTACATTCGAGTGATATTATCGCGCAGTACATCCGCAGAAACGCCCTGTTCCTGCGTGAACAGATGCAGCGCCATCTCCTGCAATGCGTTATAGCTACCGCTGTTCTCCAAATGGTGCGTTAATTCATGCACCAGAACCTGCCGCACCGGTGAAGAGGAATACGGATTGACTGTAATTGTACCGTTTTCACTCTCTGACTTTACAGATAAAATATCGGTTGTATCAGCTGAATAGATACTGTATAAATCATCGGTTGTATCAACATTATTATCTTTTGACGTGTCAATATTACTTATAACAATCGTTCCGACAATAAGCACTATAATCACTGACGCGGCTATAATTATGCTTTTCGTTGTTTTACTCATAGATTTCTCCTTTTTATCCAAATTACAAGTCCGATTATTAATACGGTAATCGGTATTATAATTACAACAAATGCAAAAATAATTGTTTGACCTAAATCAGATAATGTAATAACATTGTTTACAAGTGTTTTTTCATCTACAGTAAAGCTTTCTTCGTTACCTATCATAAAGTTGGTCAAATTCATAAAATAATCATAGTTTGCAAGTCCGTAATTATTTGTAAGTGTTGTTTCGTCTATGGTTAAAAGCATAGTATTTCCCGATACATAAACCGATGAGGCGTGTTTTGCATCTACCGAAAGTTCGCTGACCGGATATTCACCGTCCTGCTCGCCGCCGACTTTTGAAACATTTTCATAATTTGAAGTCGTGTATGCTTTTTCTGAACTTGTCAAAACAGGTGTAACAGATATATCGCCATTTGATTCAAAT
>ERZ791825.1782-NODE-1782-length-10664-cov-2.897069_pt1 | contig 10664 bp, 15 predicted proteins | sample MGYA00510298_ERZ791825 | MGnify/ENA primary metagenome ERZ791825 (study PRJEB30046, sample SAMN00792010) | human gut metagenome | study: EMG produced TPA metagenomics assembly of the A metagenome-wide association study of gut microbiota in type 2... | reverse complement strand
TTTTTTATTCCCTTTGTACTCATGTACTGGTACAGTGCGTCATGCTCAACGTGAGCGAAGTATTTTCGACTGGAGAATTCGGTAAATGGCGACACTAACCACTACGGCAACCCGTCCGTCTCTGTTTGGCGGCGTGGTGATTATCGGCGGCACGATTATCGGCGCGGGCATGTTCTCGCTGCCGGTGGTGATGTCCGGCGCGTGGTTTTTCTGGTCGCTGGCGGCGCTGGTCTTCACCTGGTTCTGCATGCTGCACTCCGGTTTGATGATCCTCGAGGCCAATCTTAACTACCGCATCGGCTCCAGCTTCGACACCATTACCAAAGACCTGCTCGGCAAGGGCTGGAACCTGGTGAACGGTGTATCAATCGCCTTTGTGCTCTATATCCTGACCTACGCCTATATTTCGGCGAGCGGTTCGATCCTCCACCACACCTTCAGTGAACTGTCGCTGAAGGTGCCGGCGCGCGCGGCGGGCTTCGGCTTTGCGCTGCTGGTGGCGTTTATCGTCTGGATGAGCACCAAAGCGGTGAGCCGCATGACGGCTATCGTACTGGGCGCTAAGGTGATCACCTTCTTCCTGACCTTCGGTAGCCTGCTCGGGCACGTCGAGCCGACGACGCTATTTAACGTTGCGGAGAAGAATGCCTCCTATGCGCCATACCTGCTGATGACGCTCCCGTTCTGCCTGGCCTCGTTTGGCTATCACGGCAACGTGCCGAGCCTGATGAAATACTACGGAAAAGATCCGCGCACCATCATCCGCTGCTTAACCTACGGTACGCTGCTGGCGCTGGGTCTGTATGTCGTTTGGCTGCTGGTGACGATGGGTAACATCCCTCGTCCGCAGTTTATCGACATTGCGCAGAAGGGCGGCAACATTGATGTGCTGGTGCAGGCGCTGAGCGGCGTGCTGAATAGTCGGAGTCTGGATCTGCTGCTGGTGGTGTTCTCGAACTTTGCTGTCGCCAGTTCGTTCCTCGGCGTGACGCTGGGGCTGTTCGACTACCTGGCGGATCTGTTTGGCTTTGACGATAGCGCGATGGGACGCTTTAAAACCGCGCTGCTGACCTTTATCCCGCCGATGATTGGCGGACTGGTCAAACCCGATGGTTTCCTCTACGCCATCGGCTATGCTGGCCTGGCGGCGACGATCTGGGCGGCGATTGTACCGGCGCTGCTGGCTCACGCCTCACGCAAACGCTTCGGCAGCCCACAGTTCCGCGTTTGGGGCGGAACGCCAATGATTGTGCTGATCCTGCTCTTTGGCCTCGGCAATGCGGTTGTACATATCCTGTCGAGCGTCAATCTGCTGCCGGTTTATCAGTAAAGCTATTGCCCGGTGGCGCGACGTCCACCGGGCTGACGTGTGTGTTACCCCAACAGCTCCTCTTTCACCTGCATCGCTAAATCGAAAGAATGCAGACGCGCCTGGTGGTCGAAGATCTGGCCATTGACCATGATTTCGTCCGCCTCGGTTTCACGCAGAATCGACTCTAGCCCATGGCGGACTTTAGTTTTATCGCCGACCAGCGACATGCTCAGTGCCTGCTGCACACCATACTGCTCGGACGCTGACCACAGCTGATGCATATTTTCCACCGGCGGCGGCAACTGCCCGGTCTCGCCGCGACGCAGCTTCACAAACGCCTGCTGCATGGAGGTGAAGAGAAACTCCGCATCGCGGTTGCTGTCGGCGGCGATGATATTGATACACACCATCGCGTACGGTTTTTCCAGCCGCGCCGAAGGTTTGAAATTGCTGCGATACAGATGCAGGGCCTGGAACAACATATCCGGCGCGAAGTGCGAGGCGAAGGCAAACGGCAGGCCGAGTTGCGCCGCCAGTTGCGCGCTATAGAGGCTTGAGCCCAGCAGCCATACTGGAATGCGCTCCCCGTAGCCGGGAACCGGGCGCACATGCGGGTTCGGATCGCGGGCGTCAAACCAGTCCACCAGTTCCGCCACGTCGCGCGGGAAGTTATCGACATCGCCGCTCATATGGCGACGCAGGGCGCGCATGGTCGGCTGATCGCTGCCCGGCGCGCGGCCAAGGCCGAGGTCGATCCGCCCGGGGTAAAGGGTGTTCAGGGTGCCGAACTGCTAAGCTATCACCAGTGGAGAGTGGTTAGGCAGCATCACGCCGCCGGACCCGAGATGCAGGGTGGTGGTGTTGGCGGCGAGATGGCCAATCAGCACCGAGGTCGCTGCGCTGGCAATGCCAACCATATTATGATGCTCCGCCAGCCAGTAGCGATGATAGCCGCGCGATTCGGCCAGCCGGGCGAGATCCAGAGAGTGGGTAAAGGCTTCTTTGGCAGAAGATCCTTGCGGGATCGGCGCCAGATCGAGCACCGAGAATGGAACAGATTTGTCAGTCATAAAGGCTCACTTTGCTACAGCATCGTCATCAGATTGAAGGTCTTCTTCCAGCCTGGCGCATCCTGGACGCGCCAGCCAGAAAAGCTGCATCTTTAATAATGCATTAAAATCTGAGCACTGTTGTTAACAAAGTGAGCGGTTTATCAGGCCTGAAGCACCAGTCCTGGCAATCGTTTCCAGTAGCCGTTGCAATCGCTATTGCTGGTGAGATCCAGCGGCGCAGCGCCGTTTTCGTTGGCGCGGAAGGCCTCGAGCATGGCGAAGGTCTCGTTGCCCATCGGCGACAGGCGCACCATATCCACCAGGCCGTGCATGGAGGTCAGCTCATTGCCCAGGTTATAGACGTAGCCGCTCATGGTCTGAATACCGTTGAGCACGAACACCTGCTGGTTCTCCTGCGACAGCATGCTGCGCCCGGTAGGGTACTTGATGCAGCAGGTTTCGCACTCGTCCTTTGGCCGGTCTTCCGAGCGGGCGGTAAAGCAGCGCGCGGAATAAGCCAGCGGCAGATGGCCGTAGCTCAGCACTTCGACTTCAAACTGGTTGCGGATACCCAGCTCTTCGCACTGGGTCAGTAAATTAGCCAGCCAGTCGCGGGAGAGTTCCACCGGCATGCACCAGCGCACCATGCCCTGTTTCCGCAGCAGGCGTAGGGTGACGGCGTTGTAGCAGTTCAGCGCATGCCCGGCGACGAATGGTAGCTTGCGTTCGGCGCAGAGATTTACCACGCCCAAATCGCTGGCCTCAATCAGAAATTCGCCGTTATCGACATAGCGCTTCAGCTCGCCCAGTTCAGAAGAGGCCTGCACCAGCGCGAGGGTGGAGAGCACCACCTGCTTGCCGCTAGCGGCCAGCGTTTTCGCCATTTCGATCCAGTCGCCAACTTTGGTGGCGCGGCGTTTGCTGCATACCGCTTCGCCGAGATAAATGGTGTCGGCGCTGCAGTTTGCTGCCTGCTGGTAAAAATCTTCCAGCGTCTCTTTTGGCCAGTAGTACAGCACCGGCCCTAATGAATATTTCATGTTTCTCACTGCCATTTACGGTGATAAGCGCCAAGGGTAGTTTGTGTCCCCTCGGACATGGCGCCCAGGGTCTCCATCCAGGCGGACTGCGGTACGAAATTCTGCGGATCGGCTTTGCAGCGATCGATCGCCTGGCGCCAGACTTTCGCCACCTGGGTCACGTAAGCCGGGCTGCGCTGACGGCCTTCGATTTTCACCGAGGCGATATTGGCGGCCATCAATTCCGGCAACAGTTCCAGGGTGTTGAGGCTGGTGGGCTCCTCCAGCGCGTGATAGCGCTCGCCATCAACCAGGTAGCGGCCTTTGCACAGCGTCGGATAACCGGCATTTTCGCCATCCTGATAACGGTCAATCAGCACTTCGTTGAGACGCGATTCCAGCCCCTGCGGCGTTTGCTGCCAGCGTACGAAGCGGGCAGGCGAACAGGCGCCGACGGTGTTGGGCGATTCGCCGGTCAGGTAGGAAGAGAGATAGCAGCGGCCTTCCGCCATGATGCACAGGCTGCCGAAGGCGAAGACTTCCAGCGGCACCGGCGTAGCGCGGGCCAACTGTTTCACCTGATGAATAGACAACACGCGCGGCAGTACGACGCGCGCGACGTCGAAGTTGCGATGATAGAAGCGAATGGCCTCTTCATTGGTGGCGGAAGCCTGCACCGAAACGTGACGCTCAATGTGTGGGTAACGCTCCGAAGCGTACTCCAGCATGGCGATATCGGCCAGAATGAGCGCATCGGCGCCCAGTTGAGCGGCCATATCCACTGCTCGCTGCCAGCGGGCGTAGCCGTCGGGATGAGCGAAGGTATTGATGGCGATATGCAGCTTACGACGGTGCTGATGCACAAAGCTGACGGCTTCCTGCAGTTTCTTTTCGGTGAAATTAAGGCCGGCAAAGTGGCGGGCGTTGGTGTCATCTTTCAGCCCGATATAGACGGCATCGGCGCCGTTTTCGATGGCCGCCTTAAGCGCCGGAAGGTTACCGGCTGGGCAGAGCAGCTCCATAATTTTTCCTGAAAAATGCGGCCCGTCAGGGACGCTGAATGGTTAACGAGCAGGGATTTTAGTTAACCTTCTGGTGACAATTTTTGATTTGAGGCAGTTAAAAGTGTATTGGCGGCGCCAATAACTGGCGGCCGTCATCGCGTTTTTGTTGATTTACGCCGCTATGTTGTTTATGTGATATGGCACAATAGCGGAACTATTGCATTCATGGAGTAAAGCTTGTGTTGGATAAACTGCGTTCCCGGCTGGTCCACTTTGGCCCGTCTTTAATGAGCGTGCCGGTTAAGCTGGCGCCTTTTGCCCTCAAGCGCCAGGTGCTGGAGCAAGTGCTGAGCTGGCAGTTTCGCCAGGCGCTGGCGGAGGGGGAGCTGGAGTTTCTTGAGGGGCGTTGGTTAAGTATTCATGTGCGTGACATCGGTCTGCTGTGGTATACCTCGGTAGTCGATGGGCGACTGGTGGTCAGCCAGCAGGCCGACGCCGACGTCAGCTTCAGCGCCGACGCCAGCGATCTGTTAATGATCGCCGCGCGCAAGCAGGATCCGGATACGCTATTCTTCCAGCGTCGTCTGGTCATTGAAGGCGATACGGAGCTGGGGCTGTATGTAAAAAATTTGATGGACGCCATTGAGCTCGAGCAGATGCCAAAAGCGCTGCGCGTGATGTTGCTGCAACTGGCGGATTTTGTCGAAGCTGGACTGAAGAGCCCGCAGAAACCTGAACAGACATCGGTAGGTGAGGCATGCTGATTCGAGTGGAGATTGGGATTGATGCACCGGGAATCGACGCGCTGCTGCGTCGTACCTTCGGCCGCGATGCCGAAGCGCAGCTGGTGCACGATCTGCGTGAAGATGGACTGATCACGCTGGGGGTAGTGGCGACGGATGATGAAGGCCAGGTGATCGGCTACGTTGCCTTCAGCCCGGTGGCGGTGGAAGGTGAAGAGCTGCAGTGGGTCGGCCTGGCGCCGCTGGCGGTAGATGAACGCTACCGCGGACAGGGCATTGGCCGGCAGCTGGTCTACGAAGGGCTGGATTCATTAAATGAGTTTGGCTACGCCGCGGTGGTGACGCTGGGCGACCCGGATTTATACCGTCGCTTCGGCTTTGAACCGGCCGCGCGCTTCGATCTCCGCTGCCGCTGGCCGGACAGCGCCGAGGCGTTCCAGGTTCACCGTCTGGCGGATGACGCCCTCGACGGCGTCCATGGCCAGGTAGAATACAGCGAGCACTTTAATCGTCTTTAAGCCTTGCCAGCAGGGTTTCGAAGGCATCCTCTCCGGCAACGAGGCGCTCTTTTTCGCGCTTCGTTAGCTGCTTGACGCGATATTCCAGTCGCAATGCAAGTGAGTGTTCACCAACTTCGTGGCTAAAGGCCAGCTGCAGGTCGCCTTTGCCGCGCAACGCCTTTGCGCCTTTTCCCGCCTGATGCTGGCGAAAGCGGCGTGGCACGTCGGTGGTGATGCCGGTATAAAGGCGATTATCCGCGGTTCGAATGAGATACAGAAACCAGCACACGGTCACAAAGTCACTATGGTAAGGTGTGTGCACCATAGCATAATGGAGAAGAAAGATGGATACGCTTGCCGCCATTGGTCGCTGGCTGAGTAAACAGCACGTCGTCACCTGGTGCGTCTCCCGTGAAGACGAGCTGTGGTGCGCGAATGCCTTTTACGTCTATGACCCGGATACCGTGGCCTTTTATCTGCTCAGCGAGGAGCACACCCGCCATGGCCAGATGACCGGACAGAGGGCGAAGGTGGCCGGCACGGTTAACGGCCAGCCAAAAACCGTGGCCCTGATCCGCGGCGTGCAGTTCAAAGGCGAGATCCGTCGTCTGAGCGGTGACGAAGAGGCGCGAATGCGCCAGCGCTACGTCAAGCGCTTCCCGGTGGCCCGCATGCTGTCGGCGCCGGTATGGGAGATTCGTCCGGACGAAATCAAATTTACCGACAACACGCTGGGTTTCGGGAAAAAATTACACTGGCGGCGTGATGCCGGCGCCGAGCAGGCGTAGCGCTTCGCGATTGAAGGCCGGCAGATCGTCCGGCGTTCTGCTGGTGACCAGCTGTTCGTTATCGACCACCACCTCCTGGTCGTAAAACTCGCCCCCGGCGTTTTTCACATCCACCACGATCGGTTTTACCGCCGTGAGCTTGCGCCCGCGGATCACATCGGCGCTGATCAGCAGCTGCGGGCCGTGGCAGATGGCAAACACCGGCTTACCGCCGTTGACAAAATCGCGGGTAAAGGTGACGAAGCGTTCATCACCACGCAGCTGGTCGGGAGAGTAGCCCCCGGGCAGCAATAAGGCATCAAATTCACCCGGTGTGACGTCATCGATGGCTCTGTCGATGGCGACCTCGGCTTCTCCCTGCTTACCCTTCACCGTTTTGCCAGCCTGCTTTTCGATCGTGATGACCTGATGCCCGGCGAGCTTAAAGGCTTCGGCGGGAGAGGTAAATTCAGAATCTTCAAAGTCGTCGGTAATGAGGACGGCTATCTTTTTACTCATGCTTCCTCCACTGTCTGGATGATCAATGAGGTAATTCCATGATGATGGTGGATACTTACCTTGTAAGGTATTAAGCCTGGAACATGAGCCCGAAAGTGCAAGGCGGAGAATTCTGTAAAGGAGAACCAATGAGTCAGGTATTATTAACCGGCGCGACCGGGTTAGTTGGCGGTCACTTACTCCGGCTGCTGCAGAATGAGCCCCGTATAAGCACCATCGCCGCGCCGACGCGTCGCCCGCTGGCGCCAGCGGAAGGTGTCTTTAATCCTCACGATCCCCAGCTGACCGATGCCCTGGCGCAGGCGGTTGACCCGGTGGATATCGTCTTCTGTTGCCTGGGAACGACGCGCCGGGAGGCCGGGAGCAAAGAGGCCTTCGTCCATGCTGACTACACGCTGGTGGTTGATACCGCGCTGACCGGCAAACGACTGGGTGCGCAACATATGCTGGTGGTTAGCGCGATGGGCGCCAACGCCCACTCGCCGTTTTTCTACAATCGGGTGAAGGGGGAAATGGAGGCGGCGCTGATTGAGCAAGACTGGCCGCGGCTGACCATCGCCAGGCCGTCGATGCTGTCAGGCGAACGGGAAAAAAAGCGGGCCAATGAGACCTTCCTCGCACCATTGTTCCGGCTCTTGCCGGGGAACTGGAAATCCATTGCGGCCCGCGATGTGGCGATCGCCCTGCTGGCGGAGGCGCTGTCGCCCACCCACGAAGGGGTGCGAATTCTGACATCATCGGAACTACGGGAGCGCGCCGCGCGGCAGGCTGAATAGCGGTTTGCAAACGCAGGCTTCCGGCGTAGTATTCACGGCTTCAATTCATATCCACATTTCTTGCTGGGGAATGCTATGGCTGGTCAGTCTTCATCTCAGGCGGCGTCACCATTTCAATGGTGGAAACCCGCGCTTTTCTTTCTCGTCGTGATTGTTGGTCTGTGGTACGTCAAATGGCAGCCGTACTACGGGAAAGCCTTCACCGCTGCGGAAACCCACAGTATCGGTAAATCTATTCTCGCCCAGGCCGACGCTAACCCGCTGATGGCGGCGTGGGACTATGCGATGGTTTACTTCCTTGCCGTCTGGAAAGCGGCGGTGCTCGGCGTGCTGCTCGGGTCGTTGATTCAGGTACTCATTCCGCGCGACTGGCTGCTACGCACCCTGGGACAATCGCGGTTTCAGGGCACGCTGCTGGGAGCGATTTTCTCGCTGCCCGGCATGATGTGCACCTGCTGCGCCGCGCCGGTCGCGGCCGGGATGCGCAAACAGCAGGTGTCGATGGGCGGGGCGCTGGCGTTCTGGATGGGGAACCCGCTACTCAATCCGGCGACGCTGGTGTTTATGGGCTTTGTTCTGGGCTGGCAGTTTGCGCTGGTTCGCCTGGTGGCGGGTCTGGCGACAGTATTAACTGTGGCGACGCTGGTGCAGAAATGGGTGAAAGAGGCGGCGACGCAGCCGGTAGCGGTGCCTGCTGCACCGTCGGAAGCGACTCAGGGCTGCTTCTTTAGCCGCTGGCTGCAGGCGCTGTGGACGCTGTTCTGGAACACGATCCCGGTTTATATCCTCGCGGTGCTGGTGCTGGGAGCGGCGCGCGTCTGGCTGTTCCCGCACGCCGATGGCGTGGTGGATAATACGTTGTTCTGGGTTATCGCGATGGCGATCGCCGGCTGCCTGTTTGTGATCCCTACCGCGGCGGAAATTCCGATTGTGCAGACAATGATGCTGGCGGGTATGGGGACGGCGCCCGCGCTGGCGCTGCTCATCACACTGCCGGCAGTGAGCGTGCCGTCGCTGATTATGCTGCGTAAAGCCTTCCCGGCCAAAGCGCTGTGGCTGACGGGCGGACTGGTGGCGCTGTGCGGGGCGATTGTCGGTGCGCTGGCGCTGATGTAGTTTGCCGTAAACGTACGCATAGCCGGATTGGATGCCGGGTGGCGGCTACGCCTTACCCGGCACACAACGTACAGGGGGCGGTAGCCCGGCTAAGCGCAGCGCCAGCCGGGAAACTGCAGCTTTATTTAATGTAGGTAAAGGCGGTGGTCACCCGGGATACGCCGCTTACCCGGCTGGCAATATCCGCCGCCGCCCGGCCTTCGCGGTCGGTCACCAGCCCCATCAGGAAGACTTCGCTGTTTTCCGTGGTTACTTTCACGTTCGAGGATTTGACCTGATCGGTGCTCAGGAGCTGCGAACGCACCTTGGTGGTAATCCAGGTATCAGACGAGGCGGTGCCTAAACCAATCGGCTGGCCCTGGCGCACTTCATTAAACACTTCCGTGGTCCCTTCCACGCCCATGGCGATTTGCTTGGCGCGCGCGGAGAGGTCCGGCGTCGGCGACTGGCCGGTCAGCAGGACTTTGCCCTGATAAGCGGTGACGTTGATACGGGCCTGTTTCTTAATCTGTTCATCTTTCGACAAGGCGCTATTGACGCGCAGTTCCAGGGTGCTGTCATCGACCTGGGTTCCCACCGTACGCGGGTCCGTTGCGGCTTTGGTGCCGACTGCTGCCGTTCCGACTACCGCGGCGGCAACGCAGCCCTGCAGCAGTAGTGCAGAAAGCAGGATGGCGAGGGGCGAGAGAGCCTTCATGTGTTCTCCTTAATCGTCCTGGTGTGGAAAAAGAGTGTTATCTATCAAATCGCACAGACAGTTGACGGTCAGCATGTGCATCTCCTGGATACGCGCGCTGCGATGGGAGGGGATGCGGATTTCGACATCCTGTTGACCTAACAGGCCCGCCAGCTCACCGCCGTCATAGCCGGTTAACGCGACGATGGTCATGTCGCGGGTCACGGCGGCTTCCACCGCCTTGACGATGTCCCGACTGTTTCCGCGCGTAGAGATCGCCAGCAGCACATCGCCGGCGTGTCCCAGGGCGCGCACCTGCTTGGCGTAGATCTCGTCATGCAAGCGATCGTTAGCGATGGCGGTTAAGACCACATTATCGGTATTTAGTGCAATGGCAGGTAAACCAGGGCGTTCCGTTTCAAAGCGATTAATCATGCTGGCAGCAAAATGCTGTGCGTTGGCGGCGGAGGTGCCATTACCACAACAGAGGATTTTGTTGCCGTTAAGCAGGGACTGGACGAGCGTCATCGCCGCCCGGGAGATGGCGTCCGGGAGTGCTTCCGCTGCGGCAATTTGGGTTTGAATGCTTTCGGTAAAGCAGGCTTTGATTCTGTCGAGCACGGGATCCCTTACTTCTGGTATTACGCTATTCGCCAAAGGCGTTTTTTAGCCATTGGATGTCGTTTCCGGTGAAGGCTACCACATCGAAACGGCAATCCACAGTCTCAAAGCTCCCATTCTGTCGGCAGAGCCACAAACGGGCGGCTTTAAGCAGGCGTTGCTGTTTTGCGGGGTGACGCTGGCTGCCGCATCACCGTACCGGGCGCTACGGCGGTAGCGCACTTCGATAAAAACGGTGACCGTGCCGTCGCGCATGATAAGGTCAATTTCGCCGCCACGCTCGCGGGCATTGGCGGCGATAAAACGCAGGCCCTGGCCTTCCAGCCAGCGGCGAGCCTGGTTTTCCCAGGCATCGCCGGTCTGTTTGCTTAGCTGGCCGGAACGATTTTTCCCTGCTGGTACTTGAGCCATGACAGTTTCCTGTTAATCACGCAATCCTGGTTGGCCGTCAGATCGCCGGTATTGCCGTTCAGCTCGAAGCCAGGCGTCTGGCGCATTTGCGTGAAGCGATTTGCCAGTGACCAGGCGTCAGCGCCCATGGCATACAGACGCGCCAGCG
>ERZ791825.1778-NODE-1778-length-10680-cov-2.838306_pt1 | contig 10680 bp, 5 predicted proteins | sample MGYA00510298_ERZ791825 | MGnify/ENA primary metagenome ERZ791825 (study PRJEB30046, sample SAMN00792010) | human gut metagenome | study: EMG produced TPA metagenomics assembly of the A metagenome-wide association study of gut microbiota in type 2... | reverse complement strand
TAAGCCGGCAAGATTTACGGAAATCGTGTAAATATCTCCTAAATACATCTTGATTGGATCACTTAAGGACTGTCCCAGTTTTGGTGCAGTGGTCGGTGCCGCCGGTCCTAAAATGACATCATATTTTTCAAATGCCTTATCAAATGCCTGTTTGATCAACGCCTTGGTGCGGAGTGCTTTCAGATAATATGCATCATAATAACCGCTGCTCAGCACGAAAGAGCCAAGCATGATACGGCGTTTTACCTCCGACCCGAATCCTTCAGAACGGGATTTTTTGTACATGTTGTGAAGTCCCTCGTATTCTTTGGTGCGGTAACCATATTTGACACCGTCAAATCTTGCCAGGTTGGAACTTGCCTCTGCACAGGCGATAACATAATATGCAGGGATCGCATATTCTACCAGACTTAAGTCAAACTCTTCCACGATGGCGCCCTTTTTCTTTAATTCCTCTGCTGCCTGTAAAACTGCTGCTTTTACTTCCGGATCTAAACCCTCCCCGAAATAATCACGCGGAATACCGATCTTCATTCCTGCAACATCATCCACCAGTGCACTGGTAAAATCGTAATCTTCTCTTTTTACAGAAGTGGAATCCTTTGTGTCATAAGAAGCAATCGTCTCTAAAATCGTTGCACAGTCAGTCACATCTTTTGCGACCGGTCCGATCTGGTCTAAGGATGAACCGTAAGCGATCAGTCCGTAACGTGATACCGTTCCGTAGGTCGGCTTGATTCCGGTCACGCCGCAGAAGGAACTCGGCTGACGGATGGAACCGCCGGTATCTGATCCAAGTGCAAAGACACATTCCTCTGCCGCAACCGCTGCACAGGAACCACCCGAAGAACCGCCAGGCACATGCTCTGTGTTCCATGGATTTTTTGTCTCACCGTAAGCGGACGTCTCTGTCGTGCTTCCCATGGCAAACTCATCCATGTTGGTCTTTCCTAAAATAACTGCTCCTGCTTTTTCCAGATTTAAAACTGCTTCCGCCGTGTAGGTCGGAATAAAGTTATATAAAATCTTAGAAGAACAGGTGGTAAGCAGATCTTTCGTACACATATTATCCTTAATGGCAACCGGAACACCTGCAAGCGGTCCAGTCAAAATGCCGTCATCAATCTGTTTTTGTACTTCTTTTGCACGTTTCAGTGCACCTTCTTTATCTACCGTCACAAAGCTGTTTACGAGTTTTTCTTTTTTCTCGATGGCATCTAATGCCGCCATAACAGCTTCTTCTACTGAGATTTCTTTTGCTTTTATCTTTTTGCCGAGTTCCACGGCAGTCAAACTCATAATGTTCATATAAATCTCCATTCCTGCTCCTGCTTTTTATCCGAACATTTTCTTTGCCTGCTGCACAAAATGTTCTTTGAGTAATCTGATTAATCTCCAATTGTCTTTGGCACTTTAAATCCACCGTCTTTCTGTGCCGGTGCATTCGAAAGCGTCTCTTTGCTGCCGTCTCCGTTTGTCACTACATCTTCCCTGAATACATTGTTTACCGGGAACACATGTGACATCGGCTCCACTCCTGTGGTGTCAAGTTCATTTAATTTATCAATATAGTTGAGCATTTCTTCCATATCTTTCTTTGCATGCTCTTTCTCTTCCTCATTCAGCTCTAATTTTGCAAGGATTCCGACATACTCGATCGTCTCGTCTGAGATCTCATTTTTGCGTCCTGTTTTAATGACTTTCGGCTCTTCCTCTTCGTTCTCCGGTTCCAGGGTTTCCTCCGGCTCTTCAACAACAACCGGTCCAACAACCAGACCATAGCAGGCAACATCCCCTGCCCCGGAGTTGTTCCACTCTGCCTGGATCGCAGTTCCTTCATATTTTAATCCACATTTTTCCATCACTTTCGCAGAGTATGAATTTCTGGTATCACATCTCGCCTGGATCCTGCGTGCGCCGACTTCATTGGTCAGGTATTCCACAACGGCTGAAAGCGCCTCGGACATGATTCCCTTATGCCAGTAATCGCAGCTTAAACAATAGCCGACTTCCATGGACTGTACTTTTTCATTGACCATCACCACACCGATGCTGCCGATTGCCTCACCGATCTCTTTTAATTCGATACACCATTCATATTTTTCCGGTTTATCGTATGCAGCGATCCAGCCTTTTAAAATGCCTTTCGTCTCTTCTTCACTCTCATGTGCAGGCCACAGCAGATATCTTGTCACTTCCGGATCCGATGCCCAGTTACGGTACATCGGCTCTGCATCGGAAAGTGTAAATTTTCTTAAAACAAGACGTCTTGTCTCGATTGTTTTTGTTCCCAAATGTTTCACGGCTGTTCTCCTTTTTCATTCATATGATGTCTGTTTGCAAAACTCCATTTTACATTCAAAATATTTTGGATTTACGGCTCTAATCTGCTTAAATCACGCGGGAACAGCGTCGTCTCACGGACGTTGTCCTCACCGACTAATTTCATGGTCAGACGCTCTAATCCGATTCCAAGTCCACCATGTGGCGGCATGCCATGTTTAAATACGGATAAATACTGTTCCATTCCCTCAGACTCCATACCACGCTTTTCGATTTTTTCCATCAGTTTGTTGTAATCGTGGATACGCTGTCCACCGGTCGTGATCTCAAGTCCCTGATATAAAAGGTCAAAACTTAAGGTATAAGTCGGATCTGCCGGATCGTCCATCGCATAAAACGGACGTTTCTTGGATGGATAATGTGTGACAAATACGAAATCCGCATCATACTCTTCTTTGAAATACTGTCCGATGAGTGTTTCCTCCTCCGGCTCAAGATCGTATGGGTTTCTGATCTGGCGGTGATATTTTTCTGCCACTTTTTCTTTTGCTTCATCGAAACGCACGGTCGGAATTTTGTCGACGTTCGGCAGTGTGACGCCTAATAACCGAAGTTCCTCTGTATAATCTTTTTTGAGCAGTGCGATCATATACTGCAAAAATCCGGTCTCCATCGCCATGATATCTTCAAATCCATCAATATATCCCATCTCAAAATCAAGGCTGGTGTACTCGTTCAAGTGACGTTTGGTATTATGTTTTTCTGCACGGAATACCGGCGCCGTCTCAAATACCCGGTCAAATACGCCGACCATCATCTGTTTGTAAAACTGAGGACTCTGCTGTAAAACTGCCGGTCTGTGAAAATATTCCAACCGGAACAGGTTTGCCCCGCCCTCTGCACTTTTTGCACCGATCTTTGGTGTATGGATCTCTGTAAACCCCTGACCGTATAAGAAATCACGAAATCCCCGTACCACACCTTCCTGAATACGGAATTTTGCACGCTCCCTGACATTTCGAAGGGCGATCGCACGGTTGTTTAAATTCGCCTCCAAGGAGGTATTTAATTTCCATTTTGAGATTGCAAGCGGCATCGGTGCAGCCGGTTCGGACAATACCTTGATTTTATCCAGACGGATCTCAAATCCGTGTGGTGCACGTTCCTCCGGTTTTACGGTTCCCTCCACATCAATCGTTGCTGCCTCTTTTAAATCTTTTAAGTCAAACTGTGTTTTTCCTTCTTCGTAAACACACTGGAGCAGTCCTTCTCTCTTTCTTAAGACGATAAATGCAACTTCACCCATATCACGGATGGTATGCACTGCTCCGTTTACTTTTACACTTTTTCCCTCATAGCTGCCGGTCAGTAAATCACCGATCTCTAAGGTTTCCTTTTTGTTTACACCTGTCATGAATTCCATATTCTGTACACTCCTTTAGATATGATAAGGTGCGGGACGGGAACCTTTTTGAAAAACAAAACTCTGTCTTTCAGATTTTCAACAAATAATAGAATGCACGCTCCGCGAACATTCTATTATCATGAATACAAAAAACCCCGGAAAAGCATATGCTTTTCCGGGGCGAAATCTCTTAGTATCCCGCGGTACCACCCGCATTGAAAAATGATGTCGTTCTCATCATCTTTCCGCTCTCTGTGCTTAACGCGCACCCACGTACTGACCTACTTTCGATCCACTGCCGCTGTTTTTAAGATCAACCGCTCGTGCAAATTCCTGTTCAATCAGTCTGCTCCAGAGTGTTCCCTTGACCTTCTCTTTCAAACAGCGCTCTCAGTCGGTGACGCTGTATTCCTGTCGACGCCCAAAGATCAGAGTCTCTTTCATCGCTTTACTGTTTTAACGTTGTAACATTTATACCACATTGATTTCCTGTTTGCAATATTTTTTTTACAACTTTTTTTATTTTACAGTAATTTTGCAGGTTGCTTTCTTTCCACTTGCAGTTTTTACAGTAATCGTGGCTGTTCCTTTTTTCAGTGCCTTTACTTTACCATTCTTATCAACTGTTGCCACTTTTTTGTTGGAACTCGTCCAGGTAAGTTTATCTGTTGAGGAAGAAGGTGTCATAGTCGCTTTTAAGGTCAGAGTCCTGCCCTTTGCAACAGTCGCCTTGGTTTTGTTTAATTTTACCTTGGTTGCCGGTACTTTTACCGTCACTTTACAGGTTGCTTTCTTTCCACCTGATGTCTTTGCGGTAATCGTTACAGTACCTTTCTTTACAGCCGTTACAACACCATTTTTATCGACTGTAGCTACTTTCTTGTTAGAACTGCTCCATGTCACTTTGTCCGTTGCATTCTTATCAAGAGCAGCTTTCAGCTGTTTTGTTGCATTTTGCTTTAATGTCAGTTTCTTTGCACTCAGTTTAATACCTGCTGACTTCTTATTACTCTTTACAACGGTCACTTTACAGGTTGCTTTCTTTCCACTTGTTGTTTTAACTGTAATCGTAGCTGTTCCTGTTTTGACTCCTTTGATCTTACCGCTCTTTGTTACTGTCACTACCTTTTTGTTTGATGTAGACCATGTAAGTTTATCTGTCGCTGTCTTCGGAAATACAGATGCTGTCAGTTTTACGGAACTTCCCTTTTTGATACTCATCGCCGGTGTCAGATATACTTTGGTTGCCGGATCTGTAACCGTGATCTTACAGGTTGCCTTTAAACCATTCTTTGTGGTAGCTGTAATTGTAGCGGTTCCTGCTTTCTTTGCAGTTACTTTTCCGTTTGCATCTACTTTTACAACAGAGGATTTGGAAGATTTCCATTTCACGGATTTATCCGTACAATCCTTCGGAGTGACTGTTGCCTTTAAGGTATATGTTTTTCCTTTTTTCAGGCTGAGTTTTGTCTTGTTTAATTTGATCTTCGCTGCCTGTACCTGATCTCCTACAGTTACTTTACATTCTGATGTAAACAGTCCGTCTTTTGTTGTCACGGTAATTGTTGCAGTTCCTTTGGCATTTGCAGTTACATTACCATCTTTGTCAACTAAAGCAACTGTTTTGTCAGAAGTCTTGTATTTTACTGCTGTGTTTGTTGCATTCTGCGGTGCTACTACTACATTTCCAGAAATATTTGCTGTTTTACCTTTCTGTAAGGTGATCTCTGTCTTTTTCAGTGAAACTCCTGTTACTTTGACTGCACGTTCTTCTGCCTTAATCTTATATGCAGGATCAAAACCAGGTTTTAAGTTTTCTTCATCCACAGAAACCTGTTTTACATGACCCTTGTCTGTTAAGATCACACCATTGTATGCCGGAACAGTTACCGTCACGCTGCCTCCTGCAGCACTGTAACTATTACCTGCGATCACATCTGCAAGTTCTGCTGCATTAATTCCAAGTTCTGCAACATTTACTGTCACAGACTTGTCTGCTGCACTGTTGTTCATCAAAACAAGCATGATATCCGAATCATCACTTCTGACATAGCCTAAAATTTCTTTATCTGTGCCATATACCGGCTCTACAGAGCCTGTTCTCAATGCACTGTAACTGCTTCTTATTGCAGCAAGTTTTGCATACCATTTTACCAGATTCTCATTTCCTTCGCCCCAGATCATCGCACGGCGGTCATCTGGATCATCTGCACCTACCATACCAAGCTCATCACCATAGTAGATCGTCGGTGCACCTGCATAGGTAAACTGCATTAACGCAACTAAATACTGTTTCTGTTTTGCTGCATCTGAAGTATTCTCGTAAGTCGGGAATGCCTTTGCAATTTCTTTCTGGTTTCTATCGTCATCAATACCATCTAAGTAAGATAACAAACGTGTTGTATCATGAGAGTCAACAAGGTTCATCATTGCATAAAATGCTTCTTTCGGATAACGCTCTCTCAAACGCTCTAAAGTATTTAATGCATCTGCGGAATTCCCGCCCTTTGCATAAGCGATCGCTGCTCCACGGAACATATAGTTCATAACGGAATCATACATGTCACCCATCAGATATTTTACCGCATCCGTCCAGATTTCTCCGATGATCACGTTATCGCTGTCAAGTGCCTTCACGGATTTACGGAAGTGCTGCCAGGTCTCATCCGATACTTCATTGGCAACATCGAGTCTCCATCCATCCATTCCTTTTGACAGCCAGTACTGTGTTACACTGTTATCTGCGGTCTTACTTGTCTCATTTTTTCCGATTACTTCTTCTGCCCAGGTACCGGTCTGATATTCGGAACCGTTCGTTGCCTTGATGATCGGCATGGAGTCATAACCCCACCATCCATCATAACCATATACTGGTTTTCCGGCACGAAGTCCTACGGAATCACATACTTCATCGTCATTGTCATCTTTTAAAGTTGTATCGGAAAATACATCAAACCATTCTGTATAGTCATAGTTTGTAATTCCATACTCTGCCGTAAAATATTCTTTTGCCTGTTTTTCTGCTTCCTCTTTGGAAATCTTTTTCTCGCTCATGGCATCGTATACATATGCCCAGTAAGGATAAGCTCCGATCGTATCGGTTCCATCTTCCAGATACTCATAGTAACGGTCAAAATAAACAGAATCATCCGATACATGATTGAATACACCATCCAATACAACATGCATATTATTCGCTTCTGCTACGCTGACCAGTTCCTCAAAATCTCCAAGTGTTCCAAGGATCGGATCAATATTTTTATAGTCGCTTGTATCATATCTGTGGCTGGAAATAGATTCAAATACCGGATTTAAGTAGATCACGGTAACACCAAGTGCTTTTAAGTAATCGATCCGTTTGGTGATTCCTTTTAAGTCTCCACCATAAATCTCATTGCTCCAGTTTCCATCTCCCTTGTATGCATAAGTTGGATATGTATCCGGATGTAATGTGACCTGCTCCGGATTCTCCGGCAAAATATACCAGTCATTCATATATTCATACTGCATCGAACCTCTTGCATCCGAAGTGATGGTATCGTTTGTCACATCGCCATTATAGAAACGATCTGGGAAGATCTGGTAGATCACTGCATTTTTCATCCAGTCCGGTGTCTCATAACCTGACTGATATACAATCTGATCATATGGTAAAAGATTTAACAAATTGGCTGCCACACCGGTTCCATAAAATCCGTCATCATCGCCATACATTACCACTGCAGTTTCATTGTATACTGCAAAGAAATACTGATATTCTCCAAGTCTGTCATACCTTGTGGTAACAGACCATCTCTGTTTTCCCTCTTCCGCACCCTCTGCTTTTTTCATGGAAAGTGTTTTCTTTGCCACGCCTTTTACGACCAGTTTGACTGCAGTAACTTCATCTCCGGTATCGATGGAGTAGGTAACTTCCTCCCCGGTTGCCACTGCACCATATACTGATTTGTAGGCAGTGTCCTTAGAATCAAATACCAGTTTTTCCGTTGCAACCTCCTTGTCGGAAGCATCTGAATAATAGATGCCGGATTCCGGATCGTAATAGAATGTCACATCTTTCGTGGTATCTACGGTATATGTTTCCATTTCAACCGTCTCATCATCCGATACGATCTTTGTATCGGAATAAGTACCTGCCTCCATATTTTCCACAGTCGCACTGTAAATTCCGGTCAGTCTGCTGTCAGAAAATTTTGTATCCGATGGAATCCCTGTTCCCTGCAATGACAGGCTTGCCCCGAACTTATAATCGATACTGCATTTTGAATAGTGGCTGAAATCTGAATAGTAAATGGTAACATCCTGTGGTTCCGTCACCGTTACTGCAATATTCGATCCACTTGCAGCACCGCCTGCACCATAGCTTTCTCTCCAGTTACCCATCGCAATCTTGTACTCGTAATTTGCCGCCGGAACATTTTTAAATGTATAGGAATATAACCCCTCTCCCATGTATGTCATTATATTTGATGCTGCATCCCAGCTTTTTCCAGGAAATGTACCCGGTACACAGACCATTCTGCCGGTAAATTTATCTCTGGTATAAGAAAGATAAGTATCTTTTCCAACTGTAACACCAGCGGATGTTTCAATGTCTTTTTTTACACCATCTACTTCGATGTAATATACGATGTCCAATGCATCATCTCCAAGGAAAATCGCATCCGTGGTATATGCATTTGCAACACTTTTATCTGCTGTCATGGTAACCGTCTTTAATGCAGAAGTTCCTTTTTCCTCCACCTCTGATTTTTTACCATAAACAACCTTTACTTTATCTTTTACATTTTCTGCAACAGCCGTGAATGTGGTAGTTCCATCTGCATTGTCGACTGCCTGGTCCGATACCTCTTTTGTGGAAGCAAGTGTAATTGTTCCATCTTTATCCATGTACCAGTTCCAGGTGCCGTCTTTCTGGATATAATATACATCGGTTGGCGTTTCTGCTACAAATTTATCCAACAGTTTGTCGTAAGTATTGTTTTTGTATCATCCGCATTATCTGCATCTACAAACTGAAAGCCTCCGAATGTTCCTTTGACAGTGAGTTTGTAAAATCCATTCTCTTCTGCTGTGAAAAGATCTCCTTTAACACCCCATCCTGTAATCGTTTCCTGACCTTTTGTATCAGTGATAGTCAATTTGTCATTCCAGTGCTGCATTGCCGGCTTTGACCATTTCGTTTCCGATTTGATATGCATGGTAAGGTAAACAAGTTCCGGCTCTTTTAAGGCTTCTGTGCCTGCTGCATCTAAATACCAGCCCCAGTTACCGTCTTTGCAGATGTAATAGAGATCTGTCGGAGTGTCACCAGTATATGATTTCATAGTGCTGACAAATCCCTGTCCTGCTGTGTTCTTTGACGGATCTGCATAATCTAAAAACTGGAATCCCGTAAAATTACCGTTTAATGTTACACTGTAAAATTTTCCGTCTTTATCCGCTGTCAGAAGCTGTCCTACTGCGTCTTCCCAACCTGTAATCTCCTTATTTTTTTCCGTTGTACCAGATACGATTGTGTTATCATCTCCCCAGAACTGAAGTGCAGGCGTTTTGTACTTTGCAGAACTGTTATCCATGTGCAGTGTCAGGTTCATTGCTCCTTCCACAGCTTTCACTTCCTGCTCTGTTTCCGTTTCTTCTGTTTCCTCGGATAATTCAGTCTCATCTTCCGTTGTTTCTGTTACAGGTGCCTCTGTTTCTGCATCTTCGTTCTCTGCTTCTGCATCTTGGGTCTCTGTTTCCGGCTCTTTCGTTTCCTGACTCTGACTTGTACCAGTTTCTTCTTGTACCGTGGTATCTGCTTTCGTCTCTGTTTCCCCGGTTTTTTCTGTCACAGCATTTTTGGTTTCTTCCATACGATCTGCATCGCTGGATTCTTCATGTACCGTTTCTTCTGTCCCCGTTTCAAGCTCCGCCGCCGCTGCAGATATGGCTCCCGGCGTCTCTGGTAACGTTACCAGCATACCTAAAATTAAAAGCCAGCTAAGTGATTTCTTAGCGGCCTTCTGTAAAATCTTTTTGTTTCTCATTTTTCAAAGTCCCCCATTTTCGATTTTCGATCATACCCCAGTTTGCCGGATAAGATCATTAACCGGTCTTATACATGTCCCTCTCCCCCCTCTTTCAAATTTTCGTATTTTTTCGTACTTCTATATCTTATATTTATTCGTTGATTTATACAAGTTGTTTTCGTATTTTAATTCTATTTTCGTCTGTTTGACCAATTTTGCAAATTGATTTTTATGAATTATTCGGGTATTGACTTCAGGCGAAAATATACGAAAATATTTTTTCTGTTACTTTTGGGCAATAAAAAACAGTGTCTCCTGTTCTGACCGATTCCACCCTTTCATTGTCAGATTTTGGTCTGACTGACTTTCGTGGCAGATACGGACAGATATCATCGACACTGTCTTTCTCAATATTTTTTTATCAGATCTGCCCTGTTTCTTTCAAGTATGCGAGCAGTCCCTCACAACCGCAAACAACATCCCGGTAGGTCTCGTCAAACCTGCCGGAATACCATGGATCTGAAATGGATTTTCCTTTTCTTTTGGGATCCGTAGCAAAGTCCAAAAGAAGTTTTATCTTGCCATCGACATCCTGTCCCGTGATGCGTATGGTGTTTTTGATGTTGTTTGCATCTGCACAGAGCAGATAGTCATAATACCCGTAATCCTCTTTTGTTACCTGCCGTGCACGTTTTTTTGAAAAATTCGTGTATGCTGTTTTCCCGATCCCATGCTTCCTCAGCTCCGCCTGCGCCGGCGGGTAGATCGGATTGCCGGTGCCGTTCCAGATTTCTTCGCTGCTGGTGGCAGCGGAAGCGATCTCGAAGTGGGAAGTGAGGTTTTGTTTTTCCACCAGATCCTTTAGGAGGTACTCGGACATGGGGGAGCGGCAGATGTTGCCGTGGCAGATAAATAGTATTTTTATCATCTTTTTATATCTCCATTTAAGTCTTGTATTTCTTCTCAAACGCTTGATAT
>ERZ791825.1767-NODE-1767-length-10734-cov-2.926210_pt1 | contig 10734 bp, 12 predicted proteins | sample MGYA00510298_ERZ791825 | MGnify/ENA primary metagenome ERZ791825 (study PRJEB30046, sample SAMN00792010) | human gut metagenome | study: EMG produced TPA metagenomics assembly of the A metagenome-wide association study of gut microbiota in type 2... | reverse complement strand
TATTTAATCGGCGTTTTCCCGTTTTTTATAATTATTATTTTTCTTATATTTTCAAGAAAAAAGGCGATAATTTACATAGATATAGATTCAGTAAGCATGTGAAAATCACAGGATACTTTTGTGGTCCTGCCGTTTTATTTTAAGGTGAGGAGTAATTGTATGAAAATTCAAAATTTTATCCAGGAGCAAATACACATGGAACATGTATCAATGAGACAAAGCAATATTGCTTTGTCTGATAATATTTCTGCAAAACCGGCTGATCTTGACCGAGCCAGTTTTGAATACACCGAAGGTATTTCGGCTGATGAAACCCTTTTCGCACGCTCTCTGGCTCACAGCATTACAGAAGATGTCTGCCGCGAGAAAGGCGTTTCCGTTGAAAAGGTTGCCCAACTGAAAAAACAGGTTGAGGAAGGAACCTACGAACCGGATCCCATGGCCACTGCAAGGGCCATGTATGATCTATGAGGGCGCCTGAAAGCCTGATCCCGGTATTAGAACAGCTGTGTACTGTATTAGAACAGCTATGCCGGGTTGAGGCTGATAAACTAACCGTTGTTTCAGCTGATCATCCTGACCAGCTGGAATCTCTTTTAAATGATGAAAACATGCTTTTACTGCAGCTGCGCGGACTAGATAAAAAACGAAGTGATCTTCTTCGCAGGTCGGGTCTTGAGGGGCTTACTTTCCGCCAGATTTTGATGCAGGAGGACAGCGAGGAGGCTGTGGCACTTCTCTCTCCGATCCTGGAACGGTTATCCATCCAGGCTGAAAAGCTGAAAAAAGTAAAAGGTGGCACAGACCGTCTGATCCGGATCCGCATGAAGCAGTTAGAACAGCGCCTTGCCGGTGCGAAGCAGAGCGATCCTCATGTTTATGACAAATATGTCTGATAAAACTGTGGGGACTGCAGGATATTTATATTTCGGAGGTAATAATACTTTATGGTAAGAGCAACTTTTTCCGGTTTTAATACCGCTCTGTCCGCTCTCCAGGCCAACCAGAAACGTCTGGATATTACAGGACAGAATTTGTCAAATATGAATACTGCCGGATATACCAGGCAGCAGTTAGAGGCATCCAGCCTTAATTATACGAATCCTGTTTCCCATTATTCTAATGGGAATGAAACTGCAGTAGGCTTTGGGGTAAGCATGGACCGGGTCTCACAGATCAGAGATCCTTATCTGGATATCCAATACCGCAGCCAGTCTGCTGACTGCAGCTATACCAATCGTTTACAGACTGCCCTTAATTCTCTGTCAAAGGTACTGGACGAAACAACCATTTCCGGCATCCGTCAGGCATTTGATGATATCCAGTCTACCCTTACAAGCATGCAGGATCCTGCAAAGGTATCCGATCCCATCTATGAAAGTGAGCTGCGAACTAAAATGCAGTCTGTATGTAATCTTTTTAACCAGGCATCCAGACAGATCACACAGGCCGAACAGAATGAATTTCAAAGGCTCACAGGGGAAGGCAGCAGTGAACAGGGCGATGTACAGAAGATCAATGACATCCTCCGCCAGATCGGCGACCTGAACGTGCAGATCAAACGTAACCAGGTTGCCGGTCATCCTTCCCTGGAACTCCAGGATGAACGAAATCTTCTTCTGGATGAGCTTTCCGGTTATATTCCTGTTGAAACAAGATATTACAAGGATGATGCCCATTCCGGGAATAACGCCTATGACTATGATGCAAATGGTGCTGTGATCGGCAAGAAGGATTGGCCTGATGACCTGGAAGTGAGCATGAATTATATTGATGCCCAGGGAAAGAGCCAGAAGCTGATCCTGGTAAATGGATCTGACCTTGGTGCTGACGGTCTCACAAAAAACTACGGTCAGTTAAGTATGTTAAAAGGCGATCACCAGACAGCTGCTTCTGTTTCTGATCCTGCAAACATTTCCATCAAGTTTGAAAAAGCCCCCAGCTATCAAGTGAATGGACAGGCAGCTGCAGATGTATACGCAGAGTTAAAAGGGATCCATTTTGAAGGCGGCTCTCTTCAGGCAAGCCTGGATATGCTCCAGAAAACAGGTACCGGCACTGTGATAAATGGATCTACTGCTGTGGATGATGTCCGTGGATACCAGTATTACTCAGGAAAACTGGATCAGTTAGCTTCCACTTTCGCAAAATCCATGAATGACATCAACAATGGCCAAAAACACACGGATCAGAATCTTTTATCTAATTCCACCGATGACTCAACAACTGGTATAACAGCCGGAAATATCGGTATCAGCAAAGGCTGGACCAGTGGAACGATCCATATTTCTACAGACGGCACCAACCGCACAGATACAATCCTTGATATGATCGCAGCTATGAAGGATACCAAGAAATTGAACGGGAAAACATTTGCTGATTATATGAATAACCTTTCCACCCAGCTGGCATCTGATTCCAGCTCCAACCAGACTGCATTAAAGACGGGCACAACTGTTTTAAACAGTATCCAGGACTCCAGAGACTCTCTTTCCGGTGTCAGCCTGGATGAAGAAGCAACCAATATGATGGCCTACGTTTCAGCCTATAATGCTGCTTCCCGTCTGATGACTGCCCTTGATGAAGTGTTGAATACCCTGATCAGTAATACTGGTGCATAAATATAAGGAGGATTAATAAATTATGAGAGTTGTACGTTCATCTGTTTACCGCAGGTATACTTCTTCTTTAAATGATCTTCAAAGCAATCTGAACAAAAGCATGAACAAGGTTTCTACCGGCGCTGCTTATGAAACAGCTGCTGATAATCCTCTTGCTTATTATCAGGGAAAGAAAATGGATCATTTATATCAGGATGCAAAGAGTAAAAGTTCTATTTTAGGTGATATTAAAAACCGTCTGTACCAGCAGGAGCAGGGCGCAAGGGATATCCAGAAAACTTTAAGCAACAGTAAGACTTCCATGCAGTATGTGCTGGATTCCTCCCATAACAGCTCAAAAACTTCTGTCCAGACAAAAAGAGATGCTCTTCTTCAGGATGTGCAGAGCATGGTCAGCAATCTGAACAGCCAGTATCAGGATTTCTATGTTTATGGAGGAAATGATATTACAACAGCTCCGTTTTCTTTAAGCGGAGATGGAAAAACCCTTACTTATACCCATAAGTATTCAGACGGTACCACAAAGACGGTCAATATGACCATGGCTTATGACAAAAATAACAATACTTACAGTTATCATTTAAGCGATGATGACCTGAACAACCTTGTGACAGCTATGAGAGAACAAGGCCGGGTAGATATCGGTTATGGCGATATTTCCAACCGCCAGTCTCTCTTAGACACCTATACAGGAGGACTGAATATGCTTACGGGGCTTACTTCAGATTCCTTAAATGCCATGTCTGATGCGGATGCAAAGGATGCGGTCAAAGCTGCCCTGGAAACAACTCCTGTGGCACTTCTCAGCCGTTCGGTTATGGCCTGTGATAATTATATCAATGATACTACGACCGTTGATCAATTTACAGATACTATGGGCAGTGTACTTAAAGATGCAGCTAATACAGAGCATACCATCAGCACCATTTACAGCGACCTTGGCAATAAATATTCCCTGGTAGAAACTACAAAAACCCGTCTTGATACTTTAAGCGACAACCTGACAGAGGAATACAAAGACATTCTCGGAGCTGATCCTTATGAGGCCATTACAGAAATGTTCTCTTACCAGTACTCCTATTCTGCTGCTTTAAAAATGGGGTCAAACCTGATGCAGTCATCTCTTTTTGATTTTATAAAATGATACCGGTACATTGTTTACAAAAAACAAGCAAAAAATAATTTTCTATTTTCAGGTCAGAAGAAGGTGAAAATGTATGAAACCTGTGATTGAAGCAAATTTTATACCTTTTGAATCTGTCCGTTTCCGTCAAAATGCCAGTCTGGTTTCAAAGGACCAGCTGGCAGCAAGACAGCATCAGGCGATTTCCCAATACCGCCTGAAAGTACGTCAGGCTCAAAATTACGGGATCAGTTCTCCGGAAAGCATGACCTGTATCCAGGATATCAGACAAGCTTTTAATCTCCGGGATACTGTCCAAAGAGTACATGGCACAGCAAACGTCTCTGGATCAGGAAACAGCTTTTGTGATCCATTTTCTGGCAGCCCTGACAATAATGGGCTGTATACCCTTCAGAGAGGTGAATTTGAATTTCGTGTGGCATCTGGCAATCTGGAATACGTACCAGCCCTGGAAATGACCATCATAACCTCTTATCCAAAAGTAGAGTTTGTGTATACCGGCACCCCCAATTATGTTCCACCAAAAAAAGAGCCGGATTCCCCTGCTCTTAATTTTACCATATAAAAACTGACCCCCGGAGGCTTATGCAATCATGAAGATTGATACAAAATATTACGGCGAAATTGATTATACAAAAGATGAACTGGTTGTATTTCCAGATGGTTTATTTGGTTTTTCCCAGTACCATGACTATCTTCCCCTCTCTATGGAGGAAGATGACAGTTCCCTGCTGATATTGCAGTCTGTAGACGAACCTTATGTAGCCTTTTTTCTCATCGATGCAGCAGCACTCTTTCCTTCTTATTCACCGGTTCTTCTACCGGAAGAATTATCCTTTCTGGAAGTAAATTCCAGTGATGAATTATCCTATTATGTCATATGTGCTGTAAAGAAGGATTATCTGGATGGAACCGTCAACTTGAAATGTCCTCTTGCCATTAATCCGGATACCCGCAAAGGAATCCAGGTGATCTTATCCAACGCTGACTATGATTACCGCCATACCTTACGTTCTCTTCTTGGTAAAGAGATAAAGGAACAGGACACTAAAAAAGGAGATAAATAGCCATGCTGATACTGAAACGTAAAAAAAATGACAGTATCCTGATCGGGAATGACATACGCATCACTGTACTTGACTGCGACAATGGATCTGTCAGCCTGGCTATAAATGCCCCGAAGCATATTTCTATTTTGCGGGAAGAATTGACAGAAGCAGAACGCAGCAACCTGGATGCCTTATTATCTGATACAGATTCACTGCGCTCTATTGAAAAAGGACTGAATTCTTATATGAAGAAATAGACCATAAGCTTAATGACCCGCAAACGGGTGAATACTGATAAAATGACTCTTATCTGCTATACAAAATATCATATAGCTCTTTCAGCTGCCGGCGTACGAGAGAAAAAAACTCTCTCAGACGCCGGTAAAATAATGCTCTTTTTTCCATGCGGTTTTCCCGCTCTTCTTCTTTTAATATGTCTGATCTAAGATCCAACGCCTGTTCATCTGTTTCCGGCCCAAATTTCCCTGTCATGCCGTAGAATACATTTTTCTCCAGTATATCAAATACCTGGAGTTCTTCTTCCTCTGTCTCCATGCTGGCACATTCTTCCCGTGTTCCAAACCACATATAGCTTAAATGCAGAAGCTTCTGCGCCAGTATATTTACTTTAAATTCCTTTAGCCGGTTCTCAAGCTCCTGAAACTGGTCTTCTTCTGCTGCTTTTCTGTAAAATACATATAAGTCTGTCAGATGGCGTATCTGCAGATGTCCTGTTACATATAGGTAAGCGGACTGGATCATCAGATAGACTAGCTGGTCTATGGCATTCCATTCATAAATGTAGTTACCATTTTCTTTCAGGAAAGCACGCTGGAGCAGCTTTTCCATCCCCCTCTGGTATACCTGGGTTTTAAAAGGAAAGGTATGATAGATCTCCACAGAAAAGCGGCCTGGTATACGCATCTTTTCACCCACTCCCGGATAGAGAGTATCCGTTTCGTAGCCTATATTGACCAGATAGCCTTTTGCAAAAAGATAATCTTCCGGGTCAAGAAAAAAAAGCTTTAGAGAGCTTTCCCCTGCCATTTCCTCCCTTGGATACAGCTGTCTGCGGCTGCTGGAGGAAAGGACGAGTACCGGGATTTTTTTTAATTCCAGAAGGACCAGTATCTCCCGTTCTCCTTCTGTGCAGCTTTCGTTGAATTTCAGAATATCGCTGTAGCGCTCATAAAAGCGTGTTTTCCACCGTTCCGGCATTTTTTCATTATTTCCAAGGATTGCAAGATAGATCAGGTTTGAAATTTTGTTATAATCTGCAACCCGGAACAGCCTTTCCCAGTCCAGATTTCCATGAAGCGGCTTTAAATCATCCTGGCGCATAACAGATGCAGCCATATTTACCAGTATGCGGCCTTCATAAAAGTTTTGATTTTCCATTTAACTTCACCTGTTTTTTGATATTCTTCTGTTAAGTCCCCCATCGATCCTGCGTATCTTATCTAAAAGCTTTTCTGTGCGGCAACGCAGATCCTCAATACGCTTCTCCAGCATTTTTTCGCGCTCTGTCTTTCCTTTAAAACAGCTTTTTACATTCATTAATGGACCTTTAGCCAGATCTCGTAGATACCGGTCCCGAAGGCTGTTTCCCGCAGTCTGCAGGATGATCTGTTCTTCACAGTCTGCATGGCGCTGCAGCTGTTCTCCCCTCATATCTAAAAGAAGAGAAGCGGAGACTGTGTCGCCGCGCTCCACTGCCTCCGCCAGTTCTTCCGTCAGACTACAAACTTCTCTTAATATATTATATCTCCTCTGAAGATATATCAAAATTGTTTCCAAGTCTGCGCTCATATATTCTCCTTTAACCGAAAACACTTCGTTCTCTCACAATATGCTGATCGCCGGAAATCTTTCCTGCCTGGTTAAATGCATCTCTTAATTCAGAAAGTATGTGGCTGATCCTTGGAATCTCTTCTGCCCTGCGTTCCCTTCCTGCTTTAACACGGCTGATATCATAGATCAGGTACTCATAGATACGTTTCAGATCCTTGCTGATGGGATACTGCATATCCAGTATCTGTATTAAATACCGGACGATCCGTCCTGCTTTTTCGAGACATTCTTCAAAAGTCTCATATTTTTTATCCTCAAGTGCGATCTGTGCCATTTTCAGACGCTTCACTGCTTCATCATACAATAAAAGCAACAACTCCAGATTGCTCATAGAATAGATCGTACTTTCCTTGTACTGCTTAAACTTTTCGTACATGCTTTCTTACCCCCATCAGCCACCTAACTGTGACAGGTAGCTGGACTGTGAATTCATCTGATTGATCAGCCTTTCCATCTGCGTAAACTGACTGATATAACGGTCCTGCTCAGTTGACAGCTGGGACTGCAGGTTTGTGATGGTTTCCTGCATATCCTTTAATTCTTTATAAATACTGTTGTTAGTCAGGGTCAGGCTTAGTTTTTCAGATCCTGCCTCTTCAATAAGCACACCATAGGAATTTCCATTCTTGCTTGCATATCTGGTGGCATAAGTAGAAAGAGTACTGTCTATGGTGTTTACAATACCATGCGTGCCTGTGAACAGGTCTGATACCTTTTCCGGATCACTGTCCATGGCAGTTTTAAACTTTTCTTCATCAAATACGATCTTTCCACCTGCTGTGTAATCATCTGAGAAGGAAATTCCGATCTTTTCAAGATCGTCATAAGAAACACCGTTTATCATCATTGAAGAGAAAATGCCCTGGGTAGCATTGTCCAGATCTTTTAAAGCGCTGCTGTTGTACAGAATACCCTCTTTTGCCTTATCCTCCCAGTTTTTAATGGAGGTTTCATTCATTTCATTTTTCTGGTCATCTGTCAGAGGCTTATAATTACTGTCCGGCTTGGTGGTTGCCTGGGTGCGGACCTCATCGATCATGGCATTATAAGCTTCAATGAATTTCTTTACAGTCTCCGTTACCTTTTCTGTATCTGCTGATGCAGTAAAGCTGACGCCTCCTTCAGCAGTTGCCGAGCCTGTATTAAATGTATTCGTGGCTCTAATATCCAGACCGTCAATGGAGAAGGTATTGCTGCTGCTGGTAATGGTGGTCTGTACCCCATTATAGAGAATACTCATCTCACCATCTGTGCCATCTGTGCTAACCCCGCCGAAAATGAGATTTGCTGCATCAGTAGTATCTTTTGGATCTGCACCAAGGGTGATCTTACGGCCCTCACCTTTTTCATTGGAAGAAAGAACAAATTTATTTTCACTGCCCAGATAGATGGCAGTTACTCCCGCATCTTTATTATTATTGATCGCAGTAAGCAGTCCGTCTACTGTGGTATCTGCAGTGATATTATCTATTTTTGCACCATTGACTGTAAAGTTTTTTAATGCGTCGTTTAATTCCTCTTTTGTATTGTATTTTCCCAGTCCCAGTTTGACCCTGTTCTCCCACAGGCTGCTTCCTGTACTGATCTTATTTGACTGGGTAGATGTGATACCCAGGGCATTCTGGAGTTCCTTTGAGTCTGCGGATATCTGTAATGTCTGTTTGTTGTCTGTTGCAGTAAACGTCAGGCTGCCATTTTGACCCTCACCTACAGTAACCTTTCCTGAACCGAAGGCTTTATCCAGCTTATTCTGTAAGCTATCCTTAAAAGCTTTAAAATCTTTTATCTCTTCCTTATCGCCGATCAGTTCAATATTCTTTGTCTGTCCGCCATAAGAAACAGAGATTGATTTTCCCTTAAGATAGCCGGAAAGGGGCTGCTTTGTTATAGCTGCAGCCTCAAATGAAGATGTATGGTCGTTAAATTCCTTAAGTGAAATGCCGTTATCTATTTCATCCTGATTCATGTTGCCGGAATTAAAGCCAAGACTCTTTAAAGCAGATGATGTTCCCCTGATCACATAGCTTTTTCCTTTATCGGTAATACTGTCTGTCTGACTGATCTGGATCTGATCACCATTCAGTGTAAATTTAATGCCGCTCTTTCCATCTTTTCCGAGAAATCCCTGGGAATCAAGGGCTTCATTCAGCTGTTCTACTATCTTGTCAGAACTAGCCGTATAATCAATGGTAACTGTCTCTGTTTTTCCATTGTCCAGCTTTTTTTCATAACTGGTGGGGAACGTAAAGGTTGCTTCCGTTGTAAACTGCTTATCTGTAATACTGTAGGTTCCAAATGTCAGCTTCGTTCCGGAAAGATTGGAGGTCTTTACTTCTTTATTTTCAAAATCAGACGCGCTGATGCCGCCTAAGGTAATAGCTGAATCTTTTTCATTTTCTGTTTTCTTTTCGCCGGAGATCAATGTGGCAGATGTTGCTAATTTGTTTACTCCCAGAACTGATACTCTGGATGCAGTGTCTGCGTTTCCTGTCGCTGATATATATTTTGTATAGTCAGGATCCCCCTGTACACTGACCTGGTTTTTTGCAAAGAAATCACTGTTTTTTAAGCTCTTTGTTGCTGAATAGCTAAGGTAATTGTCCTGAAGATCTATGATCTTATTGCTGATAGAACGATATGCATCCCGCTTCCATTCCAGTTTTGTCATAGCCTGCTTCTTGGCTGTGATCTTGGATGTTGTTCTTGCTGTCATCTGTTCGATCAGTGCATCCCTGTCAATACCGGAAGCTAAACCGCCATATCCTCTTAAAGCTGTATTTCCAAGACTGCTGCTTGTTCTTGATACACTTGACATATCTGCTGCTCCTTTCAGTCATGTGATGTCGCGGAGTACATAAAATGCGCCGCTTCTGTATACTTTATCCCTGTGATTCTATAGATTCTATATAAATATTTCGGCGCAGCATGAAAATTTATAAGATATGGCGTGGATGTTCTTTTACTTCCATACAGGCTCTCATGGACTGACTTAAAACAGCCACACGGAATTTATTGCGGTAAAAGGTTAACAGCATCGGGACTGTCGTATTATCCGCTACAATATATTTGGGCGGCAGCCTGGTAAGCATCAGCGCCTTCACATCTGCCTGACAGCGGCTGCAGGTACAGGTATCATTGCTTTTCAGTGCGTCAAGGATCAGTTCCGGAGTAAGAATCTCCTCCATGATATTTACGACCCGGTAACTTGGACCATCTTCCTGCTTCTGCTCTTCCTGTTGTTCCGGTTCTTTCTGTACAGGTGTCCCTGCGTTTGTTTTGGGCTGCTCTGTCTGTTCTTCTGTCTGTTCTTCCGACTGTTCTTCCGACTGTTCTTCTGTCTGTTCTTCCGACTGTTCTTCCGGCTCCCCGGGCTGTTCTGCCTGCTCTTCTGTCTGTTCTTTTTCCAGCTCCTGGATCAGATTCTTCTGGATCTCTTCTGCCAGCTTTCCTTCTTCTCTTGGATCAACTACAGTCACATTAGCGGAAGGCACTCTTACCGGTTCTTCAGCAGCTGATCCTTCCTGCTGTGTTTCACCGGAAGCTGAAGAAGACGGCTGTGTTTCGCCAGAAGACGCAACTGGCGGCTGTGAACCTGTGATAAGGTTCAGCACATGTGAGGTTTTATTTGTTTTTTTTGCCATATTATTTCTCCCTGAAACCTATGATCTTTTCTACCTCATCTAAAAACTTTCCATAATCCTTTACAGCTGATGCTCTCGGACTGTACTCAAAAATACTTTCTCCATGGGCCGGTGCTTCTGCAATCGCCACTCCGGACCTTATTTTTGTGTCAAATACCCGGGTTTCCAGCTGCCCGGCCAGCTGCCCGGCCATTTCCAATACATCCCTGCAAAGACATGTTCTTGGATTAAAGCGGTTTAGCAGGATACCCATGATCTTAAGGCCGGGATTGATCTGTATGCGGACAGATTCTACTGTTTCCTTTAACTGTGACAGACCAACCAGACTGAGAATATCCGATGCCATTGGTATAATAAGATAATCAGAAACTGCATATGCGTTAACTGTGAGAAGATTTAAGGCAGGGGGTGTATCGATCACAATATAG
>ERZ791825.1762-NODE-1762-length-10751-cov-2.287023_pt1 | contig 10751 bp, 6 predicted proteins | sample MGYA00510298_ERZ791825 | MGnify/ENA primary metagenome ERZ791825 (study PRJEB30046, sample SAMN00792010) | human gut metagenome | study: EMG produced TPA metagenomics assembly of the A metagenome-wide association study of gut microbiota in type 2... | reverse complement strand
GCCTTCCCGGACTTCACAGTGGACGATATAGTCCTGATTTGTGGATTTATAGAAATCGGAGATGACGCCGACCTCGTTTCTTAAGCGGAATTTGTTCTCCTTTAAGTAGCTGTCGATATCCTCGATGATCGCCGGGGAGATATTGTTTCCGAAGAAGGAGAGAGTGTCATCGCCCTCTTTGGTGATCTCATAGCGGGAGGAGTTGTGGGTGGATTCCATCCGGATCAGCCCCGCTTCTTTCAGTTCGTTTAACGCCTGCTGGAGCGTAAAGTATGTCGTATATTCGTGATCCAGAAAGAAATCCGTGAGCTGGGAGTTTGTCAGCGGAAAATTGACGTGGTCCAGCATGTAGAGGATCATTAATTTGTAGAGCGTGATCGGATCAGATAACATACGCAGGGGCTCCTTTGGCAAAAAATCGTTGGTAACGGTGAAAAATACAGTTACACGGAATCCAGTGATCAGGCGGAACCGGTCTTACAGGCAGAACACGGGAAGCTCCTTTTAATCACTGCGAATACATCTATTTTACAGGTTTCCACAGCGGTATTCAAGCCCTTTTTCCTCCATCGTATGAAAAAGGTCGAAATTTGTAGTGAATTTGATCAGGAAATGTGCTATGATGATACCACGTAATAAATCAGCAGGTCTGAGCATATGCCTGCGATGACCATAAGAAAGTTCAGACCGGCAGCTGGTTCTGACGATGCGGAATCGGAAGCGTTGGCGGAACCTGCAGCCTTCGTACATAATCGGACTATAAATATAAGGTGAAAAATATATGAGAGAACGGATCATGCGCCTTTCCAGAGGAATCGTGGACGCGGAGATGCCGAAGCTGTTTCTGGATCCTGTGAAGATCGAGGAGACTCTGGGGAGCGATACGGTTTATAAAAGAGAACTATACTTAGCAAGTGAAAACAATTTATATATCAAAGGCCTTGCCTACTCAAGCCACAGCCGCGTGAAGATCTTAAAGAACGCATTCGGGGGCTTAAGAAACCATATTGTCTACGAAGTCGACACCTCCTGGTGCGAGAACGGAGACCTGATCAAGGGAAACTTCACGCTTGTAACAAACAGCGGAGGACTGGAGGTTCCTTTTCTTTTTCGTGTGGAAATGATCGAGTCTGTCCGTGTCCTGTCCACATTAAAGTCTATGGATGATTTTGTGGAGCTGGCGAAAAAGGATATGGAACTGGCGCTGCGCCTCATGGAGTACCGGGATTTTACGGAAGCGCCGCTGTTTAAGGATCTGCGGATCCGCACGATCTATGAAGGCTTAAGGGGACACGGAAACCGCCAGAATGCCCTGGAAGAATTCTTTCTGGCAACGGGAGTGAAGGAACCCATCGAGCTGACCTTATCTACGGCAAAGAAGGTCTATGACAAGCCGAAGGACATCGTGAATGACAAGGTCGTCCTACGGAAAAATACCTGGGGCTATCTCTACATGGAGGTCCGTGCCGACGGCGATTTCATCGAGATCCCGAAGAAGGTCATCACTCAGGCGGATTTTGAGGAGGACCGTCTGGATCTGCGATTCAGAATCCACCCGGAGAGAATGCATAAGGGAAAGAACCTTGGCGCGATCAGACTTCTCACCGTCCACGGCGACACCGTGATCCGGATCGAGGCTATGGGGGAGGAACCGGATCGAAAGCGCGCTGAGGGCGAGATCAGCAAAGCCGGTGTCTGCCGGTACATGAAACTCCGTGAGGCCTACGAGAGCGGTCTCTACGAGAAAAAAGCTGTCCTCGGAAAGATCCAGAACGAGCTGGATGCCATCCGCGGCGCAAACGGCGGTTCTGTGATCCTGTCCCTCCTGCAGGCGGAGACTTATCTGGACGCGGAGAGACCGGATCAGGCGGCTTTATGTCTGGACGATGCGTGGGATACCGTTTCTGCCCTCAGAGACCGGATCGGAACACTCTACTGTTATTACCAGTACCTGCAGTACCGCCTGGAACCGGACGAGGAGAAGAAGGACGCTGTGGTCCGCCTGTTCAGGAAAAAACTGGAGGATGTCAATGGCCGGTTCTACCTGCAGCTTTTGCAGTTAAAGATGCTGCCGGAGATGTATGAGGAGGAGGAAGCCCTCGCGGAGAGCTTTAAGATGCAGTATAAGAATGGCTGCCGCAGCCCGTTCCTCTATATTGAGACGGTGCGTCTCTTCGGGAAGAATCCGGAACTCTTAAAGACGATGGATGCCTTTGAGATCCATGCCCTCTATTACGGAGTTATGAATGGTCTTGTAGGTCAGGAACTGGCGGAGCGGATCTGCGCGCTGGCACCGGGAGCGAAGTTCTTCCACCGCCTGTATTACCGCCTGCTTGCAAAGCTCTACGAGAAATACCCGACGAAGGACATGCTGACGGCGGTGTGCTGTCTGTTAATTAAGGGAAATGTCCGCGGAAAAGAGAGCTTCTCCTGGTATGAGAAGGGAATCAATGAGGAGATCAGCCTCACAAGGATCTACGAATATTTCCTCTACGCTCTGCCGGATGACTATGAGAAGATGATGCCGCGCCAGGTATTGCTGTACTTCTCCTATGAGTGCGCCCATCTGGACCAGAAGAGCCGTGCAGCCCTCTATGCCAATGTGGCGGCCTATATTCCGCAGGACGATCCGCTCTATAAAAAGTACGAGCGGGAGATGGAAAAGTTTGCCATGGAGCAGCTTTTCGAGTCCCGGATCAACAGGAGACTTGCGGTGATCTACAAACATATCATTTACCGCGATATGATCGATAATCAGGTGGCCCGGGTGCTGCCCGGTATCTTAAAGGCAAACCGGATCCAGGTGAAGGATGCGGCGATGAAGTATGTGATCGTTTCCAACGAGATCCTGACCGGTGAGGATGCCTACCCGCTGCAGAATCAGACCGCCTATGTGCCGTTGTTCTTTGAAGACAGCGTGATCATGTTCCAGGATACCTTCGGAAACAGGTACATGGACGTGGAATATACAAAGGAGCCGGTTCTCGATGAGAAGGAACTGGAAGAAAAATGCTTTGAGATGTACCCGGACCACCCGATGTTAAAGATGAAGGCGTGTCTGGAGATCATGGAGAAAAAGGACCTTGAGAAGGAAGATGTGACCGGGATCGAGACTGTTCTGGATACACTCCCGGTGAAGCCGGCCTACCAGCAGAAAATGCTGACGAGGATCATTTCCTATTACCGCGCGGCGCTTTTCGGCGACGATGAGGCCATGGATGCGGAGGGTGGAGCGTACCTCTTAAAACTTGACAAGAGGACACTCTCCAGACCGGAACGTGTGGATGTCTGCGAGACACTGATCGTCCAGAATTACATGGTTCAGGCATACGAGATGATAAAGGAGTTCGGCGAGGAGCAGATCCGTGTGAAACGTCTCGCGGCTCTGGTATCCCAGCTGATCTTAGACCGGATGTTCGAGGAGGATGACCTGCTCCTCCACCTTGCGGGGCGTGTATTTTCGGACGGACACGGGGACAGCGTGATCCTGGATTATCTCTGCGAGCATTATAACGGCAGCGGGGAATCTATGTTCAGGATCCTTGCGGAAGCAGTGAAGACCCATGTGGAGACATACGACCTTGAGGAGCGCCTGCTGGCCCAGTGCCTTTTCTCCGGCTGTGAGAAGCATATGGACACGGTATTTGACCTTTACGCGTCGAGAAAAGAGACCAGTGATGTGATCGTGAAGGCGTACTTTACAGTGAAGTGTACGGAATACTTCCTGCGTGACACAGTCCCGGGTGATAAGGTATTCGCGTATCTGGAAGGCGCGATCCACGGTATGGAGCTTCGGAAGGTGCCGGAGATCTATCTTCTGGCGCTGGCGAAATTTTATTCGACTCTGGCACAGATTACTGAGGAGCAGAAGGCCCTGCTCTCCCGGATGATGGATATCCTTTCCGCCAGAGGTATGGTATTTGCGTGGTACAAGGATCTTGCAAAATATGTGGATATGCCGGGCGAGGTCATGGATAAGGAGATCATCGAGTACCATGGACGGCCGGACGGAAGACCGATCTTAAAGATCCGGATCCTGCCGGACGAAGAAGAGTTCCATGAGGAAGAGATGAACATGGTCTATAAAGGGATCTATGTGCGCCAGAAACTTCTGTTTGACGGTGAGATCATGGAGTACGAGATCTGGGAGAATGAGGACGGAAGACTGGTGAAAAAGGCGGAGGGCGAAGTGACCTGCAGCGAACCGGCAACGGGGGATAAAGGAAACCGCTTCACGGCTTTAAATGCCATGAACCTCTATCTCGGAATGAAGGATGACCGGAAATTAAAAGAAAGCATGACAGAATACGTGACGGACAGTCAGACCGCGAAAAAGCTGTTCCGTCTGGCATAATGAGGACAAATAAATGGAGAAACTGATCGTTGGCATCGACCTCTGTGATACCTACACTCAGGCGGCTGTTCTGGGCCGTGAGGAGGCGTGGATGCTCCCGACCGTCATCTGCAGAAAAAAATCCGCGGAAGAGTGGTATGTGGGGGAAGATGCATATAAATATACGCTGGTGGGCGAGGGCGTCATCGTTGATAAGCTCCTAAGCCTGGCAGCAAAAGAAGGAACATCCACCATCGGAGGCGTAAAGTACGGTGGAATGGAACTGCTGCAGAGATTTTTAGGCAGCATCCTCGCCATGGTGCGTGCGGAGTATGCCGGACAGAGGATCGATGAGCTGGTCATCAGCCTCAAAAATTTGGAGATGAAGCTTTTGGAGGGACTTACGGCCAGCGTGGAAGCTCTTGGGATCCCGAGAGGAAATGTCCATATCGCAAGCCACACGGAATGCTTCGTCTACTATGTGCTGAACCAGAGAAGAGATGTCTGGGGCGGTCAGGTTGGCATGTTTTCCTTATCCGATGAGGACCTGCGTTACTATGAACTGAAGGTCACGAGAGGACCGCGCCAGATGACAGCCATCGCGGAGCATGAGGAGCTGGAAGAGGGTTTCAGCCTCAGCGTTCTCGATACAGGCTCCGGGGCAAAGATGGCAGACAAGATCCTGTGTGCCTGTGGAGAACGGTTTTTACAGAAAAAGATCTTTTCCTCGATCTTCCTGACGGGAAAAGGTTTCGCGAGAACCGACTGGGCGCCGGAATTTATGAGGCAGATCTGCAACCGGAGAAGAGTCTTCGTGGAGACAGCCATCTTCGCAAAAGGTGCGGCCATGAAGGCTGAGGATTACTTAAACGAGAGCGGTTCCGGATCCTTTGTATGTCTCTGCGAGGGAAAATTAAAGTCCACGGTCTCTCTGGAGGTTATGAAGCGGGATACAAAGACGGAGATCAGTCTGGCATCCGCCGGTGAGAGCTGGTACGAGGCGAGAAGTGTGGTGGAAGTGATCCCGGACGGGGAGAAAGAGATCTGCTTTACGATCACACCGCAGCAGGAGCCGAAGAAAAAACGGACCGTGAAGATCCCCCTGGAGGGATTTCCGGACCGCCCGAACAAAACGACGAAGATCCGGGTGGCTGTGGGATTTTTAGATGAGAAGACCATGGTGGTCAAGCTCACGGACCAGGGATTTGGGGAACTGTTCCCGAAAACGGACGCGGTGGTCCGTCAGGAGGTGACATTATGAGCCTGATTCTCTGCAGACAGGAACCGGTAACGGTTCCGCTTTATATCGAGGATCTTGGGATCCATCTCTACTCCTCCCAGGAGCTCTGCTATGTGATCTACAACAATCCGCTGCTGGTGCTGGAGGGATTTATTGATAAACGCCTGACTGAGTTTTTAAGAAGTGAGCTTCGGATGCCGTTTCTCGCGGAACGGGTGGAAAAATGGTTGGACAGCCACGGGGCGACGGAGGAGATTCTGTACCTGATCCTCAAGGAATGTAATTACTATACCCCAAAGGAGCAGGCGGCTTACCGACAGACCGTGAACGGACTGAAAAAACTCTCAGAGGAAGAGTACGAGAAGCGCCGCGCAGATTATTTCTATGGTCACGATCTACGAGCAGATCTTAGATGGGGCCGGACGCCATCTCTCCGGGGATTTCCGGGGAAAAGTCTGGAACAATATCGCGGCCTGCTACGCGAAACTCTTCTGTTACCAGAAAGCTATGCATGCCTACGAGAATGCCTGGAATGCGAAGCCGGAGGCGGAGTATGTGAAACGCATGTACTTCCTCACGATACTGAATCCGGAGCTTTCGCTTAAGGATAAATTCCGGGAGATGATCGGGGAGGACGATAAAGAAGTGGAAGAGGCGAGAGAAGAGTCAGAGAAGGCGCCGGAGACGCTGAAGCTTGCCGCCGTATTCGAGAAAGACCCGGCTGGCCGGATCGCAGCGGCGGGGGATATCCTGAATCAGTGGAAGATGGAATACAGGAGAATGCTGTAGTTTCCCTTGACATTTTATCAGGATTCTACTATATTATGTAAGAGCGGCCGGAAAAATCAGATGACCGTGATATGGAACAGGCGGCTGATAAAGAGACCTGCTCCATGGAATATAAGAAAGGCTGGGAAGAAGAGGAGTACATTTTCTGCACCTTCAGAGAGGACTGATCACAGGCTGGAAGTCGGTCCGGGAATGCAAAAATGGAAGGTAGCTTCGGAGCCGGAATGGTGAAATAAAAAGTAGCTGTTCCCGGGGAGAGACCTCGTTAAGAACGAAGAGATGCTGTTTGGAGGATCCTTCTGGATCCGGACAGTGAATAAAGGTGGTAACGCGGTGATTCGCCCTTTGCATGAGAGTGCAGAGGGCTTTTCTTATATGAGTAAGCAGGGCGATAGCCCGGATTACGAATGTTGGCAGCAGCTGAGGGAGTGCCCGGCAGGCGCACAGCAGCAGCCTTTCGAGAGGAGTACATGATGGTAAAAAAAGATGCAAAACAGAAAAAAGTACGGATCACGAACTGCGAGACCTGCACCTTTTACACATATGATGACGAGTATGGATATTATGTCTGTGAGGCAGATCTCGACGAGGACGAGATGTCCGCGTTCCTCCGCGGAAGTGACTTTTCCTGCGGTTTTTACCAGGCAGATGATGAGTACGCTGTTGTAAGAAAACAGATGTAAACGAGATGATTTTGTGAGTCTGCGCATTTTGCGCTGATAATAAAAAAGTAAATTGAAAAGCAGTAACTGCTCCACATTTTTGCAGTTACAAAAAAGAAACATGTTGATAAAGTTTTAAGGAGAAGACCATGAAAGAACTGGAAAAGACCTACAATCCGGCGGACATTGAGGACCGTCTGTACCAGAAATGGCTGGACAACAAATATTTCCACGCTGACGCGGAGAGAGGCAGACGCGAGGGCAAAAAGCCGTTCACGATCGTAATGCCGCCGCCGAATATTACAGGACAGCTCCATATGGGACATGCCCTCGACAATACGATGCAGGATATCCTGATCCGTTACAAGAGAATGCAGGGTTATGAGGCACTCTGGCAGCCGGGAACAGACCATGCGGCGATCGCTACCGAGGTCAAGGTTATCGACAAGTTAAAGAAAGAGGGCATCAACAAGAACGACCTCGGACGTGAGGGATTCTTAAAAGAGGCCTGGAAGTGGAAAGAGGAGTACGGCACAAGGATCATCAAGCAGCTCCACAAACTCGGTTCCTCCGCGGATTGGGACAGAGAGCGCTTCACGATGGACGCAGGCTGCTCCGAGGCTGTTTTAGAGGTATTTACACGCCTCTATGAGAAAGGATATATCTATAAAGGATCCAGGATTATCAACTGGTGCCCGGTCTGCAAGACATCCATCTCCGACGCTGAGGTTGAGCACAAGGAGCAGGACGGCTTCTTCTGGCACATCAACTACCCGATCGTGGGTGAAGAGGGAAGATTTGTCGAGATCGCCACAACGAGACCGGAGACACTGCTCGGCGATACAGCCGTTGCCGTAAATCCGGAGGACGAGCGCTACAAAGACATCATCGGAAAGATGTTAAAGCTTCCGCTCACAGACCGCGAGATCCCGGTGATCGCAGATGAGTATGTTGACAAGGAATTCGGAACCGGCTGCGTAAAGATCACACCGGCCCACGACCCGAACGACTTTGAAGTTGGAAAACGCCACAACCTGGAAGAAATCTGCATCATGAACGATGACGCGACCATCAATGTTCCGGGCAAGTACTTCGGCATGGACCGCTATGAGGCGAGAAAAGCCATGGTCGAGGACTTAAAGGAAATGGGCCTTCTCGTAAAAATCGTTCCGCACAGCCACAACGTTGGTACCCACGACCGCTGCGGCACAACCGTAGAGCCGATGGTAAAACCGCAGTGGTTTGTAAAGATGGATGAGATGGCAAAACCGGCCATCGAGGCATTAAAGAGCGGCAAATTAAGATTCGTTCCGGAGAGCTTCGGTAAGACATATCTCCACTGGCTTGAGGGGATCCGCGACTGGTGTATCTCCAGACAGCTCTGGTGGGGACACAGGATCCCGGCTTACTACTGTGAAGAGTGCGGCGAGATGACGGTTGCGAAGATGATGCCGGAGAAGTGTCCGAAGTGCGGCTGCACACATTTAAAGCAGGATGAGGACACCCTTGATACCTGGTTCTCCTCCGCGTTATGGCCGTTCTCCACACTGGGCTGGCCGAAGGATACAGATGAGATGAAGTACTTCTATCCGACCGACGTTCTCGTTACCGGATACGATATCATCTTCTTCTGGGTTATCCGTATGGTATTCTCGGGACTTGAGCAGACAGGCGAGTGCCCGTTCAACACTGTCCTGATCCACGGTCTTGTCCGTGACTCCCAGGGACGCAAGATGAGTAAGTCCTTAGGAAACGGTATCGATCCGCTGGAAGTGATCGACAAGTACGGAGCGGATGCTCTCCGTATGACGCTTATGACAGGAAACGCGCCGGGCAACGACATGCGTTTCTACTGGGAGAGAGTCGAGGCCAGCAGAAACTTCGCAAACAAGGTATGGAACGCGAGCCGTTTCATCATGATGAATATCGAGAAAGCGCCGGCAGGCGAGGCAAAGCTTACAGACCTCACGGCAGCAGATAAATGGATCCTCTCCAAGGTCAATGACCTCGCGAAGGAAGTAACGGAAAACATGGACAAGTACGAGCTCGGAATCGCTCTCCAGAAGGTCTACGACTTCGTATGGGAGGAATTCTGTGACTGGTATATCGAGATGGTAAAACCGCGTCTCTGGAACGATGAGGACCGGACGAAGGCGGCTGCGATCTGGACCTTAAAGACGGTTCTGATCAATTCCTTAAAGCTCTTACATCCGTTCATGCCGTTTATCACAGAAGAGATCTTCTGCAATTTACAGGATGAGGAGCCGTCCATCATGATCTCCTCCTGGCCGGTATATAAGGAAGAGTGGAACTTCGCGGCAGACGAGCACGCGGTAGAGGTCATCAAAGAGTCTGTCCGCGCGATCCGTAATGTGCGCACATCCATGAACGTTCCGCCGAGCAGAAAGGCAAAAGTATTTGTTGTGACTGAGGATGCCGATCTCACGGATATCTTCGAGAACAGCCGTGTATTCTTCAGTACCCTTGCTTCCGCCAGTGAGGTAGTGATCCAGAAGGATAAGACAGGAATCGGTGAGGACGCTGTATCCGCAGTGATCCCGAAGGCAGCGATCTATATGCCGTTCGCTGAGCTTGTCGACATCGAGAAGGAGACCGAGCGCTTAAAGAAGGAAGAAGAGCGCCTCACAAAAGAGCTTGCCCGCGTAAACGGAATGCTTGCAAACGAAAAGTTCGTAAGCAAGGCACCGCAGGCGAAGATCGATGAGGAGAAGGCAAAACTTCAGAAGTACACCGAGATGATGGAGCAGGTAAAGACTCGTCTGGCTCAGCTTGGTAAGTAATCGATGAAAATATGACCATGGCATGAAAGTGCTGAATGGTTTCAGCAGGAAAGGACAGCGGGTGGAACATGACCTGCTGTCAGGGCAGCCGCAGGTTTTATGGCCTGTGGCTGTTCATTTTATGGGAGGAGCATCGGCAAAAGCGGTTCCTATTTGTTCAGGGCTGGAACAGGAACCGATACAGCAATCCTGTCGAATCTTTCCGACATGTTCTGGTTGCAAAAAATACCATAAACAGGTATCATAAGTGAAAGAAACGTTGCCGTTTACGGCAGATATTTTCTATACCGGGAATACCGCCAGACAGCGTTCCGATTGCAGGTCACAACAGGAGGCGATTTCTTGGAGTACATAACGATGCAGGAAGCCTGGGATCAGATCGAGGCGATCCCGGGATATGCGAGAAAAAAGAGCAGTCTTTTAAAAGTACGGGAATTTCTTGGTCTTCTTGAAGAACCGGACCGGGAATTTCAGGTGATCCATGTGGCGGGAACCAACGGAAAGGGTTCCGTCTGTGCATTCCTCACCTCCATGATCCGGGAAGCAAAAATTCCCTGCGGGACATTCGTGTCCCCTCATCTTGTGGATATCCGGGAGCGGTTCCTTATAAACGGGGAGATAGTCCCGGAGCCGGAATTTATCAGGGCATTTCTGGAGGTACAGCATGCCTGCAGGATATGGGAAAGGAGAGGAGAGCCCCATCCCACCTATTTTGAATTTTTATTTTACATGGGACTCTGCATATTCCGGAACGCGGGCGTGAGGGTGCTCGTGTTAGAGACAGGAATGGGCGGAACTTACGATGTGACGAATGTTGTGGAAGATCCGCTTGTCTCCGTCATCACGTCCATCAGCATCGACCATACAGCGTTTTTAGGATCCACGATCCCGGAGATCGCAGCGCATAAGGCGGGGATCATAAAGTC
>ERZ791825.1753-NODE-1753-length-10791-cov-3.541542_pt1 | contig 10791 bp, 7 predicted proteins | sample MGYA00510298_ERZ791825 | MGnify/ENA primary metagenome ERZ791825 (study PRJEB30046, sample SAMN00792010) | human gut metagenome | study: EMG produced TPA metagenomics assembly of the A metagenome-wide association study of gut microbiota in type 2... | reverse complement strand
AAAGATGGTATGAGCGGCGCAATTTTGCTCAACTTCCGCCACCATCTGTTGTTTTAATTCGAGATTTTCAAACACCGCTTCAATAATCAGATCGCGATGGGCAAAGCCGCGATAGTCCGTCGTTCCGGAGATTAATGCCAGCTGTTTGTCACGTTCGCTGGCTTTGAGATGACGACGGCGAACTTTGCCCTCCAGCTGATCCCAACTGTACTTCAGCGCATGATTTATGCCCTGCGGGTTGATATCTTTAATTCTGACCGGAATCCCCGCTTTACAAGCAGTGACATAAGCAATACCGCCGCCCATCAAGCCACCACCTAAAATCCCCACGCTGTTTAATGGCGCAGGCGGCGCATCACTGCCGGGATCTTTCTTCACGTCCGTACTGGCAAAAAAGATACTACGCAGCGCCTGCGATTGTGGCGTCATCGCCAGTTCGCCAAACGCCCGAGCTTCGGCGTCATAACCGCTGCTGGTGCCCTGCGCTAATCCCGTTTCAACAACCTCCAGGATGCGTTCTGTCGCCGGATAATTGCCTTGAGTTTTGTGTTCTGTTTTCTTGCCGACCATTTTGAACAGCAGCGCACGACCTAACGGCCCCGCCAGAATACGCTCGCGTACAGGTAGAGGGCGGGAAGATGGGCGCTCCTTCTTTGCCAGCTCAACAGCGGCTTCCAGCAGAATGGAGTGCGGAACAACGTCATCCACCAGCCCCAGCTTTAATGCCTGTTTCGCCCGAAGTTGTTTTCCGGTGAGGATCATCTCTAATGCTGTGCTGACGCCTATCAGACGCGGTAAACGCTGGGTGCCGCCTGAACCGGGTAACAATCCAAGTTGTACTTCAGGCAAACCGAGCACCGTTTTAGGATCGTCAGTACAAACGCGACCGTGGCACGCCAGCGCCAACTCCAGCCCACCACCCAGGCAAGCGCCATGAATAGCCGCGATAACCTGAATGGGCAAAGCATGAATCTCCGCCATCAACTGTTGGCCCTGCCGCGCCAGAGCTTCCGCTTCTTGCGCCGTTTTGCAGTTGCCGATCATGTTGATGTCTGCGCCAGCAATGAAGTTGTCCGGTTTAGCGGAGACAAACACCACGCCTCGCAACTCTTTGTTTTCACGGAGTTGCTTAATAATGGCGCGCACCTGCGAGGCAAACTCCGCCTTCAGGGTATTCATTTTCTCACCCGGTACGTCGATGGTGATAACGGCAATGTTGTCCAGACGAACATTAAGGGTAAACGCTGATGTCATTTCCATTATTCCGCCTCCAGAACCATTGCCGCGCCAAGCCCACCGGCAGCACAGGCGGTAACTAAACCAAATCCACCGCCGCGACGGCGAAGTTCATGCAATGTCTGGGTAATCATCCGCGCGCCGGTCGCCGCGAAGGGATGCCCGTAAGCAATCGAACCGCCAAGCACGTTAAATTTGCTATCGTCCACTTCGCCAGTGGCATGTGCACGCCCCAGTGCTTCACGAGCAAAACGTTCACTACCCAGCAACTGAATATTCGCCAGTGTCTGAGCTGCAAAGGCTTCGTGCATATCGATCAATGTCAGATCGCTCATCGTCAAACCGGCACGCTCCAGCGCCAGCGGTGTTGACCAGGCTGGACCGAGCAACATGTCCTGCCAGACATCAATCGCAGTAAATGCGTAGCTGCGCAGATACCCCAGCGGCACCAGCCCTAATTCTTTCGCCCGGGATTCAGTCATCAGGATCACCGCTGCCGCGCCATCGGTCAGCGGCGTACTGTTTGCCGCCGTTACCGTTCCGTGTTTGCGATCAAACGCCGGGCGCAGCTTTGCGTAATCGGCAAGCGAGGAATTACCGCGAATATTGTTGTCTTCGACAAGCGGTTGTTTATAAGGAGGGATAAAGGCAGTCATCACCTCTTCTTTGAGTTTTCCGTCTGACCATGCCTGAGCGGCACGCTGATGCGAACGGTGCGCTAATGCATCTTGCTGTTCTCGGGTGATGCCGTAGGTTTTCGCCATTTGCTCTGCGGTGTCGCCCATCCGCAAGCCGGTAGAATATTCTGCTACCGCAGGTGGTACGGGCATTAAGTCGCGCAAACGCAGGCGAGAGAAGAGTTTCAGTCGCTGGCTCATGGTACGAGCTTTGTTGACATCAACCAGCACGCGCGCCAGTTTTTTACTGACGCCAATTGGCAATACCGAAGAGGAATCTGCCCCACCGGCAATCCCCGCTCGAATAGTTCCCGCCATCAGGCTTTCTGCGACGTTTGCAACTGCCTGGAAACTGGTAGCGCAAGCGCGGCTGACGCTGTAAGCATCGGTATGTACATTCATTCCCGTACCGAGAACAATTTCACGCGCAATGTTGGGGGCTTCAGGCATTTGTACGACCTGACCAAAGACCAGTTGTTCAATCACTTCGGCGGGGATCTCGCTGCGTGCCAGCAGTTCGCCTACCACCATCTTCCCTAAATCAACCGCGGGAATGCCATGAAAAGCCGTCGCCTGACGGGCAAAAGGCGTACGTAAACCGCTAACAATGGCGATACGATCGCCCTGGCGGGTAACCAGCGGTAAAACCTGACCCATAACACTCCCCTGTAAAAAAATAAATAAAGTGGTCTGACCTGATCATAGTCTTAACCATTTTTTTACATTTAGCCAAGTGGAGAAAAGGGAAAGTGGGAGCTATGACACAGAGAGAAAAGAAGAAGAGAAAAGAAAACGCCCCTGCCAGCAACTGACAGGGGCGTACGTACCCGAGAGGAATTAACGCAGACCCAGCTGGAAAATCAGCATTTCAGCTTCGCAGGCAAAAGTGAAATCGATATCCAGGCGCACACCGTCAGACTCTTCAGTGAAAGTCGGGGTGATTTTGCAAGGTTCAGATTCCACGCTACGGGCTTTTTCAGTCAGCGCCGCCAGCGTTTGCTCTGCTTCTGCGCGGTTTGCAAACACGCGGCTGTAAGACGCGGTGCAGTCGGAGTTGTCCATAATGGTGCCAACATCCATACAGCAGCAAACCGGGGTTTCATCAGCACTACATTTACTCATCGTTGATTTCCTCTGTATGTGCACCCAAGGTGCCAGATAAACGTTGTGGATATTTTACGCTTCCGGAAAGTGCTGCTCCAGTTGTTAATTCTGCAAAATCGGATAAGTGACCGAAATCACACTTAAAAATGATCTAAAACAAAATTCACCCGAATCCATGAGTGCGCCACCTCCAAATTTTGCCAGCTGGATCGCGTTTCTTAGATCATATTTGAAAAAAGATAGAAACATACTTGCAACATTCCAGCTGGTCCGACCTATACTCTCGCCACTGGTCTGATTTCTAAGATGTACCTCAGACCCTACACTTCGCGCTCCTGTTACAGCACGTAACATAGTTTGTATAAAAATAAATCATTGAGGTTATGGTCATGAGCCAGAAAACCCTGTTTACAAAGTCTGCTCTCGCAGTCGCAGTGGCACTTATCTCCACCCAGGCCTGGTCGGCAGGCTTTCAGTTAAACGAATTTTCTTCCTCTGGCCTGGGCCGGGCTTATTCAGGGGAAGGCGCAATTGCCGATGATGCAGGTAACGTCAGCCGTAACCCCGCATTGATTACTATGTTTGACCGCCCGACATTTTCTGCGGGTGCGGTTTATATTGACCCGGATGTAAATATCAGCGGAACGTCTCCATCTGGTCGTAGCCTGAAAGCCGATAACATCGCGCCTACGGCATGGGTTCCGAACATGCACTTTGTTGCACCGATTAACGACCAATTTGGTTGGGGCGCTTCTATTACCTCTAACTATGGTCTGGCTACAGAGTTTAACGATACTTATGCAGGCGGCTCTGTCGGGGGTACAACCGACCTTGAAACCATGAACCTGAACTTAAGCGGTGCGTATCGCTTAAATAATGCATGGAGCTTTGGTCTTGGTTTCAACGCCGTCTACGCTCGCGCGAAAATTGAACGTTTCGCAGGCGATCTGGGGCAGTTGGTTGCTGGCCAAATTATGCAATCTCCTGCTGGCCAAACTCAGCAAGGGCAAGCATTGGCAGCTACCGCCAACGGTATTGACAGTAATACCAAAATCGCTCATCTGAACGGTAACCAGTGGGGCTTTGGCTGGAACGCCGGAATCCTGTATGAACTGGATAAAAATAACCGCTATGCACTGACCTACCGTTCTGAAGTGAAAATTGACTTCAAAGGTAACTACAGCAGCGATCTTAATCGTGCGTTTAATAACTACGGTTTGCCAATTCCTACCGCGACAGGTGGCGCAACGCAATCGGGTTATCTGACGCTGAACCTGCCTGAAATGTGGGAAGTGTCAGGTTATAACCGTGTTGATCCACAGTGGGCGATTCACTATAGCCTGGCTTACACCAGCTGGAGTCAGTTCCAGCAGCTGAAAGCGACCTCAACCAGTGGCGACACGCTGTTCCAGAAACATGAAGGCTTTAAAGATGCTTACCGCATCGCGTTGGGTACCACTTATTACTACGATGATAACTGGACCTTCCGTACCGGTATCGCCTTTGATGACAGCCCAGTTCCTGCACAGAATCGTTCTATCTCCATTCCGGACCAGGACCGTTTCTGGCTGAGTGCAGGTACGACTTACGCATTTAATAAAGATGCTTCAGTCGACGTTGGTGTTTCTTATATGCACGGTCAGAGCGTGAAAATTAACGAAGGCCCATACCAGTTCGAGTCTGAAGGTAAAGCCTGGCTGTTCGGTACTAACTTTAACTACGCGTTCTGATAACGCGTTCGCCTGGATAAAGTCACCTGCATAGCAGGTGACTTTAACTCCCCCACTTCACCGAAAGTAGTGTCCTCATTGCTTACCTCCTGAGTTTTGCAAACAGCCTGTTGGCAGCTTGCCCTTTCAAATCAATAAGCGGTATCCACAGACAAACCTGAAGGGAAAGGCATATTTTCAGGCGTTCTGCTCGTCCTTCTCAAAGAGTTTACTTTTCTGCATTTCCAGGATACTCCCCCCCCTGGCTATTGTGCGCTCATACACTCAAATTAAAGATAGGTTCTAAATAAATGAGCGTTTTTTGATAGTCTATTTCATTAGGTAATATATATTTGTAACAAATCAATCAAAATGGAATAAAATCATGCTACCATCTATTTCAATCAACAATACCAGCGCAACTTACCCAGAATCCATCAATGAAAATAACAATGATGAAGTTAATGGATTAGTACAAGAGTTCAAAAACCTTTTTAATGGTAAGGAAGGAATAAGCACCTGTATTAAACATCTACTTGAGCTTATAAAAAACGCCATACGAGTAAACGACGATCCTTATAGATTTAATATTAATAATTCCTCAGTTACTTATATTGATATTGACTCCAATGATACAGACCATATTACTATTGGTATCGACAACCAAGAACCAATAGAATTACCTGCGAACTATAAAGACAAAGAACTCGTCCGTACTATCATTAATGACAACATAGTTGAGAAGACTCATGATATCAATAACAAGGAAATGATCTTCAGCGCATTAAAAGAAATATATGATGGAGATCCTGGTTTTATCTTCGATAAGATATCACACAAACTCAGACATACGGTAACGGAATTTGATGAGAGCGGGAATAGCGAACCAACGGACTTATTTACCTGGTACGGTAAAGATAAAAAAGGCGACTCTCTCGCTATTGTAATTAAAAATAAAAACGGAAATGATTACTTATCTCTCGGTTACTACGATCAGGACGACTACCACATTCAAAGAGGAATTCGTATTAATGGTGATAGTCTCACCCAATATTGTAGTGAAAACGCCAGGAGTGCTTCAGCGTGGTTTGAAAGCAGTAAAGCTATCATGGCAGAATCATTTGCAACTGGTTCCGATCATCAGGTTGTAAACGAGCTCAACGGGGAAAGACTGAGAGAACCAAACGACGTTTTTAAACGTTATGGTCGAGCAATAAGATATGATTTTCAAGTGGACGATGCAAAATATAAATGCGACCATCTAAAAGAAATAGTTTCTACTTTAGTCGGTAACAAAATTAACGTTGGCCATTCTCAAAAAATATATAAGCATTTTAAGGATCTCGAAGGTAAAATTGAAGAAAGGCTTCAAAATCGCCAGGCTGAATATCAAAATGAAATTAATCAACCATCTGCGCCAGGTGTTAATTTTGATGATATTTAAAATTATTTTTCCAGTTTTTTGATTTTTCAACAGCTGAATATCGGAAATAGTCAGTGACGAACATCAGTATTTTTACATAATTACGTCTAGGTCATTGTCGGTTTATCTCCTTTTACTTGTGGTAATTGAGGGATAACAACAAAAAAGGTGAGTTTTGCGACTCACCTTTTTTATTTGTTTCTTATTCAGAATCAATATCTTTTAAATCATCCTGAATCGCTTGTGCGTTCGGATTTTCCTGCGGTTTGAGTTCGCCGCCATTAGCGATGAAATCATGACGCTGGAAGTACGCTTCGCGCACCATAATATAAGGATCGGACGACTGACGCAGCAGACCATCGGAATCCAGCAGCTGAGCGCGGGTTTCGATCCCTTCAAGCGTCCATTTACCCACAGACATCGGCCAGGTCAGCCAGGAAAGAACCGGGTAAAGACCATCCGCCATATCACCACCGTCATCACGCAGCGTGAAGCTACCGTAGAACGGTAACTGAACGTAAGGCCCATAACCCACGCCATAATGACCAAGCGTACTACCGAAGCGGTGAGGTTCAGTCCGTTGCAGTTTCGGGTTCGCCATCCCTGCAACATCAATAAAGCCGCCCATCCCCAAAATGGTGTTCAGGAAAAAGCGGGTAAAGTGGACCATCCCCTGATAAGGGTCGCCCTGCAAGAAGTAGTTAACCATCACCGCAGGTTCTTCAAGGTTGCCAGTAAAGTTGCTCAAACCATTACGCGCCGGTTGCGGAACATAATCACGCCAGGCGACAGCGACCGGTCGAACAATATACGGGTCTAATACGTTGAAGTTGAAGTTGTACATGGTGCGGTTGAACCCTTCTAACGGGTCAGAACGCCCTTGCTGATCTGTACCGGAACTCGCACACCCCACCAGAAGCGTAGTTCCCAGAGCAAGCGCCGACAGGCGAAGCTTCATAAATGTCTCCCTGTTTTTTTATGGCTTATGCAGTTTGCCATCCATGACGGAACGATACCGTATCCGCCTGTTTAGGTGTGGGCGATTGTAACAGCACGTCAACTGATGTCCAGACGCCCTGATTTGCTGATTTGATCATAGCCTGGTAATCGCCGCCCTGTAGGCTACTTGATTCTATAGAAACAGAAAAAGGCAAACGCAGCCTTTTCTACATTTTCAGAGTAACTCCCGTCAGTTGCGAGCAAAAAAGCCGCTACGCTTTAGCTATACGTGCTAATTCAAGAGAAGAGACCATGGACAACGACAAAATTGATCAACACAGCGACGAAATTGAAGTTGAGAGCGAAGAAAAAGAGCGCGGCAAAAAAATAGAAATAGATGAAGACCGACTCCCCTCCCGGGCGATGGCAATTCATGAGCATATCCGCCAGGATGGTGAAAAAGAGCTGGAACGCGACGCAATGGCGCTACTGTGGTCAGCCATTGCGGCGGGTCTGTCGATGGGCGCTTCGTTACTGGCAAAAGGGATATTTCAAGTCGAACTGGAAGGTGTGCCGGGCAGCTTCTTGCTGGAGAATCTCGGTTATACCTTTGGTTTTATTATCGTCATTATGGCCCGCCAGCAATTATTTACCGAAAATACCGTGACTGCGGTACTACCCGTCATGCAAAAACCGACAATGAGCAACGTCGGCTTACTTATACGGTTATGGGGCGTCGTGCTGCTGGGTAATATTCTCGGGACAGGTATTGCGGCGTGGGCATTTGAATATATGCCTATCTTCAATGAAGAAACTCGCGATGCATTTGTCAAAATCGGCATGGATGTGATGAAGAACACCCCCAGCGAGATGTTTGCCAACGCGATCATTTCCGGCTGGCTGATCGCCACTATGGTTTGGATGTTTCCTGCAGCGGGTGCGGCAAAGATTGTGGTGATTATATTGATGACCTGGCTTATTGCCCTGGGTGACACCACCCATATCGTGGTCGGTTCTGTTGAAATCCTCTATCTGGTGTTTAACGGTACGCTGCACTGGAGCGATTTCATCTGGCCCTTCGCACTACCTACTTTAGCGGGGAACATCTGCGGCGGCACCTTTATCTTCGCGTTAATGAGTCATGCACAGATTCGTAACGACATGAGCAATAAGCGTAAAGCAGAAGCACGCCAAAAAGCAGAACGTGCGGAAAACATTAAGAAAAATTATAAAAACCCGGCATAAATGGCGAGGGTTTAAGCAATCGAGCGGCAGCGTACTTACCCCGCACTCCATTAGCGGGTATACTCATGCCGCATTGTCCTCTTAGTTAAATGGATATAACGAGCCCCTCCTAAGGGCTAATTGCAGGTTCGATTCCTGCAGGGGACACCATTTATCAGTTCGCTCCCATCCGTACCAGTCCGCAAAATCCCCTGAATATCAAGCCTTCCGTAGATTCACAGTTCGTAATGGTTCGCGTCAGATCGTTGACAGCCGCACTCCATGACGGGTAAAAAGTGGATAAAATAATTTTACCCACCGGATTTTTACCCATGCTCACCGTTAAGCAGATTGAAGCAGCAAAGCCGAAAGAAAAACCATACCGCCTACTCGATGGTAATGGCCTGTACCTTTATGTCCCTGTGTCAGGGAAAAAGGTATGGCAGCTTCGCTACAAGATTGACGGTAAGGAGAAAATCCTGACCGTAGGAAAATATCCGCTAATGACTTTGCAGGAGGCAAGAGATAAAGCATGGACCGCGAGGAAAGACATCTCGGTTGGCATCGATCCGGTAAAAGCGAAAAAGGCTTCGTCTAACAACAATTCCTTTAGTGCGATTTACAAGGAATGGTACGAGCACAAGAAGCAAGTCTGGTCAGTAGGGTATGCGACTGAACTTGCAAAAATGTTTGATGACGACATTTTACCTATCATCGGCGGCCTTGAAATTCAGGATATTGAGCCGATGCAACTGCTGGAAGTAATCCGCAGATTTGAAGATCGCGGTGCAATGGAGCGAGCAAATAAAGCCCGCAGAAGATGCGGCGAGGTTTTCCGTTACGCTATTGTCACTGGTAGGGCTAAATATAACCCGGCACCTGACCTTGCTGACGCCATGAAGGGATACCGCAAGAAGAACTTCCCGTTTCTTCCAGCAGACCAGATCCCTGCATTCAACAAAGCACTGGCAACATTTTCAGGAAGTATCGTATCGCTCATTGCGACCAAAGTTTTACGCTACACAGCCCTAAGAACGAAAGAGCTTCGTTCCATGCTATGGAAGAACGTCGATTTTGAAAACAGGATTATCACCATCGACGCCAGTGTGATGAAGGGACGCAAAATTCATGTGGTTCCGATGTCGGACCAGGTGGTTGAACTTCTCACTACGCTAAGCTCCATCACTAAACCAGTATCAGAGTTTGTTTTTGCCGGGCGCAACGATAAGAAGAAGCCAATCTGCGAGAACGCGGTATTGCTTGTGATCAAACAAATCGGCTATGAGGGTCTGGAAAGCGGTCACGGATTCAGGCATGAATTCAGCACAATTATGAACGAGCACGAATGGCCTGCTGACGCTATTGAAGTGCAACTGACACATGCCAACGGCGGATCTGTGCGTGGAATTTACAACCATGCTCAGTATCTCGATAAGCGCAGAGAAATGATGCAGTGGTGGGCGGATTGGCTTGATGGAGAGAAAAATAGCGCAACTTTTAGGCCACATCAATGAAATTGTTTTCCCATGCATGAGCAAAAATTAGAATAACATTGCATAGTCACAGTATCGATCATGATTCACAGCAATGATAGAATACAAATAAATTTAACATGTTTCCACCGAAACAATCACACATGTAGCATTCGTCTTTTTTTGATGTAATTAACATTAAATGGTATAACATATGGAACTGAAATACAGACCCGAAATTGATGGGTTGAGAACATTAGCTGTTTTACCTGTTATCTTTTTTCATGCAGGTGTTCAATGGATTCCTGGCGGCTTTCTTGGAGTAGATGTTTTTTTTGTTATTAGTGGTTTTTTAATTACCAGCATTTTGCTGAAAGAATGCAGCAATAGAACATTTACATTCTCTGGGTTTTATGAGAGAAGGGTTCGTAGAATTGCGCCTGCATTAATTCTAATGACATCAGTAACATTCATTATATCATTATTTATGATGGTTCCATATGACCTAAAGAATCTAGGTCAATCAGTTGTTGCAACAATTTTTTCAGCAAACAATATATTATTGTACTTAACGTCAGGATATTGGTCTACAGCATCTGAATTTAAACCATTGTATCACACATGGAGTCTTGCTGTAGAAGAACAGTATTATCTTGTAGCCCCTGTAATAATATATATAATTTACTCAATAAATCATAATAAACTAATAAAGAATAGTTTTATGTTTTTACTGGTAATATCAATTGCCAGTTTTTTATATGCAACAATTACAACAGTGCATAATATGGAGCTTTCATTTCTTATGCTCCCTTCAAGGGCGTGGGAGATTGCTCTTGGTGGGGTTGCCGCTATTGCGCACTATAAAATAAAAAGAAAAAGTAACATCTTAGCATACCTTGGTTTTTTATTGATAATATCAAGTTACTTCCTTGTGAATGGTAAAAAATCACACCCTGGATTTGAAACATTATTTCCAGTTCTTGGTGCATGTTTGTTTCTAATGCATT
>ERZ791825.1738-NODE-1738-length-10889-cov-3.303489_pt1 | contig 10889 bp, 9 predicted proteins | sample MGYA00510298_ERZ791825 | MGnify/ENA primary metagenome ERZ791825 (study PRJEB30046, sample SAMN00792010) | human gut metagenome | study: EMG produced TPA metagenomics assembly of the A metagenome-wide association study of gut microbiota in type 2... | reverse complement strand
CTGGCCGCTCGTGCCGCGAAAGCGGACGGCAAGGCCGCTCCGCAGCAGGAGAAGAAGGGCAGAGGACACGGCAGCAAGTCTGCGCAGAAGCCTGCACAGCAGCAGAACAAGACGGCACAGAGCAAGACGGCACAGAGCAAGACGACCAATCACCGCCGTCATCATTCCCGCAGAGTACCCAATAATAACCGTAAAGGTTAAGAGATAGTGATAGAGACAAACCCGAACCGTATCCCGCGGTTCCCGGATTGAGAGAGAAGGAGCAACACGAATGAACGGCGCAAAACACCGCTTCGCACTGGGACTGACCTGCTTTTTTCTGATCGGCATCACGGTTGTGTATCCGTTTCTTCTGTACACACCGAACGCGTTCGTCACTCGCTGGCGTGAGTGGTACATCGAAACCGCAATGGGCACCATGACGCACCAGTGGCTGGCCACCTGGTTCATCCCGGAGAACATCATCAACGAGGTGATGACCAAGCGCTACCTGATGAACCAGAAGCAGGAGGGCATCGTCAGCAACTGGGACGGCGCATGGGAGGAGAAAGAGGAGGACACCGCCGAAACACCGAAGGACAAATTCTATGCCATGTTCAGTGAGCTGGACGAGAGCGAATTTGAGCGCTTTCTGGCGGATAATCCGGAGTATCTGGAGAACGGCTACGACGAGATCAACATCGACCTGATCGGCGAGCCGAGCCAGACACACTACGACACCGGCCTTAAGACGAAGCAGGGCGACACGGTTCTGGCGGTCAACGCCGCGCACGGCATCCTGATCGTCGAGCAGACCGGCGAGGACACGCTCGGCATGGAGTACGCGGGCAAGATCGCGCTCTGCAAAAAGCCCGAGAATATCTTTGTCGGCACGAGCGAGGGCCTTGGCGATTACGGCTCGTTCGTATCCGATATGGTGAGAGATTATGACGCCATTCTGGGCATCAACGCCTCCGGCTTTGCCGATTTTGACGGCAACGGCACGGGCGGCACCGTGTACGGCTTCCTGAAAAGCCAGGGAGAGAAGTATCAGGACGCAGTAGGCGATGGCTGGAAGATCATCGGCTTTGACAACGAGGATCATCTGCAGGTCGGTGCGTTCAACGATACCTCCAGTCTGCGCGACGCGGTGGAGTTCCATCCGGCGCTCATCATCAACGGCGAGAATCTGGTCGCAGGCACCGGCCTGAACGAGCAGCAGCCGCGCACGGCCATCGGTCAGGCGAAGGACGGCACGGTTATCATGATGGTCATTGACGGCCGTCAGATGCACTCGTTCGGCATTTCGATCGAGCGCTGCGGCGAGATCATGGAGCAGTACGGCGCATATCAGGCATCCATGCTGGACGGCGGTTCGTCCTCCGTTATGGTCTACCGCGGCCGCGAGATCACCAGTCCGACTACGCTTTCCCAGAATGAGGAAGGCCGTTATCTGCCGGATGCCTTTCTGGTGAAATAAAAATTATCACGATTTCGGAAAAAGCACTTGTATTTTCCGTCATTGCATGATAGAATAAATAAGCGCCTGTAAGACAGGCGCGATACGGAGAAGTATCGAAGTGGTCATAACGAGCTCGACTCGAAATCGAGTTGGCGGTAACACGCCACGTGGGTTCGAATCCCACCTTCTCCGCCAAAACAACAGCCATCCATTCGGATCGCTGTTGTTTTTTTGCTCCGAAGATGGGATTCGAAAGGCGGCTCTTAGAAACAGGCCAGTGGCATGTTTCAACCGCCGTGGGAGCCCGTAGGCCGACAACCTCTAAAATATTTAATGGTTGCTTGCCGCAGCAAATGGAATCCCACCGCCCAGATCTCAGCGCCCGCTTCATACGGAGGGATGGGCGGCTCTTAGCAGAGTGCCGGTGGCACTCTGCAACCGCCGTGGGTGCCCGCAGGCCGACAACCTCTAAAATATTTACTGGTTGCTTGCCGCAGAAATGGAATCCCACCGCCCAGATCGCAGCGCCCGTTCCATACGGAGGGATGGGCGGATTTGGGCAGAGTGCATGAGGTGCTTGCGTAACATCTCCGCAAAAAAATTCTGCCGGCCAACGGAATTTCCCGAAGGGCGGCAGTTTTTCATGCCGCCAAAAGCCGAAGACAAAGTGCGGAAAAGTGTCGATTTTCACCTGCTTTGATAATAATTTTCAGCGTTTGAAAATTTCTCGAATTTTTTCGCGAATTTTGTTGACAAAGGGGGATACCCCTGCTATAATATATCTTGTCGCTGAGAGACAAGCGGTTCGCCGCGAGAGATCAATGCGAGTGTGCTGGAACTGGTAGACAGGCACGTTTGAGGGGCGTGTGTCGATCGACGTACGGGTTCAAGTCCCGTCACTCGCACCACCTTCTTTCAACAACAAAATATGCGGATGTGGCGGAATGGCAGACGCGCTAGCTTCAGGTGCTAGTGTTCGCAAGGACGTGGGGGTTCAAGTCCCCCCATCCGCACCAAGTGAAAGAGCTGAAATCTTTTGATTTCAGCTCTTTTTCTATACATTTTAGAATATTTAGTTTTATGATGTAATTTGCGAAAAACTGCTGTCTAATACCGATGTCTAATACTTTGCATAACCTCTGTTTTCGCACTAAATTCTTTGCGGTAACATTAGCATTGTATTAGACAAGTTTCAGCGCCTTCCCCATTGCGGCAGCAGTTTCCTTTTTTGCTTCCTCGTCAGTATGAACGTAGATATTCAGCGTGGTCGTAACATCGGAATGACCGAGAAATTCCTGAATCTGCTTGATGTTTACGCCCTGTGCCAGAAGCAGGCTGCCTGCGGTATGGCGCAAATCGTGGAACCGAATTTCCGGCAGGCCGTACTTTCCGGAAAACCCGCCGGAGCAGGGAAGCGGTGGTCTGATACCTTGTCTAACAGATTGTCTGCCACAGTATCCAATTTCACAGAATGCACCAAAACCAAGCCGACAGAACACGGATTTTCTGTATTGACACCTGCTCAAACCGTGGTACAATTATAACAGAAAAAGCAGAGTAGAGCACAATGCGTTAAGTGCCGCTGAAACGGGGAGTTGTTCGGCGGACGAAAGGGAGCCTTTTCCTTGCGGTATTGTGGTCGCATCCCGCTGCTGCAACTGTTTAGGCACTTTCCTAAATCGCTGTGGCAACAGATGAATTTGATTAGGAGGTGTCTTTTTCTATGTCTAAAACTCCGAATATCTTTGTCCGCTCGCTGCGTGAGCTGAGGTCCACCCGCTGTCTGGCGGTCACGGCGCTGCTCATTGCGATCAACGTCACGCTGGATCTGCTCGGTCTGTCGATCAAGCTGCCGCCGAACCTGCGTATCGGCTTCGGCTTCCTGTGCAATGCGTCGATCGGCATGCTGTTCGGCCCGGTCGTCGGCATGATGGCCGGCGTGTGCACCGACGTGCTCGGCTACTTTGCGGGCAACCTGTCTATGGGTGCGTATTTCCCGGGCTATACGCTGACGGCCGTTGTCGGCGGCCTGATCTGGGGTCTGTGGCTGTATCCGCGCAAGGTCACTGTATGGCGTGCCATCGGCGCAAAGACCTGCATCAACCTGTTCTGCAATATCTGCCTGAACACCCTGTGGCTGACCGTCACCGGCGGCAAGGCGATGAGCGTGCTGCTCGTTACGCGCGTGCCGAAAAACCTTATTCTGCTGCCGATCGAGATCGTGCTGGTCTACTTCGGCATGAAGCTGGTCAACCGTATCTATGGCGCGCTGCCGAATGGAAAAGCGGCGACGGAAATCGAGAATTGAAAATGGAGAATGATCCGTAAGATAAAAACAGTCCCTCGGCCTGTCGCTTGACAAAGCCGGGGGATATGCTATAATAAAGTCAAAGGGACACTGTTACAGCAGTCAGGCCCTTGTACTTTCATCAGTTAAATTTTGATGACCGTTTCGGGTACCAGCCGGACGGTCATCGCGCTTTTATACAGAAAATGTACAGTACAATGACCGCACATACAAAAAGCTGAAATGCTTTCTTCTGCACTTGCGCCACCTCCTTCCTGCCGCGGACTGCGGGAAAGGAAAAGAGGGTCTGACCGCCTTATGTAACAGTGTCCGCAATGATTATAGCATATAACACCGAATAAAGTCAATCAGCCGCCTTTTCGGGCGGTTTTTGTTTTATTTGAAAACATTGGCAGCATGCTTTCAGCTTTTTTGTGAATAATTCTGTTTTTCCCTATGCAAACGGCTGATTTTTTGTTATACTATATATGATTGGAGAAGAACGGTACAGTCCGTTCGCTGAAAGGGAGTGACCTCTTTATGAAACTTACAAAAGAGAGTATTAAACATAACGTGGCATGGAAGGGTTATCGTCTGCCGCAGTACGACATTGACGCTGTGCGCGAAAACACCCACAAGGCACCGACTTGGCTGCATTTCGGCGCCGGCAACCTGTTCCGCGCCTTCCCGGCTGTACTGGCGCAGCGCCTGCTGACCGCCGGTCTGTCCGACACCGGCATTATCTGCTGTGACGGCTACGATGAGGAGCTGATCGACCGCTGCTACCGCGCCTGCGATCATCTGTCGCTGGTTGTCACCCTGTATTCCAACGGCACGATCAACAAGGAAGTGGTTGCGTCCGTTACCGAAAGCCTCAAGCTGAGCGAGGATATGCTGCGCCTGAAGGACATTTTCCTGGCGCCGAGCCTGCAGATGATCAGCTTTACGCTGACCGAGAAGGGCTATATCATCCAGGACGACACCCGCGAGTTCCTGCCGGACTACAAGCACGACCGCGAGAACGGTCCGGAAGGCTGCCAGTCCTTCTTCGGCAAGCTGACCGCGCTGTGCCTCGAGCGCTGCCGCGCCGGTCTGTCTCCGCTGGCACTCGTTTCGCTGGATAACTGCTCGGACAACGGCACCCGTCTGGAGCGTGCTGTCCGTCACATGGCACGCGCATGGCAGCGTAACGGCTTCATCACCGAGGATGAGTATTACTTCCTGCTCAAGAAGAATACCTTCCCGCTGTCCATGATTGATAAGATTACCCCGCATCCGGATAACCGCATCGCAGACAAGCTGGCGGCTGACGGTCTGGAGAACGCAAAGCCGTTCGTAACCGAAAAGGGCACGCATGCGGCTGTTTACGTCAACTCCGAAAGCCCGCACTACCTGCTCATCGAGAACGCATTCCCGAACGGTCATCCGGCTCTCGAGCAGTGCGGCGTTATCATCACCCGCCGCGACATCGTTGAGAAGTCTGCGATGATGAAGGTAAGCACCTGCATGAACCCGATGGATACCGCCCTCGGCGTATTCGGCTGCATGCTCGGCTACACCCGCATCAGCGACGAGATGAAGGACACCGAGCTGGTCAACCTCATCACGCGCCTGAGCGAGCAGGAGGCAATGCCGATGGTAGCCGACCCGGGCGTTATCGACCCGGAGGCATTCCTGCACGAGGTTCTCGGCGAACGTTATCCGAACCCGTTCCTGCAGGATTCCCCGCAGCGTACCGCAACCGATACCTCGCGTAAGATTGCGCCGCGCTTCGGCACCACGCTGTACGCTTACTATAACTCCATGCTGCCCGCACACCGTGCCACCAGGCTGATTTACATTCCGCTGGTACTGGCCGGCTGGCTGCGCTATCTGGAAGGCGTGGACGATAACGGCAGCGAGTTCACCCTCAGCCCCGACCCGAATATCGAGCATGTCCGCGCGCTGATGGGCAACCCGAAGCTGGGCGACGACGTAAGCGAGGCTCAGCTGTACCCGTTGCTGGCAAACCGCTACTACTTCGGTGTCAACCTGTTTGAGATCGGCGTAGGCGAGACCGTTGTCCGCATGTTTGGTGAAATGAACCGCGGCCCGCACGCTGTCCGCGAGACGCTGCAGAAGTACTGCGGCGAGGAGCAGGAGCAGGAGTGGATTTTCTCTTAATTACCGAAAAACCATGGTTTTTCCGGTAATAGGAACGGATCGTAGACCGTTCCAAAGTCGTCCGAAAGTTCCCGTACGGAAACTTTCTCCCTCCAGAAGTCAAAAAAGAGTGATACATGCTCCCTCTTTTTTGGCATTTGCATAGCAAATGCTATTGAATGCGCGCTGATGCGCGGGTACAGCAAGATTGATATTGTACTAATTGTTAAAGAAAAGGCGAACCGTAAGGTTCGCCTTTTTGTATGCAGATAAAACAAAAACCGCCGCAAAAGGCGGTTGATTGACAAGGTATTGCAATATATGCTATACTCAGAATGTCAACAACGATGTGAAACAGGTTGTTCCTCCCAACATAAGGGAGGTGATGACATGGTCACTTATTCCGATCTGTTCCAGTTCGGTCTTCTGATCGTTGCTATCATCAGTCTATGTCTGAAACATAGAAGATAACCGCCCCTGAAAAGGAGCGGCGTTTCCTCAATTAACCAAGTTTTTTAGGAACGACCGCTCTTGCCAGAGAGCCATCGTTGTTGATACCATTATAACGCAGTGCCCTGGTTTTGTCAAGCGACAGAGCCGGGGCACTGTTATTCCGTTATCCGCTGACAAAGTTTACAATACCTTTCCAAAGAGCGTAAAGCAAGTCCTCGAATGACGCCTGCGGGTTATGAATGGCAATCCATACAAAGCCCGCCGTTAAAAGGACAGACACCGCGATTATCAACCAGAAGCAATACCATCTCTGTTTAGGTGTCATAGTATTTCCCTCCTCAGTTATAACGGTAATTTTCACCTCGGGGAGTTTACGGCTTATATCTATATATTAACAGATATTCACGGTTTGCAAAGGGATTTTGCACAGAAGCCGGTGCATTATTTTTGTCCGGCGGCTACCCGTGATCCCGGTGCATACCTGAGCCATTTCCCACTCTTGAGCCGCAGGAAGAAGCAGATCGACCGGCACAGCCAGTCACCGATCATGGCAATCCAGATGCCGATCGCGCCCATGCCGAAGTGCACCGCGAGAATATATCCCGCGACAAGCCGCAATCCCAGCATGGAGATAATCGAGCATACCATCGGATACCTTACGTCATTCGCCGCACGCAGGATATTCGGCATGGCGAACGAGGTCGGCCACAGGAAGATCGCGCAGCCGTTGTGGATCATAATCAGCGTCATGCCGAGCGCAAGCGCCTCCGCAGACACGCTGTAAATCTTGAGGATAAGCGGCGTGCACGCAATCGTGACAAGGCAGGTGCTCGCGGTAACGGCGTAGGTGATGACCATCAGCTTTTTCGCCATGCGGCGCGTCTGCGGCTCGTCGCCCGAGCCGATGCACTGCCCGATAACGGTTATCATCGCCAGGCTCATCGCCTGACCTGGAATAACGGCTACAGCGTCCAGATTGTTCGCAAGCGCATTCGCGGTAATCTGCGTCGTGCCGAACAGCGAGATCATGCTCACGACGAGCACGCGGCCAAGCTGAAACAGGCTGTTTTCCAGTCCGTTCGGCACGCCGATCTGCAGAATGCGGCGGATCAGCTCCTTATCCGGTCGAAACCGCTGTCCGCGCCGCAGAGAGACCGTGTGCTCGGGGTTCAGAAGCAGAATCGTGATAGCGACAGCCGCCGTGCCGCGTGACAGCACGGACGAAAGCGCTGCGCCTGCAACGCCCCATTTGAACACGAAAATGAACAGCGAGTTGCCAATGAGGTTGACGATGTTGATCAGTCCCGCAATCAGCATGGAGATACGCGAGTTGCCCTGTGCGCGGAACAGCGCCGCGCCTGCGTTGTAAATCGCCAGAACGGGGTAGGAGAACACGCTGACCGTCAGGTAGGTGAGCGCGCTCTGCATCACATCGTCCTCGATCGTGCCGAACAGCAGCCGCAGCAGCGGTGCGCGGAACAGCATGACGAGCGTCGAGATAATCAGCGCAATGACAGTAACAACTAAGTACAGCTGCTTGGAGGCATCGCATGCACGGTCGTTCTTCCTCGCGCCGAGCAGCGGCGCGACCACGACCGCGCCGCCGGTTGCCAGCGCGGAAAAGATGTTGATGATGAGTACGTTGAGCATATCGACCAGCGATACGCCGGAAACCGCCGCTTCACCGACCGAGGAGACCATCATCGTGTCGGCCAGACCGACCGTGATGGCGAGCACCTGCTCGATAACGAGCGGAAAAATCAGCTTTTTGAGTGCAGCATTGGGAAATAACTCTTTACTCGTAAAAAATACACCTCGAATCAGAGAATAACGCGGTACGCCTCGATCAGCCGTTCGAGCGACCAAGCGGCGTTCGCGGGACTGGTGGAGGGCAGCTGCGTGACGGGCACGCCGGTTTTCGGCTCGATCAGCCTGCGGTACAGCTGCGCCGACTTGCCGCCGGTGGCAAAAATGCGCGTGATTTTGCTCTCGCGGAGCAGGCGGCCTATGTCGTTCGGCTCGGCGTTGCGGATAGACGTGTCGGACGCGCCCGCAATATCGCATTTGGCGATGGTATCCCACAGCGCCACATGATGCCGCAGGCACATCGCACGCTTGTCCTCAATGGAGACCGGCACCTCCTCGCTGAGCACAGCCGCCAGCACGCGCCAGAACCGGTTCTGCGGGTGGCCGTAAAAGAATCCGACCTCGCGGGATTTCGGGCTTGGAATCGAGCCGAGCAGCAGCACGCGCGACTCGCTGTCGTACAGCGGCGGAATGGTGTGAATGATGGTTTGCAGTTGCATGGATCAGTCCTCCAGTACGGAAACAAAGCTGCGGAACGCGCTCGGCAGCGCGTAAGCGTCGCGCAGTTCGGCAGGTGTGACAAAGGTGAGAGTGGGTGCAGGTGCGTCCAGTTCGACATACACGCCGTTCATGTGCCACTCCACATGGGTGAAAATATGCTTGGCAGGCCGCAGAGAGAGCAGCTTTCGCACGCTCCATCCCATTTCGGTGAGCACCGTGTGCAGCTCGTCCGGCGAGAGATGACCGTCCAGCGACGGCAGCTCCCACAGACCGGCGAGCAGACCCTTTTTGGGTCTCTGCCGCAGACCGACAAGCTGACCGCAGCGCACAACAAGCACGGTGCGGTTTTCCACTCTCCGCGCCTTTTTCGCCGCGCGGAGCGGCAGCACAGCCGCGTTTCCACGGTGAAAGCCCTCGCAGAGATGCTGAATCGGGCAGTCGTCACAGCGCGGTGCGCCGTTCGGCAGACAGACGGTTGCACCAAGCTCCATCAGCGACTGGTTGAGGTCGCCGGGACGGTCGGACGGCATGAGTGCGGCGAACCGTTCGCGCGTCTGCTTTTTGAATTTTGCGTCCGTGATCGGCGTGAAATCGTTATCCAGCCGCGCCGCCACACGCAGAACGTTGCCGTCCACCGCCGGAACGGGCAGCCCGAACGCGATAGACGCCACCGCGCCTGCCGTGTACTCGCCGACGCCGGGCAGAGAGAGCAGTTTATCGTAATCGGCAGGCAGTTCGCCGCCGTATTGCTCGCACAGCAGGACCGCTGCACGGTGCAGGTTGCGCACGCGGCTGTAGTAGCCGAGCCCCTCCCAGAGCTTGGTGTAAACGGCCTCGTCCGCCGCCGCGAGAGCGGGAATATCGGGCAGCGCGTTCATCCAGCGGGAAAAATAGCCGCGCACGGCCTCCACGCGCGTCTGCTGCAGCATGATCTCGCTCACCCAGACGCGATAGGGAGCAGGCTCAGACCGCCACGGCAGGTCGCGGTGACCGGCGTCATACCAGTCCAGCAGCGGCTGCACGATGGCCTTGCTTACCCCGCTCAATATTTCATGTCATCCAGCGTAGCGCCGGTGTAGAACATGGTGAAGGTCGCGTCGGCAATGTGCTTGCCCTCGTCGTCGTGCACCTCGACCATGTAGACCGACACCTTGCGGCCGCGCTTGCGTTCGTACGCCACAGCGGTCAGCTTTTTGCCGCAGCGGCCCGGACGGTAGTAGTGGATGGTGCTGTCGAGCGTGACGGCCACCGTGCCCTGAGACGCCGCCGCAGAGCCGGCCGCAATGTCGCACAGCGAGAAGATCGTGCCGCCGTGCGCCATGCCGAGCGGATTGAGCAACTCGGGGGTCAGGTCGAGTTCTACGGTTGCGCCGCCGTCCTTGTCGAGCGTCACAACGTGCATGTGCATCAGTTTGTTTAAGCCGCCGGCTTCCTGCCGCAGCTTGAGGATTTCTTCGATGGTCAAGGTTAGGACTCCTTTATCATTATATAATCTTTTGATAAACGATGGTTTTTCGCCTTCGAGGCGAACGGAACTGCGCTAACGCCGCGCGGGCGCACAAGAGGGTAGACAACCTGCGGTTTTCCACCCTCTTGTGAATCTCCCCTTTTCCCTTAGAGGGCACGGCGCAGATTGCCGACATGTGACCGCTGCGAAGCAGGGGAACGGCAGAGGAGTTTTTCTTCCGCAGAGACGCACTGCGTGCGCTCATGTATCCGCATATTCGCAGTGTCGGATACCGTTCTGCTACACAGACCAGCTACTCTACGCAGGCGCGACATGCCCGTGTCGCGCAATTCGTGAGCGCGTTATGATAGACAGGGCCTACGAAGATAAATTGTACCAAACGCCTAATTCGTAGGTGCCGTGCGGTATAACGTGTTAAAGAGTTGCGCAACACGGGTATGTTGCGCCTGCGTTGACTAAACCGCCTGTGTAGTAGTACGGTAGCCGATACTGCGAATAGGCTGCTCATGAGGACGGACACCGAAGGTAGTCCGTCCGTAGCAGAGGAAAAATCCTCTGCCGTACCCCTTTTCGCAGCGGTCACATATAGGAAATCTGCGCCAGATTAGGAAGCAAGGGAAAGGTAGGAGTTCAAAGAGGAAGGGAAACCGCAGGTGTCCCTTCCTTTTTGCCCCCGCGGCGGGTGCCGCGACGTTCCCGCCGTCCGCAGACGGCGAATCCCCTCGCTGAGGTTCAGCGAAAAACTTCCGCCCGTTAGGGGCGAACACGCTAACGCAGTTCGAGTACCCCGG
>ERZ791825.1730-NODE-1730-length-10940-cov-6.547451_pt1 | contig 10940 bp, 10 predicted proteins | sample MGYA00510298_ERZ791825 | MGnify/ENA primary metagenome ERZ791825 (study PRJEB30046, sample SAMN00792010) | human gut metagenome | study: EMG produced TPA metagenomics assembly of the A metagenome-wide association study of gut microbiota in type 2... | reverse complement strand
GTCGACGTTTACACAATGTGATTTTTATCAAAGCGAGTGGTGAATGTGTCGATTTCAGCAAAAATATTCTTGATACAGTTGACTTCTCGCAGAGTCAACTTACTCAGAGTAATTTTCGCGAATATCAGATTAGAAATTCAAACTTCGATAATTGTTATCTTTATGCTTCGCACTTCACCAGAGCAGAATTTCTTTCTGACAAAGAAATATCATTTATTAAATCGAATTTGACAGCTGTTATGTTTGATCATGTGCGAATATCGACAGGGAATTTTAAAGACAGCGTTACACAACTAATGGTATTATCTATTGATTACTCAGATATATTTGGAAATGAAGATCTCGATGATTATATCAATAACATTATAAAAATGATTGATACATTGCCAGATGAACCAGCGATATTGAAATCCGTTCTGGCAGTAAAACTGGTAATGCAATTAAAAATTCTTAATATTGTTAATAAAAACTTTATTGAGAATATGAAGAAAATATTTAGCCATTGTCCTTATATAAAAGATCCCATTATACGTAGTTATATCCATTCTGATGAAGATAACAAGTTCGATAATTTTATGCGTCAAAATCGATTCAGTAAGGTGAATTTCGATACCCAACAAATGATCGATTTTATTAACAGATTTAATATGAATAAATGGCTGATTGATAAAAATAACAATTTTTTTATCCAACTTATCGATCAGGCCTTACGATCAACGGATGATATGATCAAAGCAAATGCCTGGCATCTTTATAAAGAGTGGATTCGTAGTGATGATGTTTCACCTATATTTATAGAAACTGAAGATAATTTAAGAACCTTTAACACGAATGAATTAACACGAAACGATAATATCTTTATCCTGTTCTCCTCTGTCGATGATGGGCCAGTTATGGTGGTAAGCTCCCAGCGCTTACATGATATGTTGAATCCTACAAAAGATACCAATTGGAATTCCACGTATATCTACAAATCCAGACATGAGATGTTGCCTGTTAATCTTACTCCGGAAACACTTTTCGGCTCTAAATCTCAGGATAAACATGCGCTTTTCCCCATTTTTACTGCGAGTTGGCGAGCTAATCGTATAAAGAATAAAGGTATTTAAGTAAAGGAAAACATCACCGTTCCTGGCATCCTGGGCGGTGATGCCCCTATGGTTGCCCTCTCCAGCGCGGGCATCGGCAAAGCGTAAGGTTCAACAGCGTTTTACCACTTCATGCGATTGTTGCGTTTTTGTTGCGTATTAGATCACTTAATTTGCTTTACATCTCCCGTAAACACTTTTCTGCGATACAATGCCTTTACGTTATGTAACGGAGAGTTCGGCATGTCACACCCCGCGTTAACGCAACTGCGTGCGCTGCGCTATTGTAAAGAGATCCCTGCCCTGGATCCGCAACTGCTCGACTGGCTGTTGCTGGAAGATTCCATGACAAAACGTTTTGAACAGCAGGGAAAAACGGTGAGCGTGACGATGATCCGCGAAGGGTTTGTCGAGCAGAATGAAATCCCCGAAGAACTGCCGCTGCTGCCGAAAGAGTCTCGTTACTGGTTACGTGAAATTTTGTTATGTGCCGATGGTGAACCGTGGCTTGCCGGTCGTACCGTCGTTCCTGTGTCAACGTTAAGCGGGCCGGAGCTGGCGTTACAAAAATTGGGTAAAACGCCGTTAGGACGCTATCTGTTCACATCATCGACATTAACCCGGGACTTTATTGAGATAGGCCGTGATGCCGGACTGTGGGGGCGACGTTCCCGTCTGCGATTAAGCGGTAAACCGCTGTTGCTAACAGAACTGTTTTTACCGGCGTCACCGTTGTACTAAGAGGAAAAAAATATGGAGTGGAGTCTGACGCAGAATAAGCTGCTGGCGTTTCATCGCTTAATGCGTACGGATAAGCCAATTGGCGCGTTACTGCTGCTCTGGCCAACATTATGGGCGTTGTGGGTGGCGACACCGGGCGTTCCCCAGCTCTGGATCCTGGCGGTGTTTGTCGCGGGTGTCTGGCTGATGCGCGCTGCCGGATGTGTGGTGAATGATTATGCTGACCGCAAGTTTGATGGTCATGTTAAGCGCACTGCGAACCGACCACTTCCCAGCGGCGCGGTAACAGAGAAAGAGGCGCGCGCGCTGTTTGTAGTGCTGGTACTGATTTCGTTTTTACTGGTGCTGACGCTGAATACGATGACCATTCTGTTGTCGATTGCCGCGCTAGCGCTGGCGTGGGTGTACCCGTTTATGAAGCGGTATACCCATCTACCGCAAGTGGTGCTGGGCGCGGCGTTTGGCTGGTCGATTCCAATGGCTTTTGCCGCTGTGAGTGAGTCGGTGCCATTGAGTTGCTGGTTAATGTTCCTCGCCAATATTCTCTGGGCGGTGGCTTACGACACGCAGTATGCGATGGTTGACCGCGATGATGATGTGAAGATTGGCATTAAATCCACGGCAATCCTGTTCGGCCAATACGATAAATTGATTATTGGTATTTTGCAGATTGGCGTACTGGCGCTGATGGCGATCATCGGTGAGTTAAATGGCTTAGGCTGGGGATATTACTGGTCAATTCTGGTGGCTGGCGCGCTGTTTGTTTATCAACAAAAACTGATTGCCAACCGCGAGCGTGAAGCCTGCTTTAAAGCATTTATGAATAATAACTATGTTGGTCTGGTACTGTTTTTAGGGCTGGCAATGAGTTACTGGCATTTCTGATGATGTAAAAAAGCCGGATGATCATCCGGCTTTCTTCTGGGGTGCCTGATGCGCTGCGCTTCTCAGGCCTACACAACAGATCGCAATTTATTGAATTTGCAGATTATGGTAAGCCGGATAAGGCGTTTGCGCCGCATCCGGCAATTCTCACTGATTACCCTTCGCCCTGCGTCGCACTCTCAATCGTCAAACGCACGTCTGATGTAATCAACTCCGCCAGCAACTGATAAACCTTCATCGTTTCTGCCGGTTCGGCATCGCCGCTATCGCTGATATACCCTTCATCACGCAGCGTCAGCACCAGAGAACTGAACACCGCCTTGTCGAAGAACTCCGGCGCGTTGATACCGTGCAGCACGGAGAGACGTTGCGCGACGGTGCGGCTCTCTTTCTCCAGCGTACCGCGGTTGATCGACGGGTTGGCGCTCAACAGCCAGAAGGTGATGGCATAACGTTGCAGCGTTTCGCGCGCGCCTGCGGCGAGCAGCTGTAGCGTGCGAGAATGCGCCGGGTTGATATGCAACTCATCATCTTGCAGGGTAATCAGCCCCTGACGTTGCATCTCATTTGCCAGCGCATCAATAACGTCCAGCAACTCGTCGCGATCCCAGCGCAGGAACAGCTCCGCTTTCAGCATTGGGTAAAGCACATTGACGTGCTCCATCAATACGTCGCGGGAGATGTGGCGATGCTGGGTGACAATTGCCGCCATCAGCGAAGGCAGCACCAACATATGCGCAATGTTGTTGCGATAGTAGGTCATCAACACCGCTTGCTCGCGCGGCAGAATGATGATGTCGCCGATAGTGTCTTTCTCGACTTCAAACTTGTTCATTTGCAGCGCGTGATCGATAAGCTCGCTGGCGCTGGCTGAAGGAACGGTAGAGTCCGTGGAGTAAGGTACGTTGCGCATCAGATCCAGGTAGCAGTTGAGTTGCTCGGTTAACTGCTCGCGGGTGAGTGAGCGCTGACGTGACGCCAGTAGCGCAGTACAGCACAGGTTCATGGCGTTTGCCGCGCCTGCGTTGTTAATGCGTACCATCAGATCGGCAGCAATATTATTGACCGTCGGCGTTAACCAGGCCGGACGCACCGCTTCGATGGGATCGATAGATTCACGCCAGTCTGGTACGTGCTGGTTAAGGTAGGTCATCAACGGCATTGGTTCACCGAAATTGACGTAACCCTGGCCGAGATTACGCAGCTTGCTTAAACCGCGCAGCATCTGCGGCAGGCTCTCTTTCTCTTTCGTCGCACCGCGCAGTTCTTTGGCGTAAGTACCCACTTCCATGACGTGCTCATAACCGATATAGATCGGAATCAGCGTAATCGGACGCGTGCCGCCACGCAGCATCGCCTGAATGGTCATCGACAGCGTACCGGTTTTCGGATCCAGCAAACGCCCCGTACGGGAACGACCGCCTTCCACGAAGTACTCGACGGAATAACCACGGCTGAACAGTTCGCCGAGATACTCACGGAAAACGGTGGAATAAAGTTTATTGCCTTTAAAAGTACGGCGAATAAAGAACGCACCCAGACGGCGGAAAATCGGCCCGGCCGGCCAGAAGTTCAGGTTGATCCCGGCGGCGATATGCGGCGGCACCAGCCCCTGGTGGTACAGCACGTAAGAAAGCAGCAGGTAGTCCATGTGACTGCGGTGGCAAGGCACATATACCAGCTCATGACCGTCGTGGGCCAGCTGGCGAACGCGCTCGGCGTTATGGACGTTGATGCCCTGGTAAAGGCGGTTCCAGGTAAAGCCCAGAATACGGTCAGTCAGGCGGATCATCTCGTAAGAGAAATTCGCCGCAATCTCTTCCATCAGCGCAATCGCGTTCTGCTGCGCTTTTTCATGGGAGATTTTTTTGCTGCGCGCTTCATCTTCTACCGCTTTCGCAATAGCGCGGGAGGCGAGCAGCTTATTAAACAGATCCTGACGAGCAGGCAGACGTGGGCCTACGGCAGCCAGACGTTGACGGGCAAAGTGCATACGCGCCACGCGCGCCAGTTTCTGCGCGATAGTTTTATCCGTGCCGTGTTCATCCGCCATACGGCGCAGCGAAACTGACGGCGAGAAACGCACAAAACTGTCGCGACCGAGCCACAGTACAGCGAAAAATTTCTGTACGCCGTTAAGCATACGCAGCGGCGGGTTCACTTCGCCTTTTTCACGCCCTGGCGCGCGACCAAACATCACCGATACTGGCACCATCTGCACATCCAGATTTGGGTTGCTACGGTGCAAATCGAGATAGTCGTGGAACAGCTTAATAGACTCTTCTTTCGGCGTGTAATAGGTGAATACACGCGGCCCGCCGTGAATGAACACATAGCGCGGCAGTAGCGTGCCGTCGATTTCCAGCGGCTCTAACGGGTCAGGCAGGTCATGTGCCAGACACTGGGCGCGCAACGTCAGCAAATCTGCTTTCGAGTTGTACGGTAAAACGTACATAATTGGACGAGAGGTATCCAGCCCCAGTTCCGGGGCAGGATCTGCCGGAATAGACTTGCTTTTTACCAGGATGCTTAATGGTAAATTCAGTAATTTGTAGTAAATTCGTGGCCAGCCGGACATAAACGATGTAAAGCCTCTGGTTAATAATGCAAATGCGCGGCAAGGATAGCAGAAAGTCATGGGAAATTCTGTGGTATCCGCTCATGTTTCGCGCGGCGTTACGCAAACCCGAATCATCGGATTTAACGGTACACTGATATTGACGCTCATAATGTAAAAAGGTTCTTTCAATGGCCAATAATACCACTGGATTCACCCGAATTATCAAAGCTGCTGGCTATTCCTGGAAAGGTTTACGCGCTGCATGGATCAACGAAGCGGCATTCCGTCAGGAAGGCGTAGCGGTATTGTTGGCGGTGGTCATCGCCTGCTGGCTGGATGTGGACGCAATTACCCGCGTGCTGCTTATCAGCTCCGTGATGCTGGTGATGATTGTGGAAATCCTCAATAGCGCCATCGAAGCAGTGGTTGACCGAATTGGCTCTGAATACCATGAGCTTTCCGGACGCGCTAAAGATATGGGATCCGCCGCGGTGCTGATTGCGATTATCGTCGCCGTGATAACCTGGTGCATCCTGTTATGGTCGCATTTTGGATAACCCTTCCAGATTTCGATAAATCTCTGGTTTATTGTGCAGTTTATGGTTCCAAAATCGCCTTTTGCTGTATATACTCACAGCATAACTGTATATACACCCAGGGGGCGGAATGAAAGCGTTAACGGCCAGGCAACAAGAGGTGTTTGATCTCATCCGTGATCACATCAGCCAGACAGGTATGCCGCCGACGCGTGCGGAAATCGCGCAGCGTTTGGGGTTCCGTTCCCCAAACGCGGCTGAAGAACATCTGAAGGCGCTGGCACGCAAAGGCGTTATTGAAATTGTTTCCGGCGCATCACGCGGGATTCGTCTGTTGCAGGAAGAGGAAGAAGGGTTGCCGCTGGTAGGTCGTGTGGCTGCCGGTGAACCGCTTCTGGCGCAACAGCATATTGAAGGTCATTATCAGGTCGATCCTTCCTTGTTCAAGCCGAATGCTGATTTCCTGCTGCGCGTCAGCGGGATGTCGATGAAAGATATCGGCATTATGGATGGTGACTTGCTGGCAGTGCATAAAACTCAGGATGTACGTAACGGTCAGGTCGTTGTCGCACGTATTGATGACGAAGTTACCGTTAAGCGCCTGAAAAAACAGGGCAATAAAGTCGAACTGTTGCCAGAAAATAGCGAGTTTAAACCAATTGTCGTTGACCTTCGTCAGCAGAGCTTCACCATTGAAGGGCTGGCGGTTGGGGTTATTCGCAACGGCGACTGGCTGTAACATATCTCTGAGACCGCGATGCCGCCAGGCGTCGCGGTTTGTTTTTCATCTCTCTTCATCAGGCTTGTCTGCATGGCATTCCTCACTTCATCTGATAAAGCACTCTGGCATCTCGCCTTACCCATGATTTTCTCCAATATCACCGTTCCGTTGCTGGGACTGGTCGATACGGCGGTAATTGGTCATCTTGATAGCCCGGTTTATTTGGGCGGCGTGGCGGTTGGTGCAACGGCGACCAGCTTTCTCTTTATGCTGTTGCTGTTTTTACGCATGAGCACCACCGGGCTGACTGCGCAGGCTTATGGTGCCAAAAATCCTCAGGCATTAGCCCGTGCGCTGGTGCAACCGTTGCTGTTGGCGTTGGGGGCTGGGGCGTTAATTGCGCTGCTGCGTACACCGATTATCGATCTGGCTCTGCATATTGTTGGCGGTAGTGAAGCAGTCCTGGAACAGGCGCGGCGCTTTCTTGAAATCCGCTGGTTAAGCGCACCGGCGTCGCTGGCGAATCTGGTATTACTCGGTTGGTTACTCGGCGTGCAATATGCCCGTGCGCCAGTAATTTTGTTAGTGGTCGGCAATATCCTCAACATTGTGCTGGATGTCTGGCTAGTGATGGGGCTGCATATGAACGTGCAGGGCGCGGCGCTGGCGACGGTTATTGCGGAATATGCAACATTGCTGATTGGTCTGCTAATGGTGCGTAAAATCCTCAAACTACGCGGAATTTCCGGCGAAATGCTGAAAACTGCCTGGCGAGGAAACTTCCGTCGCTTGCTGGCGCTTAACCGCGATATCATGCTGCGTTCGCTGTTGTTGCAACTCTGTTTCGGCGCGATCACCGTACTTGGTGCGCGACTGGGGAGTGACATTATCGCTGTTAACGCGGTTCTGATGACGCTACTCACCTTTACCGCCTATGCGCTTGATGGTTTTGCCTACGCGGTTGAAGCGCACTCCGGTCAGGCATACGGTGCGCGCGACGGTAGCCAGTTGCTGGATGTATGGCGGGCAGCGTGCCGCCAGTCGGGGATTGTAGCGTTACTGTTTTCGGTGGTTTATTTGCTGGCAGGGGAACACATCATTGCGTTGCTGACGTCGTTAACCCAGATTCAGCAGCTGGCTGACCGCTATCTTATCTGGCAGGTGATTTTGCCGTTGGTTGGCGTCTGGTGTTATCTGCTGGACGGCATGTTTATAGGCGCAACGCGTGCCGCCGAAATGCGTAACAGTATGGCGGTGGCCGCCGCAGGTTTTGCGCTGACGCTCCTTACGCTGCCGTGGCTGGGTAATCATGGTTTGTGGCTGGCATTAACCGTCTTTCTGGCGTTGCGCGGGCTTTCTCTGGCGGCTATCTGGCGGCGTCACTGGCGTAACGGTACCTGGTTTGCCGCAACGTGACGGTTAAAAATTCTGAATAAATTATCCTAAGCCAAATTGCTGACTACACTTAATCTCACGTTCAGAAGAAAAGTGAACGTACTCTCATTCACAACCTAACGATGAGGTCTTGATTATGAATAAAGATGAAGCCGGCGGTAACTGGAAACAGTTTAAAGGTAAAGTGAAAGAGCAATGGGGCAAACTGACCGATGATGATATGACGATCATTGAAGGTAAACGTGATCAACTGGTCGGTAAAATCCAGGAACGTTATGGTTATCAGAAAGATCAGGCAGAAAAAGAGGTCGTGGATTGGGAAACCCGCAATGAATATCGCTGGTAATTAATCCCTCCTGCCCGACGTGTACAAGGATGTACGCCCTCTTAACGCGGTTTCTTTTTCACCTGCACAGAGTGATCATGCTGGCACTGTTCAGGATGACGACACGCTTCCACTTCCACGCATGCCGCACAGAGCCCATGTGCTTCAATCACATTATGCCGCAGGGCAAAACCCATTTTTGCCGCCAGCGTATGCATGATGTCTTCCACGCCTTCAGCACACTCTTCTTTTACCGCGCCGCAGCGATCGCAAATAAACATGGCTGACGTATGGGTGGGCTGGTCGAACAGATGACAGAGCACATAACTGTTGGTGGATTCCACCTTATGCACAAAACCTTGCTCAAGCAGAAAATCCAGCGCGCGATAAACCGTTGGCGGCTTGGCTTGCGGTTCAGCTTCGCGCAGTAAATCAAGCAGATCATAAGCGCTGATAGCGCCATCCTGCAGACTCATCAGGCGCAACACTTCCAGGCGCTGTGGGGTCAGGCGCACATTACGCTGCGCGCAGATTTTTTCAGCCTGCGCTAATAACTCCTGCGTTGTGGTCTTTTCCATCGGGCACCTCAAAGTGGGGGTTAAGAATGTCCTTACTTTACCATGTTCCAGGAAAAACACCGAGAACCCTTATTGTTGCCGTAATGTTGATTTTCTGTTTTGTAGGTAAGGTGTTGTGTTGCCTTGTCGTACCATTATCAACACGATAATAATTAATAATTCATTTTTAAATAAATTGCTTCAAGTTAACTCGCTATTTATTTAACTGGGTTTAAACGCATACCTGTAGTTCAGAAATTATGAGCGATTTTTGATAGTGACCAGATGGCAAAAGAATTATAAGGAGGACACGGTACGACAAAAAAGGTAGATGAATCATGTTGAAGATAATACCCGGTGCAACTAGATACTTTAATAAAACACTCAATTCAAATCAATTCGATAATGAAGATGCAATCAAAGATAAATTAGATAATAGAGGTTCAATCAAAGGTAAATTAAATAATATATATGGTAAATCTATTGATTATGCAGCGCTGCGTCATCGGGATATAATTATTGCAAAAATAGATTTGTTTATTCAACGAATCACGCATAATTTATGGCATGCACGTAAAAAAATGTGTTTTTAATTGAGCAAATAAATGATCTCAAAATGTGGGTCAATAAGTATATTGACGATTGTACTGATGAGGATTTAAACGATCGTGACTTTATTGCATCAGTTGTTGACCGGGCTATTTTTCATTTCGCGATTAATAGTATATGTAATCTTGGGGATAATAAAGATGCAATGCCCATTGAACAATGTACTTTTGATGTAGAAACTAAGAATGACCTTCCCTCCACGGTTCAGCTATTTTATGAGGAATCTAAGGATAATGAACCTTTAGCGAATATACATTTTCAAGCAATAGGTTCTGGTTTTTTAACGTTTGTTAATGCCTGCCAGGAACATGATGACAACAGCTTAAAATTATTTGCTTCGCTGTTAATTTCACTTTCATATTCTAGTGCCTACGCAGATTTATCAGAAACAGTGTATATTAATGAAAATAATGAGAGCTACCTGAAAGCTCAGTTTGAAAAATTATCTCAACGTGATATGAAGAAGTACCTGGGAGAGATGAAGCGTCTGGCTGATGGGGGAGAAATGAATTTTGATGGCTATCTGGATAAGATGTCACATCTGGTGAATGAAGGAACGCTCGATCCTGATATTTTAAGCAAAATGCGAGATGCTGCACCACAATTAATTAGCTTCGCGAAGTCGTTTGACCCAACCTCAAAGGAAGAGATTAAAATACTTACAGACACTTCTAAATTAATTTATGATTTGTTCGGGGTTAAATCGGAGAAATAATATGTGAAGTTCTTCGATAGTATGGAAGGCATTATATAAAAGGACCCAATATTTATTGGGTTCTTTTTTCTCTATCAATGCTATTAGCAGGGAGATATATCACCAGAGTTTAATGTGTGATTTTTTATTTATCGTCGAACCTGGATTGTTTATCATTGGCCTTAACAAAGTTAACGGCTAATAAGATTATTTCCATCACTTCGTGAGAGCTTCATGCCTTGAGAGGATCTCAATTTTCTTTTGCAATGAGACAGGCGCTTCCTGTTGTTATGGTATAGTACCCCGCTATTGAGCCTCCTGAACAGTGATGCTGAATAACATAACCCCATGATATATCGATAAAATAATCTCTACATTTGAAAATGCACGGTAATTCTGAAATGCAAAAAATCAACCAAACCAGCGCAATGCCTGAAAAAACTGACGTTCACTGGAGTGGTCGGTTTAGCGTTGCACCAATGCTCGACTGGACGGACAGACATTGCCGCTATTTCTTGCGTCTGCTTTCCCGCAATACGTTGCTGTATACTGAAATGGTAACTACAGGGGCGATTATTCACGGTAAAGGTGATTACCTGGCGTATAGTGAAGAAGAACATCCGGTAGCGTTGCAACTCGGCGGTAGCGATCCGGCGGCGCTGGCGCAGTGTGCGAAGCTGGCAGAAGCGCGTGGATATGATGAGATCAACCTGAATGTCGGCTGCCCGTCTGACCGGGTGCAGAACGGCATGTTTGGTGCGTGTCTGATGGGTAATGCGCAGCTGGTTGCCGACTGCGTGAAAGCGATGCGCGATGTGGTGTCGATTCC
>ERZ791825.1717-NODE-1717-length-11020-cov-3.818696_pt1 | contig 11020 bp, 10 predicted proteins | sample MGYA00510298_ERZ791825 | MGnify/ENA primary metagenome ERZ791825 (study PRJEB30046, sample SAMN00792010) | human gut metagenome | study: EMG produced TPA metagenomics assembly of the A metagenome-wide association study of gut microbiota in type 2... | reverse complement strand
GACTGGAGCTGAAAACAATGGAGCTTTCCGCCCTTTCCCTGCGTCTGCGCGCGCTTTCCGTGCTGCGCGGACTGCTTTCCCATCCGCTGGTGCGCGCCTACGGCGACACGCTGACCGCGCTCGACGGCACAGCCGCCGATTTTGCCGACCGCTACGGCGCACTGTGCGCGACCCGCTTCTCCTGCGGCGATATCGCGCAGGCAGTGCTCGATGCCGTACACTTTGACACCAACACCCTGACCGATACCATCAACGCACCGGAAGCGGCTGTGCTCAATGCCGCAACCCACGATCTGGACGTGCTGAACGCTCTGCTCGCGCTCGACGGCGAAGCCTTCAAGTCCGCAGCAGCGGACAAGTTCTACGAGCCTGCCCTCGAGGATCTGCCGGACTTCGAGGCCGCGGACTCGCTTCCGTTCTCCACCGGTGCGGCTCTTGCCGATTACTACCGCGAGGAGGGCTACGGCTTTTTCGCACAGTCCTCTGCGTTTGCCATGCAGGACGACGGCTCGGCGACCCCGATCGTGCATCCGGACGCCATCCGTCTGCACGACCTGCCCGGCTACGAGATGCAGAAGCAGAAGATCCTCAAAAACACGCTTGCCTTTCTCGACGGACGCGACGCCAACAACATCCTGCTCTACGGCGACAAGGGCACCGGCAAGTCCTCGACCGTCAAGGCGGTTGCCAATGAGTACGCCGACCGCGGCCTGAAGATCATCGAGATGTCTCCGCGGCATATCACCAACTTCCCCAAGCTGTTCGAGCAGACCCTGCGTTCGCCGTTCCGTTTCATCGTATTCCTCGACGACCTGACCTTCAGCAGCGAGGACGACAACTTTGCCGCGCTCAAGGCGTTTATCGAGGGCGGTCTGGCCGGAAAGCCGTCCAATCTGGTCATTTACGCAACCTCCAACCGCCGTCATCTCATCCGCGAGAGCATGGCTGACCGTCAGGGCGATGAGGTGCGCGTGCGCGATACCCTCGAAACCGTCACCTCGCTGTCCGACCGTTTCGGTCTGGAGATCACCTTCTCCGTGCCGGATAAGGACGAGTATCTGTACATCGTCGAGCAGCTGGCCAGGGAGAACGAGCTGAACCTTGATACGGACGAGCTGCACCTGCTTGCAGAGCGCTTTGCGCTGCGCCGCAACGGCCGCTCGCCGCGTACCGCAAGACAGTTTATCAGCCAGCAGCTGGCGGAGCAGTATGGCAAGTAATTGAAAATGAAAAATGGAGAGTGATTTCATTTTTCATTCCGTGTGCAGAAAAGGCAGATTTTCGTTTGAAAATCTGCCTTTTGTTTTACCATTTACGATATTGATATTGTAGGGCGGGGTGGTTTTACACCGGTGCCTGTCGTTATATACGGCGGGATGAGGTTGTTCCGCCCTACACGAAACCGCTCCATTTTCAATTCTCAATTATTTACCAGCCGAACGAACCAAACGGACTGGAGAACCGATAGCTGCCGTAGCCGTCATCCTGCTGCGAATTATCGCTCTGGCTGCTCTGGCGCTGCTGGGTCTGGGCATTCGGGTCATCGCCCTCGAGGTCGTGCGAATCGGTCAGCGTGATGGTGATATTGAGCGTCTTGCCGGTCGAAATGCGGTATACGCTCAGCGTCAGCTTGTCGCCGGCCTTCTTATCCTGCTTGAGTTCGTTTACCTTATCCATGTCCGGGGTCGGGGTACCGTCAACGGCGGTGATGACATCACCGACCTGCAGACCCTCACCGGCTGCCTTTGCGCGGGAATCAATGGAATATACCTGCACGCCGGACACCTTGCCGTCCGCGGACTCGACGTTCTGGCCGGTGATGCCGATGGACGGACGGCCGGAAACGTAACCGTTCTGAATCAGCTCATCAACAATATCCTTGGCGGTGTTGATCGGGATAGCAAAGCCCATGCCCTCAACGGTGGCGCTGCCGAACGCATTGCCGGACAGCTTAGCGGACGTGATGCCGACCACCTGACCGTACTTGTTGATGAGTGCGCCGCCGGAGTTGCCGTTGTTGATGGAAGCATCGGTCTGAATCAGCGTCATAACACGGTCATTGACGGTCAGATCGCGGTTGATAGCGGAAATACGGCCGCCGGTGATGGTGTTCGCAAACTGTACGCCGCCGGGAGAACCGATCGCGTAGGCATACTCGCCCGGCTCCAGCTCATCCGAGTCACCGAACTCTGCGGCGGTCAGGTCGCTTGTCGGCGTTACCTTGATGACCGCAAGGTCGGTCTGCTCATCCGTGCCGATGATCTCGGCATCAAGAGAGGTGCCGTCGCTCAGCTGTACCGAAACCGACTGCGCGCCGTCCACAACGTGGTTGTTGGTGATGATGTAGCCGTCCTTGCTCATGATGACGCCCGAGCCGCTGCCTGTGCCCTCCGAGGTGGTGGAGATAACCGAAACGACCGACGGATTGACCTTTTTGTAGATATCCTCACCGGCCATGCCGTCCGCGGTGTCGTAGTTGTCCGAGGAATTACTTGAATCCGACTCCGGCTTGCTGTTGATCTGCAGCGTCGGCGCGGAATCCGAGGAATCGGAAGCCGTTGTGCCCGAATTGCTGTTTGCATTGCCGCCGAACGCCATATTGCCGACAACTGCGCCGCCTGCAAACAGCAGGCACGCTGCCGCTACGCCGCACAGGCCGAGTGCTAAGCCTCTGCTGTGCTTTTTATTCTTCGGGGTGTGCGGCTTCTGGCTCATCGGCGGAACCTCGCCGAAGCCGGTCTGCTGCTGCGCCTGACGGAACTCCGGATGCTGCACCGGCGTCTGGAACGGCGTGCGCGGCTCTTCTGCCTGCGGCTGTTCGCTCTGCGGTGCCTGTGCAGGCTGCTCCGCCTGCGGCTGCTGCATCGGCTGCTCGCTCTGCGGAGCCTGTGCAGGCTGCTCGTTCTGCGGTGCGGTGTTCCGGGTTTCGGCGGCCGGCTGTTCGTTATTCTGATCGCTGCTGTTCAGCGGTGTTTTGTTGTCCATGTTGAAGTCGTCCATGATACTGACCTCCTGTTGTTATTCGCGGGACCATTCCGTTCCCTCTGTTGATGCTTCTATCATAGTTTCTCAATGTGGCAGTTTGTTGAAAACAATATGAATATTTTTTGAACACTGCCTGTCGCGAAACTACAGTTTCGCCGACAAGAGGAACGGACCGTGGGCCGTTCCAAAGTCGTCCGAAAGTTCCTGTTCAGAAACTTTCTCCCTCCAGAAGTCCAAAAAGGGTGATACATGCTCCCCCTTTTTGAGCATTTGCAGAGCAAATGCTATTTCATGTGCGCTGCCGCGCGAAACGCTTCAATACAGCACATGCAGAAAAAGGACTTCCATGCACAGTGATAGCACATGGAAGCCACTTTTTACGCGTTATTCTGTCGGTTCTGCTCCGGTGCGAGCGGCAGGGTGAACTCAAACTCGGTTTCGCCGCCGCCCGAGCGGACGGAGATCTCGCCGCCGTGCAGGTTGATGATGTTCTTCACAATATACAGGCCGAGACCTGCGCCGGTCTTATCCATCGAGCGCGAACGATCGGTCTTGTAGAAGCGGTCGAACACATGCGGCAGATCCTCCGCCGAAATGCCGATACCGGTGTTGCTGATGGCGAACACGCACAGCTGTCCCTCCTGATGGACCTTCAGCCTCAGCGTACCGCCGTCCTCGATGAACTTTACCGCGTTATCAGTCAGGTTGTACACCACGCGGTACAGGTGGTCGCGGTCACCCATGACGGTCAGCCGTTCCTCGAGATCGCACTGCACATCCAGCTTCTTTTTCTCAATCTTCTGCTCGAACGAGAGCAGGATCTGCGCTGTCATTTCGGTAAAGTCGAACGGCGCCGGACTGAGGATCAGCTCGCCGGACTGAATTTTTGCGGCATCCAGCATGCGGTTTACCATGCGGGACAGGCGTTTGGTCTCCTCCGCGATGATCTTCAGGTACTTGTCGCGCTGGTCGAGCGGAATCGTGCCGTCGATCATGCCGTCCACAAAGCCGCCGATGGTCGTCATCGGGGTCTTGAACTCGTGGCTGACGTTGGAAATAAAGCCGCGGGTCAGCTCCTCGAGCTGGTCAAGGTCGCGCGCCATGTTGTTGAACGAGACCGCCAGCTCGTCAATCTCGTAGCAGCGGTTGTCCTCGGGCACGCGCACATCGAAGTTGCCGCCCGCGAATTCCTTAGCGGCGGCGGCAATCGTCTTGAGCGGACGCGTGAAGTGCTGAGAGATCATGAACGAAATCACCAGCATGACCGCCAGTGTCACCAGCAGGATGAGCACGAGCGTCTGCGTCGAGTGACGCACCACGCCTGCCGAATTCGGGTCCTGCGTGGAGACGAAGATCATCAAATCCGCATCGCCGTTATCATCCTTGACACAGGTGCCCACCGTGTAAAACGAGGACTCACTCAGCACGCCGAGTGACCCGACAGACGCATAACTGCCGTTTTTGTGCATCTCCGCGACCACTTCGTTTGAGATATGATAGCCGGGCAGCGTGTAGGTCGTGCCGTCCGGCTTGGCGCCCATTTCAATGTTGCCGTCCGCGTCCGTGATGAGCACGGTCAGCTCATCCTCCTTCGCCACGCGCGCGATAGACAGCACGTAAATCTGACGGATCACGTCAGAGTCCGTACCCTCGAGCAGCTTGCTCTGCTCGGCAAGGCTCTGCACGGTCGTGCGCAGCTCGGTCTGCTTGGCGTGTAGCGCGTAGCTGCTCATCTGGTAGCAGAACACCACGCCGGCCAGTGCAAACGCGCACACGATCAAAATCAGGTGGGCCACATAGTCCTTGAAGAAAAAACTGCGTCTGCCCATGGCTTACTCCTTGGTCTCAAACTTGTAGCCGACACCCCATACGGTTTTCAGCTCCCACTTGTCCGAAACGCCCTCCAGCTTTTCGCGCAGACGCTTGACGTGTACGTCAACCGTTCTCGTGTCACCGAAATAGTCAAAGCCCCAGACATCGTCGAGCAGCTGTGCGCGGGTGAACACGCGGTTCGGGCTGGAGGCGAGGAAGTACAGCAGCTCGATCTCCTTCGGCGGTGCGTCCACGCGCTTGCCCTTGATGACCAGATCGTACGCCTGCTTGTCGATCACCAAATTGTCAAACGACAGCTTCTCGGGCGCATCATCCGGCGCCATGCGGCGAAATACCGCACGCACGCGCGCAATGACCTCCGGCATTTCGAGCGGCTTGACGATGTAGTCGTCCGCGCCCATCTCCAGACCGGAAACGCGGTCTGCGGTTTCGCCTTTGGCCGTCAGCATGATGATCGGCACATCGCTCTCCGCGCGGATCTCCCTGCAGACCGCCCAGCCGTCCATCACCGGCATCATCACGTCGAGCAGCAGCATGTCCGGCTTGTCGGACTTCCACTTTTTGATGCCCTCCACGCCGTTTTCCGCTTCAAGCACCGTGTAGCCTTCGCGCTCCAGATACAGGCGCAGCAGCTCACGGATGTTGGCCTCGTCCTCTACGATCAATATCTTCTTGGGCATAGTTCTCCCCTGCTTTCCCAGTTTAATCTGATTCTATTATAGCGCGTTTTTGAGGAAAAAGCATTAACAATCTGTAACAAGTTCCAGAAAGCACATTTCAACTTTCACGCCATTATATGTGCTTCATCTACGCAAAACGTCATATTTCCAGAACTTTCTTCCGCATTATCCAATCCAGTATTTTGCATAACTTCACATAATTTCACGCATCTTGGTGTAAAATCGGTGCAAAATCGGTGCAACATCCTTACTCGTTTACAGCCAGTGTTTTTAGCCTGCCAAATTCGAGAATCTGCCGCATCTGCTTGATAGCCTGCATATTATTAGCATGCGCATAATACTTCATAGTCGTAGTAGGGTTATCATGTCCCATTATCGCGGCTACATTGGCCGCAGACATTCCCTCATTCAGTAAACTACTGCACAGCGTATGTCGAAAAATATGCGGTGTAATCGGCGGCAGTGGATTGTCGGAATGTTCCCTATTGTATTTGTCCACTACTCTGCGCATTATTGCGCCCAGACCAGTAGCAACAACGGGTTTGTCTCCCTTTGTCAGCATGAGAAAACCACAGTATCCATCTATCATAGGTTCGACCGTTCTGCATTTACGATGTTCAAGAATATTGTGCAGACTATTGCTTGCTTCATCACTCATAGCGATAACGCGATTCCCAGCCGCAGACTTAGGTGCTTTAACGTACTTGCTCCCATCTTTACGCCGCAGAAGTTGCTTGTTAATGACAATCAGCCGATTCTCAAAGTCCAAATCAGCCTTAGTCAAGCCGCAAAATTCGCTCATACGAACGCCTGTTTCCAGTAAGACAATGAACCAATCCAGATGTTGTGAATATGTGTTGTCATGGGCGATAAAATCCAACAACGCAGCTACTTGTTCATCGGTCAGCGCCTCACGTTTCACTGTGTCATTTGTGAGTACGTCATTCAACCGAAAATCAAACGGATTCTCACGAATCAGATGATTCTTCATCGCCATTTTGAACGATGGTTTTAAGATTTTGCTCATAGCTGAAATCGTGTTATACGCTTTACCGTTTTTGCGCATCGCTTTGAACCACCGCCGTACTTCCATCTCTTTCACATCGCAGATACGGCGATTGCCAAACGATTCCCGCTTTACCATCTCCGCCCATGAAGCGTAGTTGATTTGCGTGTTTTCGGTCTTATCGTCTTTCATCTCGATATACATTCCCAGCAGTTCATTTACCGTGATTTTCCCGCTCGAATAGCTGATACCGCTTTCAATCGCGCGCAACAGTTCTGCTTTTTTCTTCTCATACCCTCAAGGGTCGGGTCAGTCACATAGTCGTATTGATGGGTGTTTGGATTGAGTTTCTTAAACTGGTAACTACCGTTCTTTTTCTGGCATTCACCCTCTTTTAATACGCGCCCTTTGTTATCTTTTCGCTTTTCAGCCAAGTTTATATCTCCTTTCTCCGACTGAAAAGCCCCATATATGACAGGTACAGTATAGCATAGATGGGGCTGGATTGCACTACTTTTTAAGCCGAAAATCCCCCTCGGATATACTCGGTGAACGGCACGCGCTTAATCATGCGTTTCTTGCCAATCCAAAATACAAACGGGTTGTTCGCACCGTTCGTCATGGTTCGGATTGTATTTTGACCGATGTTATAATAGGCCGACGCTTCATTAACGGTCAGTAGTTCGCGCTCTCCCAGCGGGAGAACGATAGTATTGTTGGTGTTCTGGTTCTTGTCTTTGTTCAAAGTCATTTTCCTTTCTTTAAGTGAAATACATCTACTCGCCCGCTCGTGTGCAGGCAGCAGGTGTGAAAAGTGTAAATTGTGCCCGTTGTCGCAGTGTTGCCGCTGGTGCATCGTTGCGACCGGTTTATCAGTGCCGCTTGCGCGGCACTGGAAAAAGACTGATTTTCATCAATTAAATAATCAAAAGGCAGTGGGAGCGATAAGAGGAAACACTATATTAAGGGAATGCTCCCGCTCAAAAACACAGAAAGCAGCAGAAAGTGCATTGTTCTCCGAGTTTTCACTCCATCAAGCTGTCTATCTCCGCATCAAAGTTGCACATCTCTGCGAGCGTTTCAGAATCATCCAAACTAAAAGAGTGTATACACAGAGGCCGTTTTGGTTGTTCTTCCCTGACATACTTTCCGCCGTCAATAAATTCTACGATTTCCGTGAACCATGACTGTTCATACAGCCAACAAGTGGCGTCGGGTTCTTCCATGTTTAACTCATCCATGTACTCCAGAAAGGCTTGCTGACTTTCCCTCTGCCGCTCCTCGCGCTCTGCCGCCAGTACAGCCAGATAGTCAATCTCCTCATTGCTCATCGCATCAAGGCCGTTAGCTGGTTCATCCTCGCCCGCTCGTTGTACATCAGCCAGTCCGCGCAGATAGTCAGCCAGCCAAGCACGCAGACTGGCTTGCAGCCGTTCGATATATGCACTCAGCTTGTCCCTGCTAATCAGCGTAACACTGGTGAGTTTGTTCTACGGCATACTCGCGCAGCTGGCGTTGTACCGCTTTACAGCATATTCTCCGTTGTTGCCTGTCAGTTCGCCCACAATCGCGCGGAACTGTTCCAGAGAGAAAATATACCATTGGTGTTCACAAAACCATGTACGCCATTCTGTGCGTTTTACGCACCTGTGCCACTGGTCGCGCAGAATATCGCTGTAATATTCAATCATTCGCTTGTATCTGTCCTCTGTCAGCAGTTCTCCCAGCATGGAGATAGTCCGCCGCGCCGCTTCTTCAATCGTGCCGCCAGCATCCAGACACCGCAGTTCCAAGCGGGCATATATGCCGCAGGTCAGATATTGTTTGTCTTTAGCGTAGCACTCCATCTCGAAGGGACGTTTAGGCTTGCCAGTGATAGATTTTGACTGACTTTTCGCGAACATACTTTTAACAGAGCCGTCCTCGTCAAAGGTAATGCCGTTGTTATCGAGATTGAATTTGTCAATCATCAGCCAGCGAACAGCCTTGTTCAGACGGCGCAGTTCATCGTATGAGTGCGTGAAGCTGTCAAAGGCAAAGTCAGCCCGTTCAACATAGTACGGATTTCCCTGCGTCATATCGGCTACTGTGATTGTCAAGTCATGCCCAGACAACAGAGTATAACGTGTGCCCGTTGCGCGAATAGAGGGGTTAAGCTGATAGCGATAGAATTTCTCCGTGAATTGTGGCCGTACCTCTTTTGTCTGACACGCCACACCTTGCTTTTGTCCCCAGAAAATGCTATAATTCTCATAGTCAAGCGGGAGATATTGCGCTTGCACCTGCAACGTATGCAGACCGCACGAATGCTTCTCGCCATATAATTTTTTGATTTCCGCTTTTTTCATTGAAAGCCTCCTTTGAAATTGATAAAAAGTTTTCTGAAACCTCTGTTTCCCAGTCTGGCTTGCTCCGAGTTTTCGGGAAACAGCCTTTGCGGCTCTCCGGACTTTCGGGAAAAGTTCACCCAGACAAGAACGTTTAGATTTCATTGATTTTCATGTAAATAGCTATAAAATCATATATAACTCCTCTCGTACGCACGAAATGGACTACTTTTCTTTCAGTTGGCATTATCTTGCATCCGATTGCTAAATCATGGAATTTCACTTCTTTCTATAAATGGGCGCAGTTATGGCCGGAGCGATTGTGTCATGTCCTCACGGGCTTATGTAACTTGCCGTGCGGTGTTTTTGCTTGACATATACTACTATACGAAAAATCGGATTTTGGGACGTGAAATTTGAAAATTTCTCAAAAATTTTTTTCAAGCATTATAAATTGTCATATTATCCCATTTTTCTCATCATAAGGTGTTGCGCGATGATTTTCCTTTGCATAGACTAATATAAAAATCCGGCCAAAACGGACATGGAATTTCAAAGAAATTTCTAAAAATTAAAAAGCTGGCGTGCAGTCAATTGCATACCAGCTTTTTCTATTATCTTTCATTAAAAATCATCATCGAGCATGATAACAGTCAATGTGATTGGTTCTTGCTCTGCGAATCTAACCGTGATAACGTCGAGTTTGTCCTCGTCCTCTCCCACAGTGTGCCCGCTCGCATAGAGAAAATCACCAGTGAGAGAAATAAAATTCGCCCAGCGGCTTCCGATAAAAAGCCCGCCCTCATCCAGTTCCACCGAGAATGGAGGTTCAAAGCAAATCGAAACAACAGTTCCTCAGTTCGGCTTTCGAGCGGGTAAAGTAACATCAGCCGCTATGTAGCAGGCATCTTGCAAATAGTGACACAGGCTTTCAAGTGTCGGGAATGCCAATCTTTCAAGTTCCATGTTTTTCTCCTTTGCTGTTCCGCTGGTTGGTCGTGTTTTCGCTGTCATTTTAGGGGCTTTTTCAGTTTTCCGGTGCAAAATCGGTGCAACGACAAATTGCATCAAACTTTTTCCTTCTATATATTGCATATTTTCGATAAAATCACTATTTTCCGCACTTATAGCACTTGCTAAGGCATGATACTGCATTAACAATCTGTAAAACACCGCTTTGCACCTGACAGTTCCTGTGCTATACTGAATATATCACCCAAAAGGAGAATTTTTATGTCACAGACGGTAGAAATGCATATTATTGCGCGGATACACAGCGATTTTCCCACCAAATTCGGCATTCCGCGGCAGAGCGGACTGGCGGACGTACCGGCGCGCATTGTATTCGAGCCGGAATACCGCAACGCAGATGCGCTGCGCGGCATCGAGGGTTTCTCTCACCTGTGGCTCATCTGGCAGTTTTCGGCAGCCGTGCGTGACGGCTGGTCACCGACCGTGCGCCCGCCCAAGCTGGGCGGCAACAAGCGCATCGGCGTGTTTGCGACGCGCTCGCCGTTCCGGCCGAACGAGATCGGACTGTCCTCGGTGCGGCTTGACCGCGTGGAGTTCAACACGCCGGACGGTCCGGTGCTGCACATCTCGGGCGCAGACCTGATGGACGGCACGCCGATTTTCGACATCAAGCCGTATCTTGCGTACACGGACTCGCATCCGGAGGCGCTCGGCGGCTTTGCGCTCACGACCGATGCCGTGCGCGTGGAATGTCCGGCAAGCCTGCTCGAAAAGCTGCCGCAGGAACGCCGTCAGACGCTGCTGAACGTGCTCGCGCAGGACCCGAGACCGGGCTATCAGCACGAGGCAGGCCGCGTGTACGGGTTCCCGTTTGCGGGATTTGAGGTAAAATTCACCGTGGAAGGTGACTTGCTGACCGTTCTGCAAATCGAGAGTCGCTAACTATTCTGCGGTAAATTTTACACGGGGGGCGCACAAACCGCGCAAGCGGTTCGCCCAATCCGGGCGGCAGCCTGTTTCTCTGCACCGGCTGAGCGGGGGGTACACGAACTGCGTGAGCGGGTTCGCCCTTTCCGGGCGGCAGCCTGTTTCTCTGCACCGGCTGACCGGGGTGCTCGAACTGCGTCAGCGTGTTCGCCCCTAACGGGCGGGGAGGTTTTCTCTGAACCTCAGCGGGGAGTGCGCCTACCCGGCGGGGGCACAAGAGGGTAGACACC
>ERZ791825.1704-NODE-1704-length-11103-cov-3.227190_pt1 | contig 11103 bp, 9 predicted proteins | sample MGYA00510298_ERZ791825 | MGnify/ENA primary metagenome ERZ791825 (study PRJEB30046, sample SAMN00792010) | human gut metagenome | study: EMG produced TPA metagenomics assembly of the A metagenome-wide association study of gut microbiota in type 2... | reverse complement strand
GAAGAGGAAGAAAGAAAACGGGTGAAAGGACTGATTATCAACAAGTTCCGGGGAGATGTTGAGATTTTAAAACCCGGACTTGCAACGCTGGAAGAGCTGACGAAAATTCCGGTAGCAGGTGTCATTCCGTGGATTTATGCAAAACTGGATGATGAGGACAGTCTCGCGCCTCGTCTGTCCCGGGTACAGGCGGGGGCAGGCGTGGATATCGCAGTGGTTCGCCTGCCGCATATTTCGAATTTTACCGATTTTAACCCGTTGGAGCAGCAGCCCGGAATCAGTCTGCGTTATGCAGGGGATGTAAAAACCCTCGGACAGCCGGATATGGTGATTGTACCCGGAAGCAAAAATACGATGGGCGATTTGAAATGGATGCGCCAGAATGGTATGGAAGCCGCCATTTTGAAGCTTGCGGCAGCAAACGTGCCGGTGCTGGGAATCTGCGGGGGCTATCAGATGCTGGGCGAAAGCATCGAAGACCCGGACGGGGAAGAAGAGGGCGGAAGCCTGCATGGAATGGGGCTTTTGCCGGTTCGAACCGTTTTTGAAAAAGAAAAGGTGCAGACGCGGGTGACAGGAGAAATTCTTCAAAACCCGGGCGCAGGAGACGGACTGTTCGCTGCGCTTAGCGGCAGTGTATTTTCCGGTTATGAAATTCATATGGGACATACAACAGGAAATGGCAAAAACTCGTTCTCCAGAATCCGGACGCTGACAAACGGAAGCACAGAAGCAGAGGAGGACTGGCAGGCAGACGGCGCAGTCTGCGGCAATGTTGCCGGTACTTATGTGCACGGACTTTTTGAAGACGGGTCGCTGACAAAAAATCTGTGCGGTGCGCTGCTTTCCAAAAAGGGAATCTGTGCAGAGGCGCTGACACAGGATTATGCGGCATTTAAGGAAAGCCAGTATGATCTTCTGGCAGCTGAAGTCAGAAAAGCACTGGATATGGAACAGATTTACCGGATGATGGAGAAGCAGGAGGGCGACAGATGAGCTATCAATACGTACTGCCGGGTGAGATTGAAAAACGTAGTTTTGAGATCCTTACGAAGGAGCTGGGTGACCGGAAGCTTTTACCGGAAAACGAGCCGGTTATCAAACGGGTGATTCATACGACGGCGGATTTTGACTATGTAGACAACCTTGTTTTTTCGGAGGGCGCGGTGACAAAAGCTGTGGAAGCATTAAAGGCCGGGGCTGGGATTGTGACAGATACGCAAATGGCCCTTTCCGGCATCCATAAAAGCACCCTGGAGAGCTTTGGCGGGACGGCACGTTGTTTTATGAGCGATCCGGAAGTGGCAAGGCTTGCGAAAGAAAGACAGACGACCCGCGCGTGGGTGAGTATGGAGGAAGCGGCCAGGCTTCCGGGCAGATGGATTTTTGCGATCGGGAATGCGCCGACCGCGCTGATTCGCCTGCATGAGCTGATCCTGGAGAAAAAAGTGGATCCTGTGCTGGTCATCGGGGTTCCGGTGGGCTTTGTCAATGTAGTGGAAAGCAAGGAAGAAATTCTGAAGGATCCGGTGCCGTATATTGTGGCGCGTGGACGAAAGGGTGGTTCGAACGTAGCGGCGGCAATCTGTAATGCCCTGTTATATACCGCCGCCGGAAGGACGCTATAGGCAGATACGGACTGTATTTGGCGGCTGCGGGCATCCCGGCAGCCAAAGCTGCGTCAGTGAAAAAAGAAATCGGAACGGCACACGCCTGTGCGTTTTTGCCAACCGGAGCAAAACCGGTTGCTTTGGCATTTCATAAGCCCGAGCTTCCATAGAAGCAGGCGTTCGATGTCCTGTCTGGATATGCAGGAAGCGCCGGGACGGCAGGCGGTTGGCAGCGTACAGGCCGGACGGCCGGAAGCAGGGCAGGCGGTTTGCGTACAACAGCCCGGAGGATCACCGCTGCAGCGGCTGGAAACGTTGTCTGCACGGCAGCAGGAAGAACAGGAATCCATCATGGAAGTCTCCTTACAAAGACGGGGAAGATACTGCCTTTTTTCTTATTTTATGAAGAAGAAAAGCAGGGGGTGACGAAAAAGAAGGGATCGAGAGAACGGAAAGCAGTTTCACCTGTCGTTTACAGGAGAGCTGTTTTTGTGTTATACTAAAACGAGCGGATGGCATAGTCCGTCTGTAAAATACGAGGGATAAGGGGAGAATTTGCCATGAAAGACAGGCAATATACAACAAAAGAACTATTTCGGCGCTTTCAGCCATATTTTAAACCGTATTGGAAAACACTGGTGCTGGATTTATTCTGCGCCGGGCTGACGACACTGTGCGAGCTGGTGCTGCCGATGATTATGCGTTACATTACCAATCAGGGACTGTATCATCTGGCAGAACTGTCGGTTCAGACAATTCTGGGTGTAGTTGCGATTTATCTGGCGCTGCGTGTAGTGGACTGCGTTGCCACTTATTATATGGCGGGCGTCGGACATATCATGGGCGCGAAAATCGAAACGGACATGCGCCGGGACGCGTATCAGCATCTGCATCAGCTGTCGAATACCTATTATAATAATACCAAGGTCGGACAGATTATGGGACGGATTACAAACGATCTGTTTGATGTGACCGAATTTGCGCATCACTGCCCGGAAGAATTTTTTATCGCCGGGGTGAAGCTCGTGATCGCATTTATCATCCTGATGCGGATCAATGTGCTTCTGACACTGATTATTTTCCTGATCGTTCCGATCATGGTTGCAGTGTGCATGCATCTGAATTTTAAAATGCGGGATGTATTCCGCAGACAGAGAAACCAGATTGGGGAATTAAACGCCCGCATTGAGGACAGCCTGCTGGGGCAGAAGGTTGTAAAGGCATTTACAAATGAACAGATGGAGACGAACAAGTTTGAGACAGACAACAGACAGTTCTTTGACATCAAGCGAGACTCCTATCATCTGATGGCGGTCTTTAATGCAACAACCCACGCTTTTGACGGCGCAATGTATGTGTCTGTTTTGCTTTTCGGCAGCATATTTATGATAAAGGGATGGGTCGCGGCAGGCGACCTGGTGGCGTTTCTTTTATATGTGACGACGCTGATTGCGACGATCCGCAGGATTATCGAGTTTGCGGAACAGTTTCAGCGCGGCATGACAGGAATTGAGCGGTTTTTACAGATCATGGATGCGGACATCGAAATTTTCGATGAAGCGGACGCTGTGGAAATGGGAGAGCCGAAGGGCGAAATCGCATTCCACAATGTGAGCTTTGAATATCCGGATGATCACAATCAGGTGTTCCAAAACTTAAACCTGACGATTCATCCGGGAGAAAAGGTAGCTCTGGTAGGACCTTCCGGCGGCGGAAAAACAACGCTGTGCAACCTGATCCCGCGTTTTTATGATGTGACGGGCGGTGAGATCACAATTGACGGAGAACCGATCAAACATTTCACGTTAAAGAGCCTGCGCCATAATATCGGCATCGTGCAGCAGGATGTTTATCTGTTCTCGGGCACGATCTATGACAATATCGTTTACGGAAGACCGGATGCGACACGTGAAGAAGTGATGGAAGCTGCAAAACGTGCGGGCGCGCATGAGTTTATCACAGAGTTGAAGGATGGCTACGACACCTACGTTGGCGAGCGGGGCGTAAAGCTTTCCGGCGGACAGAAGCAGAGAATCAGCATCGCCCGTGTCTTTTTAAAGAACCCGCCGATTATTATTTTGGATGAGGCGACCAGTGCGCTGGATAACGAGAGCGAATACGAGGTAGCAAAATCCCTTGGCAGGCTGTCTGAAGGGCGCACGACGCTGACCATCGCACACAGGCTTTCTTCTATCCGAAATTCTGATCGTATTTTGGTGCTGACCCATGACGGCATCGTGGAAGAAGGCAATCATGAAGAGCTTCTGGAAAAGCATGGCATATATGACCAATTCTACCGGATGGCGAACGAATTGAAATAAAAAAAAGGGGGCAATGGTGTATGAAGCTGCAGTTTATCGGTGCGAATCATGAAGTGACAGGAAGCTGTCATTACCTGCAGGCAGGAGACAGTTATATGCTGGTCGATTACGGAATGGAACAGGGCGTCAACCGGTTTGAAAACTGCCCGTTGCCGGTTCCGGAATCCCAGATCAATTTTGTGTTTTTAACGCATGCCCATATCGATCATTCCGGCATGCTGCCGCTTTTGTACGCACACGGCTTCCGCGGCAAGATTTATACAACGGAAGCGACCGCGGACTTATGCAGCATTATGCTCCGGGATTGCGCCCACATTCAGCAGCAGGAGGCGGAGTGGAAAAGCAGGAAGGCAAAACGCCATGCCGGAATCGAAGTGGAGGAGCCGTTGTATACGATGGAGGATGCGATCGGCACCATCAACTGTATCGTACCATGCCCGTATGGGAAAGAATTGGAAATAAACGATAACGTGAAGATCCGGTTTACAGACGTCGGGCATCTGCTTGGATCCGCCAGCATCGAGGTATGGCTCAAAGAAGAGGGCTGCAGCAGAAAACTTGTTTTTTCAGGGGATATCGGCAACAAAAATCAGCCGCTGATAAAAGATCCGGAATATACAAAAACGGCAGATTATGTCGTGATGGAGTCGACCTATGGCGACCGCCTGCACGGCAGTACGCGCCCGGATTATGTCAGAGAGCTGACTCAGATCATCCAGGAGACGCTGGATAAGGGTGGAAATGTGGTCATTCCGTCGTTTGCGGTTGGGCGCACACAGGAAATGCTGTATTTTATCCGCAAAATCAAGGCGGATGGACTGGTTTCCAATCATGCGGATTTTCCGGTCTATGTGGACAGTCCGCTTGCGGTGGAGGCAACCGGTATTTTCAAACAAAACGAGCGGACCTGCTTTGACGAAGAGGCGATGGAGCTTGTCAGACAGGGCATCAATCCCATCACGTTTCCGGGGCTGCGCCTTGCGATCACGAGCGACGAATCCAAGGCGATCAATTTCGATGAAACGCCGAAGGTCATCATTTCCGCTTCCGGCATGTGCGATGCTGGGCGCGTGCGCCATCATTTAAAGCACAACCTCTGGAGACCGGAATGTACGATTCTGTTTGTTGGCTATCAGTCGGTCGGCACGCCGGGACGGGCACTGGTAGACGGAGTGAAAGAAATGAGGCTGTTCGGAGAGACGGTGGATGTAAACGCACAGATCAGGGTGTTAACCGGAATATCCGGACATGCGGATAAAAACGGTTTAATCGACTGGATCGAGGGCTTTGAAACAAAGCCGAAAAAAGTGTTTATTGTGCACGGTGAGGATCTCGTTACGATGTCGTTTGCGGACTGCTTAAAGGATGAACACGGGCTCGATGCGTTTGCACCCTACAGCGGAACGGTCTTTAATCTGACGACGGAGACGTTTGAAAAGATTACAGAGCCTGTCGCTGTGAAAAAGAAGACCGCTGCAGCATCCGGCGGGCAGAGCAGCGCATACAATCGTCTTGTGGCTGCAGGACAGCGCCTGATGGCGTTGATTGGGCACTGCAAAGGAATGGCAAATAAGGATCTGGCGAAATTTGCAGACCAGATCAATTCGCTTTGCGATAAATGGAATTAAAATCAGGAGGAATCAGGGATAAGCATATGAGCATGGCAGATGAAATCTTTATCAATATGTGCCGGGATATTCTGGAAAATGGAACGAGCACGGAGGGAGAAAAGGTACGCCCGCACTGGCCGGACGGAACCAGCGCCTATACGATCAAAAAGTTCGGCGTAGTCAACCGCTACGACTTATCGAAGGAATTTCCGCTCCTGACCCTTCGCCGCACCGCTTTAAAGAGCGCGACGGATGAGATTTTGTGGATTTGGCAGCAGAAATCCAATAATATCCATGACTTACACAGCCATATCTGGGACGAATGGGCGGATGAAAACGGCAGTATCGGCAAGGCTTACGGCTATCAGCTTGGTGTAAAGCATCTGTATAAAGAGGGCATGTTTGATCAGGTGGACCGGGTGATTTACGATCTGAAAAACAATCCTTTTTCAAGAAGAATCCTGACGAATATTTATGTGCATCAGGATTTACACGAAATGAACCTGTATCCCTGCGCCTACAGCATGACCTTTAATGTGACGCAGAAGCCGGGACATGATAAACTGACTTTAAATGCAGTTTTAAACCAGCGCTCCCAGGACGTCCTGGCGGCGAATAACTGGAATGTGGTGCAGTATTCTGTGCTTTTGCATATGCTGGCACAGGTGTGCGATATGGAGGTCGGCGAGCTGGTGCATGTCATTGCGGATGCGCATATCTATGACCGCCATGTGCCGATTATCAAAGAACTGATCTCGCGGACACCCTATCCGGCACCGAAATTCTGGTTAAATCCGGAGATCAGGGATTTTTATCAGTTCACAAGAAACGACGTGCGCGCAGACGATTATGTGACCGGGGAGCAGATCAGGGACATCCCGATCGCAATTTGACGATAAAAGGAGAATACGCATGAATCTGATTGTAGCAGTGGATAAAAATTGGGCGATTGGCAATAAAGGGGAGCTGCTGGTGCGGATTCCGGCAGATCATAAGATGTTCCGGCAGGAGACGACCGGAAAGGTTGTGGTGCTCGGAAGAAAGACGATGGATACCTTTCCGGGGGGACAGCCCCTCAAAAACCGGGATAATATTATCCTGTCCCGCAACGAGGCATATCAGCAGAAGGATGCGCAGGTTGTGCATTCCGTCGAAGAGCTTCTGGAGGCGGTCAAGGGATATGACACGAAGGAGGTTTATGTCATCGGCGGAAGCAGCGTATACGAGCAGCTGCTGCCATACTGTGATACCGCGCATGTGACGAAAATTGACCATGCCTATGAAGCGGATTCGTGGTTCCCGAATCTGGATGAGGATCCGGACTGGGAGATCACAGCCGACAGTGACGAGCAGTATTACTTCGACCTGACCTATCATTTCCTTAAGTATGAGCGCAAAAAGGGCTGAGGGAAGACGGCAGCTGTGGGCGGTCACGTCCGCGAATCGTCCGCAGCGACCGCTTTTTCAAACAGTAGTCCGATGAAAAACCACGCCGGCGCGAAGTCGAGGCGAATCACATGGCTGATGTTCCAGGGGCTTTTCTGGTAGCTCCAGGGGCATTGGCCTTTTTTATCCAGAAAACGCCCGGTGGCGTACTCGACGGAAAAGATGCCGATCATATAGATCAGCCCGCGCAGGGTTTTGGGCAAATGCTTTAAAATCCGGTAGAGGGGGCCGATCAGACAGGCGCAGCCGTAGATTGGAAACATCCATAAAGAAGTATGGCAGGTCAGCGTTTTGTCCTGACGGCGCAGCGCTTCTGCGCCGGATACAAGGATTTCGAGGCACCAGCCGAGGGTGCCGCATTTTAAAAAATCTTTACACAATTTTTTCATGGAAATAGTATGTGCAAAACTTCAAATTCCATGCAAACTGTGCTAAGATTAAGAGTAAAAAATACAGATGGAGGAAGCGTTCATGGATTTGTCTACGCTCAGGAATGAAATAGACCGGATTGACAGCCAGCTGGTGCAGCTGTATGAGCAGCGCATGGAAATCTGCAGTCAGGTGGCAGAATATAAGATCGAAAATGGAAAAAAAGTATTTGACAAAACCAGAGAGGAAGAAAAGCTGGCGCGGGTACGCTCCCTGACCCATAATGATTTTAACAGTCAGGGTGTGACGGAGCTGTTTGAACAGATCATGGCGATGAGCCGAAAGCTCCAGTACCAGATGCTGGAAAGCCATGGACGCACCGGCAGGCTGCCCTTTATCCCGGTGGAAAATCTGGATACCAAAAAGGCGAGAGTCGTATTTCAGGGCGCAGAGGGCGCATATTCCCAGGCTGCGATGATGCGCTTTTTCGGGGAACGCATCGACAGCATCCATGTGGACAGCTTCCGGGACGCAATGAGCGCGATCGAAGAGGGCAGCGCGGAGTTTGCGGTGCTTCCAATTGAAAATTCGACGGCAGGGATCGTCAGCGAGATTTACGATCTTCTGGTAGAATTTGAAAACTATATCGTCGGTGAGCAGATTTTAAAAATCGAGCATTGCCTGCTGGGTGTTCCGGGGACGAAGATTTCCGACATTCAGACCGTATATTCCCATCCGCAGTCGCTGATGCAGAGCTCACGCTTTTTAGGCGGGCATTCCTGGCAGCAGATTTCCATGCCGAATAATGCGTTTGCAGCGCGGAAGGTTGCAGAAGATCGTTTAAAAACCCAGGCAGCAATCGCCAGTGAGTATGCCGGGAAGGTTTACGGGCTGGAGGTATTACAGAAGCCGGTCAACAACGTTTCTAACAATTCAACCCGATTCATCATCGTGACGAACCAGAAGATTTTTAAGAAGAATGCAAAGAAAATCAGCATCTGCTTTGAAGTACCGCACGAGAGCGGCTCGCTGTACCATATGCTGTCGCATTTTATTTACAATCATTTAAATCTGACAAAGATCGAGAGCCGTCCGATCGAGGGACGGACGTGGGAATACCGGTTCTTCCTGGATTTTGAGGGAAATCTGGAAGACAGCGCCGTGAAGAACGCGCTGCGGGGACTTCGGGAAGAGGCCTCGAACATGAAGATTCTGGGAAATTACTAAACGGTTGAAAACAGCCGGATAAGCGGAAAGGGAGAATACAACAGGATGAAAACAGAACAGCTGATCCTTTACCGGGATTTTGAAGAAGGGGATTTGCTGACAGATATGGTCTGGCTGGCAGAAAACTATGCGGACGATTTTTACAATCTGTCGTATAAGGCGGGGCTCTTATACGACTGCATGCATCGGCTGTTAGACATGGCGGGCAGATACGGCTTTTATGGAAATCTCTGGCACTGCTATCTTGCAAATCTTCTGGTAAATAAGGAAAACAGCTATAGCTGCAGCGCGGAAATCCGTGGCAGCGTGGAAGGCAGCGTGAATCTGGCGGCGCTTCACGATATCCGGATTTTCAAGGAATTTTATGATTATGATCTGCAAACGGTAGCAAAAGCGCTCGGAGCAGAGGAGTTTTCTATCGTGCTTTTCTACGAGGGCAATCCGCAGGAGAGCAAGGTATACAATACCCGTATCCGAGACCGGATCTGCGATCTTGCGCAGCGGTTCTGTCTGGATCATACGCCGGAAGAAATGAAGCAGACTCTTACAGAATTTTATCAGGAATACGGCGTGGGACGGTTCGGTCTGCATAAGGCATTTCGGATTGAAAAGAGAGACGGGCGCGCTGAAATCGTTCCGATCACCAATATCGCGCATGTGAAGCTGTCCGATCTGGTTGGCTATGAGATCCAGAAAAAGAAGCTGACGGACAATACCGAAGCGTTTGTCAACGGTAAAAAGGCGAATAACTGCCTGCTTTACGGCGACGCGGGAACTGGAAAGTCCTCCTGTATCAAGGCGATCGCCAACGAATATTACGGCGGCGGGCTGCGTATCATCGAGGTGTACAAACATCAGTTCCAGGATTTAAACGATGTAATCGCGCAGATCAAAAACCGGAACTACAAGTTCATTATTTACATGGATGATTTAAGCTTTGAAGAATTTGAGATCGAATATAAATATCTGAAGGCGGTCATTGAGGGCGGTCTGGAAAAGAAGCCGGAAAACGTCCTGATCTATGCAACCTCCAACAGACGGCATCTAATCCGGGAGACCTTTAAGGACAAACAGGACAGGGATGAAGAGCTGCATGTCAACGATACCGTGCAGGAAAAGCTTTCTCTCGTGTCGCGCTTCGGCGTCAGCATTTATTTCGGCTCTCCGGACAAAAAGCAGTTTCAAAAGATCGTTTCGACGCTGGCAGACCGTTATGGCGTAAGGATGAGCGAAGACGAGCTTTTGTTAAAGGCGAACCAGTGGGAGCTGTCCCACGGCGGACTTTCCGGGCGGACGGCGCAGCAGTTTATCGATTATCTGTTAGGACAGTAAGCGTGCATTCTATTGTATGCGGCAGGAAAAGAGGCAGAAAGGATCATTCTGGCATATGAAAACGTTTGCGGCAATTAACGTGGGCTCCTATGAGCAGACCCTGAAAATTTATACGATCACCAAAAACAACGGCATCCGGGAGGTGGACTGGATTCGGAATCGACTGGATCTTGGCGGTACCTTTGCGACCGGAAAGCTGAGCCATGAGGTGATGGACGAACTGTGCGCGGTACTGCGCAATTTTGTTTCGATTATGGAAGGTTATCGGGTGGATGACTACCGCGCCTGTGCGACGAGCGCCATCCGGGAAACAAAAAATACGGCGATCGTTCTGGATCAGATCATGCAGCGTACCGGAGTCAAGCTGGATGTGCTGAGCAACTCGGAACAGCGTTTCCTCGATTATAAATCGATCGCCAGCCGCGGCGGCTTCGAAAAAATCATCGAAAAAGGAACCCTTGTTCTGGATATCGGCGGCGGCAGCATTCAGATGTCACTGTTTGATAAGGATAAGCTTTCCGCGACGCAGAACATGCGCCTTGGCGTTTTGCGGCTGCAGGAAAAAATGAGCCGCTTAAATGTGCGCCCCTCTGAGAACGGTCCGCTTCTGGAGGAACTTCTGGAAGCACAGCTTTCTGTCTTCCGCAAGATGTATTTAAAGGATCGCGTGATCGAAAATATCATCGTAGTGGATGACTATATTTCCGCGCTGATTTTGGGAAAGCTCGGCAAAGTAGCCGGAAGCGGATATCTGGACCGGGATTCGATGGCATCTTATATGAATTATTTGCACGATCATACGGATATGGAAATCGTGCGCTATTTTGATACACCGGAAGAAAATGTGCCTTTGCTTCGAATTTCATCCGCAATTGTCCGTCAGGTCGCGCTAATGACGGATGCAAAGATGATTTGGGCACCAGGCGTGTCACTATGCGACGGCATGGTATACGAATATGCGGAAGAATATAAACTTCTGGCACAGGTGCATGATTTCGAACAGGATATCGTGACCTGTGCGCGGGGCATCAGCAAGCGTTATATGGGCAGCAAGCGCCGTGCGGAGACGCTGGAGCAGATCGCACTGACGATTTTTGACAGCATGAAGCGCGTGCATGGCATGGGCAGACGGGAACGGCTGTTGCTTCGGATCGCAACGCTTCTGCACGACTGCGGCAAATATATCAG
>ERZ791825.1700-NODE-1700-length-11116-cov-3.372118_pt1 | contig 11116 bp, 8 predicted proteins | sample MGYA00510298_ERZ791825 | MGnify/ENA primary metagenome ERZ791825 (study PRJEB30046, sample SAMN00792010) | human gut metagenome | study: EMG produced TPA metagenomics assembly of the A metagenome-wide association study of gut microbiota in type 2... | reverse complement strand
TACTGACAGTGTCAAACATGAGGGGCACCGCTTAATTCCTATAAATGGTTTTAAAGACTTGAGCAAGTATGCGGATGCTGGCGAGTCGTATTTGTTTTTTAGAGATATCGATAATAAAATGTATTGTGTGGAAGGAACGGGGTTGCCATCACAATATTTTAGAAGGATAGTATGTGAGACTTTTAATATGGAAAATTGGGATTGGCATCATTCATATAATATAGATAATGTGTACCATACTGTTCAAAGATTGAATAGGAGTGACTGGACCCAGAAAAAGTAGTCGCTAAATATCTGCATTAGCATTTGTGCATTGTGATGATGATTTTCTCAGCCTGTATAGGAGATGGAAAAAATTCTGAACAATTAACAACGGGATAGTGCTGTTAATTTACGGACTCTGTATAAAGAGAATAAAGACATGGTTTGTAATTATCATTTGGAGTAAATTGCAGGTGATGGTCTATAGCACTGCTGCAAACACAAAAACAAATCATTTGAACCCTTTATATTGGTTTTTGAATCGCGAGTCCTACTTTCACATTTTTACGAAAGGGTATTCTTGTTCCCTGGAGAAAAAGGATACTGAGATCCTAGAATTGTGGAATTAGGAATATATAAAAATAAAATAATTGGTTGAAATTTGTTATATAGTGATATGGAAAAGATTCATAGAAGGGAGGGGAATTATTTTAGGAATAAATGGAAGTAGCTATATTGTATTTTTAAAAATTTGGGTATGTCCGGTAAAGAAATAGTAAAAATATAGCCCTCTGACTTCACTGATCGGGATGAAAGGTGAAAGCCAGGGGGCTATTTAATCTCCAGTTCTTGGGGTAAGACCATGTTTGTGTCAGGGCAAGATTAGCGTAACTGCCCCTTGCACTGGAGGTTTAAAGCTGATAAAATGTAGAAACCAGGGGACTTTCACGAAAAGGCCCCTTAAGTGCGTAGCAATTTTGGAAAAGTTCAGAGTCTGTCATGATTGTTATGGAATGATATCGGTGGTCAGGCAGACTAATGTAAAGGAGATAAAAAATGTTAATTATCGCAGGTCTCGGAAACCCGGGAAAGGAATATGAAAATACAAGACATAATGCGGGCTTTATGGTGATGGACGCTCTGGCGGAGAAGATCGGGGCGGATATCTCGGAGAAAAAGCATAAGGCGCTCTGTGGGAAGAGCGTCATCGGCGGGGGGAAGGGCGTTCTCATGAAGCCGCAGACCTATATGAATTCCAGCGGGGAGAGCATCCGCGCAGCGGCGGATTATTATAAGGTAGATCCGGAGGATATCCTGATCGTGTACGACGATATCAGCCTTGCACCGGGACAGTTACGGATTCGCGCCAAGGGAAGCGCGGGCGGACATAACGGAATCAAGAGTATCATCGCCCATCTTGAGACACAGGAATTTCCGCGGGTGAAGGTCGGAGTCGGTGAGAAGCCGTCCCGAATGGACCTCGCGGACTATGTGCTGGGGCATTTCTCAAAGGAAGAACAGGCGACGATGGATGACGCGGTGAAGGAAGCGGCGGACGCGGTGTGCGAGATCGTGAACGTGGGGATCGCGCAGGCGATGAATGATCATAACCGCAAAAAGGAAGAGAAATAGTATTTTACAGGTAAAATCCTGCATGGATCATTGTTGAGTATGACGCTGCAAGATATTTACTTGATAATTAAAACTATTTCAAAAAAATCTGCAATTCGAAATATTCAGAGCTAACAAAAAACAGGAGGAACCATGGCTGAAGTTTTTGCAAATCCGCTCGTAGATCTGGCGGAGTATACCGATATGAAGCAGGATATGGACAAGGGAAAAGGCCCGGTCCAGGTCAGCGGCGTGACGGATTCCCAGAAGGTCCATGTGATGCATGAACTCTCAAAGGACAATCCGTGGCGGCTCGTCGTGACCTATGATGATACCCGCGCGAAGGAGATCTTCGATGATTTCAGCTATTTTGAGCCGAATACCTGGCTGTATCCGGCAAGGGATCTTCTGTTTTACAGCTCGGATATCCACGGAAATCTTCTGACAAGACAGAGAATGCAGGTTTTTAAGCATCTGCTGGAAGATGAAGGCGGAGTTGTTGTGACAACGGTGGATGGCCTGATGGACCATCTTCTGCCGCTTTCCAGGATCAAAGAAAGCTGCCTGAATATCATGGTGGGGCAGACGCTTGATATGGAGGAGATCAAGCATCTTCTCACCGGCATGGGCTACGAGCGCATGGGACAGGTAGATGGTATGGGACAGTTTTCTGTCCGCGGCGGAATTTTAGATGTGTTCTCACTGACGGAGGAGGTTCCGGTCCGGATCGAGCTCTGGGGCGACGAGGTGGATTCCATCCGTTCCTTTGATGCCGAGAGCCAGCGGTCGATCCAGCAGATGGACGAAGTTACGATCTATCCGGCGGCGGAGCTGATCCTCACGAAGAAAGATATCGAAGAGGGAATTTTGCGTCTGGAAGCCGACGAGAAAAAGCAGGAAAAAGCGTTCCGGGACCAGAAAAAGCCGGAGGAGGCACAGCGGATCCGACGGGCTGTCGGGGAGCTTGTAGAATCCTTAAAAGAGGGCTTTGATGTCCAGACGCTGGACGCGTATATTCGGTATTTCTGTAGGGATACGGTTTCATTTCTGGATTATATGAAGGAAGTGGGGGAGAAAGCAGTTATCGTATCTTCGGCGTCAGAGATGAGAAAACAGGCGGAAGAGAGTCATCTTGGAATTGTCGCTGGGAGCACAGGAAAGATGGCTGAAAAGCAAAAAGCGTCTGGCCTGGCATTAATTTTGGATGAGCCCCAGCGCATGAAGGAAAAAGCGGAGACCGTGGAGACGGAGTTCCGGGAGAGCATGTCCCACCGTCTGGAGCAGGGCTACATCCTGCCGGGACAGGCGGATCTCTTATTTTCCTCAAAGACAGTGCTGGCGGAGTGCCATACGCCTCACTCGATCTTTATGACAGGTCTCGACCAGCGTCTTCCGGGAATGACCCCGAAGGCAAAATACAGCCTGACCGGTAAAAATTTAAACTCCTATCAGAACAGCTTCGAGATCCTGATCAAGGATCTCACAAAATGGAAAAAGGACGGCTACCGCGTCGTTCTCCTTTCCGCGTCGAGAACCAGGGCGAGCCGCCTTGCTGGGGACTTAAGAGAGTATGATCTCCGTGCCTTCTGCCCGGAGGATGCGGGGCGCCCGGTGGCTCCCGGGGAGATCATGGTCACTTACGGAAAGCTTCACAAGGGCTTTGAGTATCCGTTGATCAAGTTCGTCGTCATCACCGAGGGCGATATGTTTGGCGTGGAAAAACGGAAAAAGAAGCGGAAAAGATACAATTACGAGGGAAAGAAGATCAGCAGCTTCTCCGAACTTTCCGTCGGCGACTACGTGGTGCATGAGAGCCATGGTCTCGGTATCTATAAGGGAATTGAGAAGATCGAGCAGGACCATGTCATCAAGGACTATATCAAGGTCGAGTACGGTGACGGCGGAAACCTCTATCTTCCGGCGACCCGTCTGGAGGGGATCCAGAAATATGCCGGGGCTGACGCGAAGGTTCCGAAGTTAAATAAGCTTGGCGGAACCGAGTGGACGAAGACGAAGACAAAGGTCCGCACGGCAGTCCGGGAGATCGCGAAGGAGCTTGTGGAGCTCTATGCGGCGCGTCAGGACGCGGAGGGATTCCAGTACGGACCGGATACGGTGTGGCAGAAGGAATTTGAGGAGATGTTCCCCTACGATGAGACGGACGACCAGCTCACCGCCATCGACGATACGAAGCGGGACATGGAGAGCAAGAAGATCATGGACCGCCTGATCTGCGGGGATGTGGGCTACGGAAAGACGGAGATTGCGCTCCGGGCAGCCTTTAAAGCCGTACAGGAAGAAAAGCAGGTGGTCTATCTGGTCCCGACAACGATCCTCGCGCAGCAGATCTACAATACCTTTGTCCAGAGAATGAAGGATTTTCCGGTGCGGGTGGACATGATGTCGCGCTTCCGGACACCGGGGGAGATGAAGAAGACGGTAGAAGGACTGAAAAAGGGGTATGTGGATATTATTGTCGGCACACACAGAGTCCTGTCGAAGGACGTACAGTTTAAGAACCTTGGACTTCTGATCGTCGATGAGGAGCAGCGGTTCGGTGTGACCCACAAAGAGAAGATCAAGCAGATGAAGCAGAACGTGGACGTTCTGACCCTGACAGCGACGCCGATCCCGCGGACTCTGCATATGAGCCTTATCGGGATCCGTGACATGAGCGTTCTCGAGGAACCGCCGGTGGACCGTGTTCCGATCCAGACCTATGTCATGGAGTACAACGATGAGATGATCCGTGAGGCGATCCACAGGGAGTTAGGACGCGGCGGGCAGGTGTACTATGTATACAACCGTGTCAACAACATCGATGAGGTGGCAAACCATGTGGCGTCTCTCGTGCCCGACGCAAATGTGGCTTTTGCCCATGGTCAGATGAATGAGCACCAGCTGGAGAAGATCATGCTGGATTTCATCAACGGCGATATTGATGTTCTCGTGTCTACAACGATCATTGAGACGGGACTGGACATTCCGAATGCCAACACGATGATCATTCAGGACGCGGATCGTCTGGGACTTTCCCAGCTCTACCAGATCCGGGGGCGGATCGGACGGTCCAACCGTACCTCCTATGCGTTCCTGATGTATAAACGGGATAAGATGTTAAAGGAGGACGCGGAAAAACGTCTTCAGGCGATCCGGGAATTCACAGAGCTGGGTTCCGGGATCAAGATCGCGATGCGTGACCTTGAGATTCGCGGCGCGGGAAATATCCTCGGAGCGGAACAGCATGGACACATGGAGGCAGTCGGATATGACCTTTACTGCAAGATGCTCAACGAGGCTGTCATTGCCTTAAAGGGCGGACAGGAAGAGGAAGAGACCTTTGAGACCGTGGTGGATTGCGATATCGACGCATTTATTCCGGACGGATATATCAAGAATGAGTATCTGAAGCTTGATGTATACAAGAGAATTTCCGCCATCGAGACGGATGACGAGTATATGGATATGCAGGATGAGCTGATCGACCGGTTCGGCGATATTCCGAAATCTGTGGATAATCTGCTCCGGGTTGCGGAGTTAAAGGCGATGGCGCACCGGGCGTATGTGACCGAGGTGGACATCAACACCCAGGAGATCCGGATCGAGCTCTACCCAAAGGCAAAGCTCGATGTCACCGGGATCCCGGCGCTTATTGCCGAGTATAAGACTGCGTTACGCTTTGCCCAGGGAGAGAAGCCGGTGCTGTTCTATCAGGATAAAGGAAAGAAGCATAAGGATTGCGAGCCGATGATGGAGAAGGCGAAGGAATTGCTGGGGAAGCTTGGGGAACTGGCTGAGAGCAAGAAATGAGCATATGAAAAATGGGGGATGAAGACTAAAGAATGACGATAAAGAAACCTAAGTTATCTTTGGATGAGCAAATTGAACACTTGAAGGATAAAGGTATTCTGTTTAACATTATGGATGAGAGTGATGCTAAGAAATATTTAGAACAAAATAATAATTATTTTAAGCTCACAGCGTACAGAAAAAACTATAACAAACATCCAGATGGGAAGAATAAAGGAAAATATATAAATCTTGAATTTGCGTATCTGGTAGATATGGCAATTATAGACATGAGGCTTCGATATCAAATCGTTCATATGGCACTTGATATCGAGCATCATGCAAAACTCCAGCTTTTGAGAAAACTGGATGAGTATGATGAGGATGGCTATCAAATCGTACAGGATTATATTAATTCTTTGACGGAAAGACAGAAAAAGATATATGACGGTGAAATCGAGAGATGCAGAAGGAGCATTTATTGTAGTGGTATTATTGAACAGTATGATGATGCTTATCCTGTATGGGTGTTTGTAGAAATCATAACGTTGGGAAGATTTGTTGATTTCTATGGGTTTTGTGCAAAAAGATTTGCGGATAGGGACATGATGGATAATTACTATAATTTGTTAACATGTAAAAAGATTAGAAATGCATCTGCACACAATAACTGTATTCTTAATGATTTAAAAGCTAGAACTTCGACGAATGTAACCAATGCATCGATTACCGCCAAACTTATGACCATTCAAGGCATGAATATGAATTTTCGTAAAAATCGCATGAGTAATGCAAGAATTCAGCAAATAGTAATATTGTTCTATCGTAACTGTTCAATAGGTCTGCGCACTTGCTGCGCTGACCGTAAGAAAACATAGGCTGGAAGGCAAAAATCCCATCAGCGAAGCTGATCTGGAATGGATTTTTGCACGTAACTATGAAGGTACTGAATAGTTACGTTCTATCTACATAAAACAATGGTTGAGAGTGATGGAATACGGAAAGCAGCAGAGGACGAGCTTCAGAAATTAATGGGACGAGTTAATAAACATCAGGAGTATTATCTATCAAATTCAATGATTAGTAGTACATTTAATTTTCTCAAATTAGTGGTTGACAATTGGTTCAAGACAGCATAAAATATAGATACATGGAAAAAGTTTAACTTTTGCGGAGCGGCATTGTGGATACGATGTTTGCTCCGCTTTTCTTTTTAGAAAATGTGTTTTGCGGTAAAAAGAGGTACAAATTTGGATGAAATAGCGTTAAAATTATGTGATATACAGGGGAGATTATTTGAGCTATCAGCGAATCAGAAGTATGATAGTATAAAATTCATTCGTGTGTTTATGAATTCAGATGTGTCAAGAGCGCTTGACTCAAAATATAATCGTATGCAATGGGCAGGGGAAGAATATCTCTTGGAGGAAGTTGTGGATAATGCTGGCAATAAAGTGTCGGTTGGCGGAGAAGTATTTTCAAAAGATGTCCTGTATTGGATTGGCTACATTTATCGTTATTGGCATTACTACAGCGGTGAGGATAGCAAAAAGATATACAAACAAGCACCGGTCGAAGTTATGAAACGAAATTATATGATGTTTCATACGATGGATCCGGTTCTCGCGATTGAGGATTTGAAGAAAATTTATAATCAGAAAAAATAAGAGAAACACGTACTGACTGGAGTTGGATAGAGCTCAATTTTAGACAGTACGTGTTTTACTTATATGAACAGCGAGAAAAAGGAATATGAAAATCACAGTGATTTGAGAAACAAATTGTGATTTCTGAAGTTTTAGAGAAAAGTGCAGGTATAGATCAGAGAGTCTGTATGCAGAAAACTTATTTCGAACACCCCAGAATTTCTTCTGCCCGCTTCACCGTGTCTGCAGTCGGCGGATCCACATCTTTTAAGGTGTAGGGGATTCCAAGGGACTCCCATTTGTAGATGCCGAGTGTATGGTACGGAAGAACTTCCACTTTTTTTACATTGGACAGCGTATCTAAAAACGCACGGATTCCGTGAAGATTCTCATTGTCATCGGTCACGCCTGGAACGAGGACATGGCGGATCCACATGGGTTTGCCGATCTCATTCAGGTATCTGGCGAAGGCCAGAATATTTTCGTTGGTATGGCCGGTGAGAGCGCGGTGCTTTTCCGGATCGATGTGTTTTAAGTCCAGCATGACAAGATCGGTATTTTCCATGAGATAGGTGAGCTTTGAGAAAAATGGATCTTCTCTTGTAAACGGCTGTCCTGCGGTGTCAAGCACTGTGCCGACGCCGTTTTCTTTTGCAAGGCGGAAAAGCTCATTCATGAAATCGATCTGTAAGAGCGGTTCGCCTCCACTGACCGTGATGCCGCCCTCTTTGCCCCAGTAGCGCTTGTAGCGGAGCGACTGTCTGATCAGGGCAGAGGGGGTCATTTCTTTATAATTACAGACGGAAGAAGGCGCTGCGCTGTCAGAAGCTGTATTTTGGACAGTATTCGCATGAGCTGCGTTTTCGGAGATCTGTTGCTCAGAAACGGCAGCAGCGTTCGCTAATTTCCATGTATCCGGATTATGACAATACCGGCACCGCATATGGCAGCCCTGAAGAAAAGTCACAAAGCGGACTCCGGGTCCGTCTACGGAACCAAAACTGTCGATGGAGTGAATGTAGCCTGTTGTTTCCATATAAAAGTTTCCCTTCTCCCGGAATCTGCCGGGGATAAAAATAAAGGTAAAATGAGTAGTGGGTGCAAAAGCGCAAACACTAAAATCTCAATGCCAAGCCAGAAAAAAACTTCATAATTTAGACTCAGCCGGGAATAAACAACATTCCCGGCTGATTTTAAATCGATAAAGTTAGTGAGCGATTGCTGCTTATTTTACATCGCCTCGTGGCAGGTTCTTGCGATGACATCCAGCTGCTGCTCTCTTGTCAGATCAATGAATTTAACAGCATAACCGGAAACACGGATCGTGAAGTTTGCGTACTCCGGCTTTTCCGGATGTTCCATCGCGTCCTTCAGCTTATCAAGACCGAATACGTTCACGTTGAGGTGATGAGCGCCCTGATCAAAATATCCGTCGAGAACATGGACAAGGTTGTTCTTTCTCTCATCCTCAGAATGTCCGAGAGCACCCGGAGCGATCGTCTCAGTGTTGGAGATTCCGTCGAGAGCGTACTCATACGGAAGCTTTGCAACGGAGTTTAAGGAAGCGAGAAGACCATTCTGCTCAGCACCGTAAGACGGAGTTGCACCCGGTGCGAACGGTGTAAACGCTGCACGGCCATCCGGGAGAGCGCCTGTTGCCTTACCGTAAACCACATTGGATGTGATCGTAAGGATCGAAGTAGTCGGCTCGGAATTTCTGTAGGTGTGGTACTTTTTCACTTTCTTTAAGAAAGTCTTTAACAGCCAAACCGCGATATCATCCGCACGGTCGTCATCGTTTCCGTAACGCGGGAAATCACCCTCTGTTACGAAGCTTGTCGCCATGCCGTTCTCGTCGCGGACAACCTTTACCTTTGCGTACTTGATCGCGGAGAGGGAGTCTACCACGTGGGAGAAGCCTGCGATACCGGTTGCGAAGGTACGCCGTACATCGGTATCGATGAGAGCCATCTCAGCTGCCTCATAGTAATATTTATCGTGCATATACTGGATCAGGTTCAGGATGTTTACATAGATTCCTGCCAGCCAGTCCATCATCAGGTCATACTTATGCATCACCTCGTCATAATCAAGATACTCGGAGGTGATCGGTGCGTACTCCGGACCAGCCTGCATCGGCTTTCCGTCCTTTGTCTTGTACTTCTCGTCTTTACCGCCGTTGATCGCGTAGAGCAGGCACTTCGCAAGGTTTGCACGTGCTCCGAAGAACTGCATCTCCTTACCTGTCTGGGTAGCGGATACGCAGCAGCAGATGCTGTAGTCATCGCCCCATACCGGACGCATCACATCATCGTTCTCATACTGGATCGAGGATGTGTCAACGGAGATCTTTGCCGCGTACTTTTTGAAGTTCTCCGGGAGACGGGAGGAGTAAAGTACAGTCAGGTTCGGCTCCGGGGACGGGCCCATGTTCTCTAAAGTATGGAGGAAACGGAAGTCTGTCTTTGTTACCATGTGACGTCCGTCCTGTCCGAGACCTGCAACTTCCAGTGTCGCCCAAACCGGATCACCGGAGAAGAGCTGGTTGTAGGACGGGATTCTTGCAAACTTCACCATACGGAACTTCATGGTCATATGGTCGATCAGTTCCTGTGCCTGGGCCTCAGTAAGTGTCCCTTCCTCGAGGTCACGGTTTACATAGATATCGATAAAGGTGGAGATACGTCCAACACTCATAGCTGCGCCGTTCTGAGTCTTAACAGCGGCAAGATAGCCGAAATAAAGCCACTGGATCGCCTCTTTTGCGTTTGTTGCCGGAGCAGAAATGTCATAGCCGTAGATCTTTGCCATCTCTTTCATGCCCTTTAAGGCACGGATCTGCTCTGCAATCTCCTCTCTCTGGCGGATGATCTCATCGTACATTGCGCCGTTTCCACAGAGATCCAGGTCTTTCTTCTTTTCTTCGATCAGGAAGTCGATACCGTAGAGGGCCACGCGGCGGTAGGCACCGACGATACGTCCGCGGCCGTAGGTATCCGGAAGACCGGTTACGATATGGCAGTGGCGGGCAGCTTTCATCTCCGGTGTGTAAGCGTCAAAGACTGCCTGATTGTGTGTCTTGTGGTACTCCGTGAAGATCTTGTGGAACTTCTCATTTACCTTGTAGCCGTAAGTCTCGGCTGCTTCCTCAGCCATTTTGATTCCGCCGTAAGGCATGAAGGCACGCTTTAACGGCTTGTCTGTCTGGAGTCCGACGATGGTCTCGAGATCCTTTAAGCTTTCGTCGATGTAGCCCGGGCCGTAGGAGGTCAGGCTGGACACGATCTCAGTCTCGCACTCTAAAACGCCGCCTTTTTTGCGCTCCTCTTTCTGGAGCTCCTGAAGACGCCCCCAGAGTTTATCGGTAGCTTCGGTCGGAGCTGCAAGGAAATCCTCGGTTCCGTCGTACTGGGTATAGTTATTCTGGATGAATTCGCGGACATTGACCTCGTCGGTCCATTTTGCGCCCTGAAATCCTCTCCAGGCTTTTTTGGAAACATCAGCGTTTCCGTTTCTGGTATTCTGTTCAGACATGGTGGTTCCTCCTTGTTTCCATTACTATTACATATTGTTAAAAAGGGATCATTCTGAAATCTTCGGTTGTGAAGAAATGCTTCGCCATTATAACAGATCGAGACAGGAAAAAACAATACTATAAATGAGAATCATTATCAAAATCTGTCATATGGGAAATTTTCTCTTTAGGGAGATCTCAGCTGTTACAGAATCACAGCGCGGCGCAGAATGCGCCATCAGACAAAAGGGCAAAAAAACAGCCCACAGTCTGCGCTATGATTGCCCAGACGGTCGGCTTTCTTCGATCATACTTCACGTGGTTTATCCACTTATCCGTCAGTCATATGATCGGTATAAGCTATATATACCAGATGTTGTGGGGGAAGTCAAGTGGAAATAAAAGGTCTGACCAAAAACGCAAAGGGCAGTAATTCATATGGGTTGACGGAAATGTCCCATGCGGGGTACAATGAAATTATATTACTTTCGGGGGAAACAGGGGGGAATTGCGGATGCTGAGAGTACTGATCGCCGACGACGAGAGCAAGGTGTGCCAGCTGATCGAGAAGCTT
>ERZ791825.1669-NODE-1669-length-11308-cov-3.220741_pt1 | contig 11308 bp, 8 predicted proteins | sample MGYA00510298_ERZ791825 | MGnify/ENA primary metagenome ERZ791825 (study PRJEB30046, sample SAMN00792010) | human gut metagenome | study: EMG produced TPA metagenomics assembly of the A metagenome-wide association study of gut microbiota in type 2... | reverse complement strand
GTTACGATTGCTGTCAGCATGGCATCTTTGCTGTTTGCGGTATTTTCTGTACTGAAGATGGTAATCGTACCACTTTCTAAAACGAAGAATGAGATCAATGAGATTATTGATGGTATAGACAGAAGAGAAGGAGACCTGACCAGACGAGTAACCATTATGGAGAATCAGGAAGTGGCAGCAGTCGGCAGTGGCATCAACCTTTTCATGGGAAAATTACAGGATATTTTTAAAACGATCATTCATAATTCAAAACGTATGGAAACGGTAGTCAATGAAGTCCGTGAAAGTGTTATGACATCAAACAGCAGTGTGTCTGATCTGTCTGCATTAACGGAGGAACTTTCAGCTACCATGCAGGAGATGTCAGATAATGCTTCTTTGATCAATTCCAATACAGAATCTGTTGCGGGAGAGGTAAATCAGATTGCGGAGCGTACAACTGAGATTAATAATTATACGAAAGAAATGAAAGGTCATGCGGATTCCATGGAATCTGCTGCGCGTTCTAATATGGAATCTACCGGCACGAAAGTCAATGAGATTCTTGAGGTATTAAACAGGGCGATTGAGGACAGTAACAGTGTAAATCAGGTAAATAGCCTGACGGATGATATTTTGAATATTGCAAGCCAGACAAACCTGCTTGCATTAAATGCATCTATTGAAGCAGCCAGAGCAGGGGATGCAGGACGCGGTTTTGCTGTTGTTGCAACAGAGATCAGTCAGCTTGCAGCTGCCAGTCAGGAAGCTGCAAACCGTATCCAGCAGATCAACAGTGTTGTGACTCAGGCAGTGCATAATTTAGCAGACAATGCAAATGGACTGGTACAATATATGAACGAGTCGATTCTTCCAGAGTTTGAAGAATTCGTAACGGCCGGAAGTGAATATAAAAATAAGGCGACCTACATAGAGAATGTCATGAACGAGTTTGAATCAAAGACAGATTCGTTGAAGAATACAATGGTTGAAATACAAAGGTCCATCAATACGATCGCACATGCCATCGAGGAGGGCGCAAAGGGAGTCAGCAATGCAGCAGACAGCACGCAGGTGCTGGTTACGGATATGGAAAATATCTCGAACCGTATGGATGAGAATTTTGAGATTGCAACCGATTTGAAGAAAGAAACTGCAATATTTACCAAAATATAATGTCGGCAAAGTATCTAATAATAAAATAATAGCTGGGCAGCGCAGGGACAGGAGAAAAATCCTGTCTCTGTTTTCAATTTGTAAGCTTGTCAGGCAGAAAAAATTGTTATATAATGACGTGTACGGCGTTTGAAAATCTTTTCCGGATTTATAAAACGGAAAATGAGAATACAGGAGGAAAACAAACAATGAGCAAAGTAAGAACAAGATTTGCACCAAGTCCTACAGGAAGAATGCATGTGGGAAATCTGCGTTCTGCATTATATGAGTTTTTAATTGCCAAACATGCGGGCGGAGATTTTATGCTTCGTATCGAAGATACGGATCAGGAGCGTTTTGTGGAAGGTGCAGTTGATATCATATATCACACATTAGAGGAAACAGGTCTGGTTCATGATGAGGGACCGGATAAGGATGGCGGTTATGGTCCTTATGTGCAGAGTGAGCGTATGAAGACCGGCATCTACATGAAATATGCCAAAGAATTAGTAGAAAAAGGCGAAGCATACTACTGCTTCTGCGACAAGGAGCGTTTAGAGTCCTTAAAAACAGAAGTGGACGGTAAAGAGATCATGATGTATGACAAACACTGTCTGCATTTAAGTAAAGAAGAAGTGGAGGCAAATCTTGCTGCTGGCAAACCGTTTGTCATCCGTCAGAACATCCCGAACGAGGGAACAACGACCTTCCATGATGAGTTATACGGAGATATCACGGTGGATAATGCAGAACTTGATGATATGATCCTGATCAAATCCGATGGATATCCGACCTATAATTTTGCAAACGTGGTTGACGATCATACCATGAACATCACACATGTGGTACGTGGAAATGAGTATCTTTCCTCTTCGCCGAAATACCAGCGTCTGTATGATGCATTTGGCTGGGAATCACCGGTTTACATCCATCTGCCGCTGATCACGGATGAAAACCACAAGAAACTTTCTAAGAGAAGCGGACATTCTTCTTTTGAAGATCTATTAGAGCAGGGATTTTTAAGTGAAGCAGTTGTAAACTATATCTCACTGCTTGGCTGGAGTCCGGAAGATAACAGAGAAATTTTTACCTTAGATGAGCTGATCAAAGAATTTGATTACCACAGAATCAGCAAATCACCGGCAGTTTTTGATTACACAAAGTTAAAATGGATGAATGGCGAATACATCAAAGCTATGGATTTTGACAGTTTCTATGAAAAAGCAGAGCCATATATCCGCGAGGTGATCACAAAGGATCTTGATTTAAAGAAGATTGCAGCAATGGTAAAAACCAGAATCGAAGTATTCCCGGATATCAAAGAGCATATTGATTTCTTTGAGGCACTTCCGGAATATGATGTGGCAATGTACACACACAAGAAGATGAAGACAAATGCGGAAACTTCCTTAAAAGTATTAAAAGATGTACTTCCTCTGTTAGAGGCACAGGAAGATTACAGCAATGATGCATTATATGCCACATTGTTAAAATATGTGGAAGAGACCGGCGTGAAGAACGGTTATGTTATGTGGCCGATCCGTACGGCTGTTTCCGGCAAACAGATGACACCGGGCGGAGCGACAGAGCTGATGGAGGTACTTGGAAAAGAAGAGTCCATTGCCCGCATCAAAAAAGGTATTGAATTATTAGAGCAGTAAGAGTTTTTTATCAGGCAGGGAGATTTTCAATTTCCCTGCCGTTTCAAATCTATGAATTGAGGTAATCTATGAGCTTTAACGCATCACAGACACGGGCAATCCATCACAAAAACGGACCGATGCTCGTTCTTGCCGGACCGGGTTCCGGAAAAACCCTTGTAATCACAGAACGTACAAAATATCTGATCGAAGTGTGTGGGATAGATCCGGCACAGATCCTTGTCATTACGTTTACAAAAGCCGCGGCAACGGAGATGAAGCGAAGATTTCAGCGGAAAATGAACCGGTCATGTCCGGTGACATTTGGTACGTTTCATGCAGTATATTTTGCTATTTTAAAACATGCATATAATTACAGCGCAGACAATATTGCCAGGGAGGAACAGCGCTACCAGTGTATGCGTGAGATCATAGCGAAAGAACATCTGACCTATGAGGATGAGACGGAGTTTATCACATCTCTGTTAGGGGAGATCAGTCTGGTCAAAAATTCCGGGATAGAAATCGCCAACTATTATTCGAAAAACTGTGCGGAGACCGTGTTCCGAAAGGTTTATCACCAATATCATGAATTTTTGTACAAAAACAGACTGATTGATTTTGATGACATGTTAGTATACACGAAGGAACTTTTTGAACAGCGTGCCGATATCCTTGCCGCATGGCAGAATAAATACCGCTATATTTTGATCGATGAGTTTCAGGACATCAACCGGATCCAGTATGACATTATAAAAATGTTAGCGGGTGAGCGGAAAAATCTGTTTATCGTGGGGGATGATGACCAGTCGATCTACCGTTTCCGGGGCGCGAAGCCGGAGATCATGTTACATTTTAAAGATGATTATCCGGAGGCGGAGACGGTTCTTTTAGATGTGAATTACCGTTCCGTAAAAAACATTGTGACAAGTGCCGGATATCTCATCGGCCACAATAAGGAACGCTTTCAGAAAAAAATAGAGGCGGCGGATCAGGGGGATATCCCGGTTGAATGGCAGTTGTTTGAAAGCCAGCGCAAAGAAAATGCAAGAATCATCTGGGATATTCAGGAGGCGGTGGAGAAAGGCGCAAAATATGAAGAATTTGCAGTGCTTTTCCGCACCAATACACAGCCGCGACTTCTGATGGAACAGCTGATGGAGTATAATATTCCATTCCGAACGAGAGATACCGTGCCGAACTTATACGAGCACTGGATCGCAAAAGATATTTTTGCATACATAAGGATTGCGATGGGAAGCAGGGAACGCAGGGATTTCCTGCAGATCATGAACCGTCCGAAACGCTATATCAGCCGGGAATCGCTAGACGAGGAGACCGTGGCATTTGATGTGTGGGAGTGGTACTATGAGGAACAGCCGTGGGTGGCAAAGCGCATCGAAAAATTAGAGGGCGATATCCGTATGTTAGAGAGATTAAGTCCGTATGCGGCGATCAATTACATCCGGAAGGCAATCGGATATGATGAGTTTTGTGCAGAATATGCGGATTACAGACGTATCAAAGCGGATGATCTGTTTGATGTTTTGGATGAGCTCCTGGATGCAGCGAGGGAATATAAGACTTATGATGCGTGGTTTGACCACATTGAAAATTACACAAAAGGGCTGCAGGAATTTTACCGCGTGCAGAATCAGAACCCGAACAGTGTTGCGTTAGCAACATTACATAGTGCAAAAGGTCTGGAATATGAAAATGTCTATATCATTGACGTCAATGAGGGCGTCATGCCATACAAAAAAGCAGTGCTGGAACCGGAAGTGGAAGAAGAGCGAAGGATGTTTTATGTAGGAATGACGAGAGCAAAAAAAAATCTGCATCTTTTTTCAGTCAGACAACTGAACCATAAAGATGCAGAAATTTCCCGTTTTATCAAAGAAGCGCAGCCACCGGAAAAGAAGAAGGATTAATCATCCATCTCCTCGAAGGCTGCCTCGTCTAAAAGTTCGTCAAAACGGTCGGATACAGCTTCGTATTCTTCATCGTCCTCAATGTTATCAAGGGAAGGATTGCCTTCGCTGTCTTCAGAATAACGATAAATAAATACTTCGCCTTCCTCGTTTTCCTCGCCATTTTCATCCAATGGAAGAAGTGCGATGTAATCGCGTTCGCCAATTGTAAAAATGGTAAGAATTTCGCATTCTACCTGACTTCCGTCGTCAAGATCAAGGGTTACAACGATATCTTCATCGTCATTGTTCTGGTTGAAATCGCTCATGCCGATACCTCTCTTTTTTATAGTGGTCCTAATAAAGACAATGACATCATAACATAATCGGATGTGATTGAACATATTTTTCTATACAAAATGTGAAAAAAAAGGTATACTATTTTTATTAGAAAAAGATAATGGGGTACGATAGAAAAGGTGGCAGACAGCATGGATTACACGATCAGAGAAGGCAATTACGAAAAGTTAGGAGTACAGAAAAAGGATGATGCAGTGATTTTTACGTTCGAAGGGGAAAAAGAAGAGAACTGCAGCATTCTTTTTTATGGGGAAAAAGCAGAACCTGTCTGCAAAATTTTAGTACCGGAGGAATATTGCCGGGGATCCGTGCGTTCTGTGGCCGTAACCGGTAAGTTATGGAAAAATTTAAGATACAATTATGAGATAAACGGAAAAATCATTACGGATACCTATGCAACCCGTATTATCGGCAGGGAAAAATGGAATGACAAAACCCGCAGTGAGAAGGATTATTTTATCTGTGGCGGTGCATATCCGCAGGCATTTGACTGGGAAAACGACAGACAGCCGGAGATTAAACGGCAGCAGATGGTTATGTATAAACTGCATGTGCGGGGATTTTCCATGGAGGATACATCCTGTCCGAGAAAAGAACGGGGGACATTCCGAGCGATTACAGATAAAATCCCATATCTGAAAAAACTTGGCATTACGACCATAGAGCTGATGCCTGCCTACGAGTTTGAGGAACAGGTGATCCCAAAGAAAACGGTACTGCCGGATTACCTTAAGTGGGAAAGTCACGGAGAAGATCTGATCAAACCGGAAAGTGTACAGCCGGTGGAAAAGATTAATTACTGGGGGTATGTTCCAGGCAATTATTTTGCACCGAAGGCATCCTACAGCAGCAGTGCAGATGCAGCGTCTGAGTTTCGGGAACTGGTACATACACTGCATGAGAACGGCATGGAATGTGTGATGGAATTTTATTTTGCGCCGGGGATGAACCAGAATGTGATTTTAGATGCACTTCGGTTCTGGGTTCGTGAGTATCATGTGGATGGATTTCATCTTCAGGGGGATTCACTGCCTGTTACGGCGGCGGCACAGGACCTTCTGCTCAGCCGGACAAAGCTGTTTTATACACATTTTGATCCGATCCTTTTGGAAAATGCAAAAAAATATCATCATTTATATGTATACAGTGATGAATACCTGTACCCGGCGAGAAAAATGCTGAACCATATGGAAGGAGACCTTAACGAGTTTTTCTGCCAGCAGAGAAAGCAAAACAGCGTGGAAGGGTTTGTCAATTACATTACTAATAATAATGGATTTACATTGTGGGATCTGTTTTCCTACTGTGAAAAACACAATCTGGAGAACGGGGAAGATAACTGTGATGGAAACAGTTTCAATTACAGCAGTAACTGTGGCGTGGAGGGAAATACCAGAAAAAGATACATTGATAATCTGCGGAAAAAACAGGTTAGAAATGCGTTGGCAATGGAGTTTCTGGCACAGGGTGTTCCATTGGTTTTAGGGGGCGATGAGTTCTTAAACTCACAGCAGGGTAATAACAATGCCTACTGTCAGGACAATAAGACCGGCTGGCTGAACTGGAAGAAACAAAAGAAGGAAACCTGGCTGTCTGAATTCATAAAAAATCTGACGGATTTCCGCAGGGAGCATCCGATCATCGCATCAGAACATCCGATGGAATTAAATGATTACGGCAGGAAAGGTTTCCCGGATCTTTCCTATCATGGGGAGAGCGCATGGATCTCTTCGATACCGGCTGACAGACAGGCAGCGGGGATTCTGTATTGCGGCGAATATGAAAAGAAGACAGATCAGACACCGGATGATTATATCTATATCGGCTATAATTTTCACAGCGGTCTGTCACATCTTGCGCTGCCGAAACTTCCGCAGAACAAGAAATGGTATCTTTTGATGACTACGGCAGCGGAAAATTCGTTCCTGCCGGAAAAAGAAATCCTCGAGGATCAGCATCTTTTAGCAATCGAGGGTCAGTCGATCAATATTGTAATTGGAATATAAAAGTAGTAAAGAGGGTAAAAGAACATGATAAAGGCATGGAAACATTTATGCACGATCCTGCATCACAAAAATCTGGTCCGGGCAGGCTGTTTTAAGATCGGACTTTATAAGCAGGGATTACTGCATGACATGTCGAAGTATACACCAACAGAATTTCTGGTGGGATGCAAATATTATCAGGGGACAATGAGTCCGAATAACGCAGAACGTGAAGATAAAGGGTATTCTGCGGCATGGCTTCACCATAAAGGACGAAATAAACATCATATGGAGTACTGGATTGATTATGGAGTCGGTGATGGAAGAGATGGACAAAAAACACATCGCGGGATCTGTGGCATGAAGATGCCGATTAAGTATGTAGCGGAGATGTATGTGGACCGCGTTTCTGCATCAAAGAATTATCAGCGTGATAAATTCAAACTGGACAGTCCGCTCCAGTATTATCTGAAGGGCAGAAAATATTATATTTTAAATGAAGACACAAAAGCCATGTTGGAATTATTACTGGTGATGCTGGCGGTAAAAGGGGAAGATGAAGTGAATCATTTCCTCAAATATGAGGTATTAAAGGGAAAAGTTCCCTATGAAAAAGAATACCTCATAAATCTCAGGAAAAATTTGGAAAAAGGCAGTGCATATCATCTGGAAGAGGAGCAGTGAGAACAAAAGATTCTCCTGTGATGGGATGCGAAAACGTTAAGCGGTAGGAGTGAAGTGCCTGCCGCTTTATTGTTGTGTCCGTCGGATTGTAAAGAAAATCCCCGATCAGCGGATGCCCAATTGATTTTAAGTGAACACGGATCTGATGGGTACGTCCGGTCTCTAAATGCAGCGATAACAGGGACAATCCGTCATGATAAGCAAGACGTCTGTAATGCGTGATGGCGCGTTCTCCGTTTTCAAAGTCAATCTGCCGTTCGATTGTCGATCCGGCAACACGTCCGATCGGAGCATCAATCGTTCCGGATTCGGGTGTTTTTCCGGAGGCAATGGCAATGTATTCTCTCGATATTTCACGTCTGGCTGCCGCGGTACTTAAAATAGCGGAACTTAACATGTGCTTTGCGATCAGAGTGAGTCCGGTCGTGTCACGGTCAAGGCGGTTGACGCAGCGGAAAGTATATGGAATCTCCTGGTCATTGTAATAGCCGCATACGGCATTTGCAAGCGTATGATCGTAATGATTCAGAGAAGGGTGAACGGGCATTTGAGCCGGCTTGTTTACGGCGAGGATATCCTCGTCCTCATAACAGATCGAAAGCGGCATGGAGACCGGTAAAATGTGCGCGGAGGAAGTGCTTTCTTCCAAGCGGATAAAAAGTTCATCTCCGGCGGATAACTTTGTGCGCATATAAGCCCATACGCCATTAAGCAGAACACTTTCGGGTGTCTTTTTCAGTTGTACAAATACTGCATTGGGATAGCCTTTTAATGAAAGGTATTCCCGAATGGTAAAGGAGTCGTATTCCGGTTCTATCCGGTATGTGAATTGTCGAATCATACGGACATTATATAATAAAACTTAGGAAAAATAAATGGGGAAAAGCACGCACACCCTGGTCAAAACATAGAATGTATTAATAAAGCTTTTAAGGTGCGTTTTGAAAACATTCTTATCCCCACTTACGCCAGAGCAGGAAAACGAATGCCTGAAAAAATTAAAAAAAGGTAGCCTTGAAGCAAGAAACGAACTGACACTTCACAATATGCGGCTGGTTGCACATGTTGCGAAAAAATATCAGAACTCAGAAGAAGATATGGAGGATCTGATCTCGATCGGAACGATAGGACTGATGAAAGCGATCGCAACCTACAAGGAAGATTACGGGAGCAGGCTTGCAACTTATGCAGCCAGGTGTATCGACAATGAACTTCTGATGTATTTTCGCGCAAAAAAGAAAGTGTCGCGTGAAGTATCATTATATGAACCGATCGGTATGGATAAAGAGGGAAACCAGATCCATCTGCTTGATATTGTAGAGAGTGAGGAGCCGGATGTTGTGGAGATGATGGAACGTACAAGACAGATTGAAAAGCTGCTTGGACTGGTTCCGAAAGTGCTGCAGGAACGGGAACTGTATATTGTTGTACACCGGTACGGATTATTTGGAAATAAGGCGATGACGCAGAGGGAAATTGCTTCTGCGGTTGGAATTTCACGTTCTTACGTTTCGCGTATTGAAAAAAAGGCGCTGGATAAATTAAAAAAAAGTTTTTGCGAATAAGGTTGTACTTGCTACTATGAATGTGTTATACTTAGGCGACGGCGGATGTCGCCGCCTTATGTTCGGATTTGTATAAAGTCTAGGAAACTGGGCACAGACTGCTCAGTTGTCAGATGCACCGGCTGGCATATGCTGGTGCAGATCAGTTGCAGCATTTCTGCTGTGATCATCAGATAAATCAGAGGAAAAATGAATAAAAAGGAGGAGTACGTTGTATAGTATTGTATCAACGGCAATCATACACGGGATCAAGAGTGTACCGATTTCTGTGGAAGCAGATGTGAGTGATGGTCTGCCTGTGTTTGAAATGGTAGGATTTCTTGCTTCGGAAGTGCAGGAAGCCAAAGAGAGAGTGCGTACAGCATTGAAAAACTGCGGCTTTGCCATGCCTCCAAAGCATATTACGATCAATTTTACGCCTGCGAATATCAGAAAATCCGGTTCCGGGTTTGACCTTCCGGTTGCGGTGGCAGTCCTTACCGCATTCGGGTATATCAGACAGGAAATGGTCAGGGAATATTTTGTAGCGGGAGAGGTTGGACTGAATGGAAAAGTACAACCGGTAAATGGAATTTTGCCAATGGTGGCGGAGGCAAAAGAAAGAGGAATGAAAAAATGTATGGTTCCATGGAAAAATGCAGGAGAGGCGGCATTGGTATCGGACATGCAGGTATTTGCCGTAAAAAATCTTGCGGATGCTGTGAATATCTTAAACGGAAATGGAGAATATTTTGATACTCCATATAATATAGAAGAAATGCAGACAGGGAGGATATTGGACTTTGCGGATGTGAGCGGTCAGGTGCTTGTAAAACGTGCCTGCGAAACGGCTGTTTCGGGAATGCATAACCTGCTTTTTGTCGGTCCTCCGGGAGCAGGAAAAACAATGATCGCAGAGCGGATCCCTGGAATTTTACCTTCGTTAAATACAAAAGAACGCATGGAACTTTCTAAGATATACAGTGTCTGCGGACTTTTAGAGCACAAAAGGGGACTGATGCAGGAAAGACCTTTTCGCGCGCCGCATCACACGATCACACCGCAGGGGCTTGCAGGAGGTGGTGCGGTGCCAAAACCGGGAGAAATTTCACTGGCGCATAAAGGAATCCTGTTTTTAGATGAACTGACAGAATTTCAGCGGGAAACTTTAGAGATATTAAGACAGCCGATGGAGGAGAAAAAAATCTGTATAGCAAGGCTGAATGCAAGTTATGAATATCCGGCTGATTTTATGCTTGTGGCGGCAATGAATCCCTGCAAATGCGGGTATTATCCGGACATGCAAAGATGTACCTGTACATCGGCTGCGATTGACCGGTATCTGCGGAAGGTCAGCAGACCGCTTTTGGACCGGATCGACATTTGTGTGGAAGTTCCACAGGTCAGATTTCGGGATCTTTACAATACCGGAAAAAGTGAAAAATCCGAAGAAATCCGAGCACGAGTTGTGCGCACGCAGGAAATACAAAAAATGCGGTATCGGGGAGAAAATTTTTGCTTTAACAGTCATATCCCGTCTTCGCGGATTTTTGAATATTGTAAACTTGACAAAAAACAGGAAATTTACATGGAACAAATGTATGACAAATTAAATCTGACTGCCCGCACCTATCATAAGATACTGCGTGTGGCGCGTACACTGGCGGATATGGATGAAAGCGAACAAATAAAAATGAGCCATTTAAACGAGGCGCTTTGCTACAGAAATATTGATAAAAAATTCTGGGAGGGGATGGATTGATCAATTATGCATACTGGCTTTCTAATATACCGGGAATTGGAATACGCACCAGAAACAGACTGATCGGTGCAGCGGGAAGTGCGCGGGAAGTTTATGGACTGACAGAAAAACAGCTTCTTCTGATACCAGGGGTGGAAGAAAAGCATGCTGCAGGGATTATGGAGAGTAAAAAAAGAGATTATGATACAGAGTACGAAAGCATGGCGGAAAGAGGAATTTTCTTTTTGTCCAGAGAAGAACAGCTATTTCCACAACGTCTCACCGCGATTCCGGATGCACCGTACAGTCT
>ERZ791825.1652-NODE-1652-length-11433-cov-2.880735_pt1 | contig 11433 bp, 9 predicted proteins | sample MGYA00510298_ERZ791825 | MGnify/ENA primary metagenome ERZ791825 (study PRJEB30046, sample SAMN00792010) | human gut metagenome | study: EMG produced TPA metagenomics assembly of the A metagenome-wide association study of gut microbiota in type 2... | reverse complement strand
TCAAAGACAAAAGTAAATATAAAAAGACAGAAAAGCTAATACAATTACTTTTTTCTGAATGCCAATAATACCCTGTTTTAAATAGATGAGTACATCCTTAAACAATAAGCCTATAAAATATTCAGCTAAAATAGCTGGAAGAAGATTAGGTCTATTTTAAATAGAACAGTATCTTTGTGCATCAATAAGTTTTTATGCTTTATACTCTAAAGCAAATCTTTTGACTTTACAGAATAAACAACATAATATGGCAACAATAGAAGAACTTACAGAAACCATTGTGAAATTCAGAGATGAACGGGACTGGGCCCAATTTCACAATGCTAAAGATTTATCATTGGCATTATCCATTGAAGCAGCAGAACTGAACCAACTCTTTCTCTGGAAATCACCGGAAGAGGCAAATGTTGAAAAAATAAAAGAAGAATTGGCAGATGTCCTCAATTACGCATTACTCATTGCTAATAAATATAATTTTGATGTCGCCCAAATCATACTGGATAAAATAGAGAAGAATGCGCAAAAGTATCCGGTTGAGAAAGCCAAAGGAACTGCTAAGAAATATAACGAATTATAACCAAACACGATGACCGGAAAAAGAGTATTATACCAAGAACCGCAGGCTACGTTTTTTCATGATGTAATGACCAATCTGTTTACAGACAAAATGACAAAGGCCGCCACCTATTATAACTTACACCCAAGCAATCCAGAACTAATGTCATGGGGAAATAATGCCCCTAAAATAAAAGACTTGCTTCAGTTGAGCGGAGTTACTGATACATATGTGACATTCGAGTACCTCGTTCCATACAACATGAAACGCATTGACTGCATCTTATATGGTAGGAACTCACAAAATCAGGGAAATGTAGTCCATATCGAATTAAAACAATGGGACAACAAGGGGGTTCGGGATACTGACTGCGAAGGAAACTTCAACGTCGACGACGAAGATTCAGACACCACATTCCAGGTACAGGCATACACAGGCGGAGGACACCGGCTGGTATCCCACCCTTCCCAACAAGTAAGAGGATACAATGATTATCTGACCGGATTCATCGAAGTATTGAGCAGCAAAGAACTTCATATCGAAGGACTCGCATACTGCTACAATTACCGCAAAAACAAAACACCCAATACCTTATTTGATGAGAAATACAGCGAACTCCTGCAAGCATACAAAACGTACGCCGGCGACGAAGTGCAGGAACTCGCCCAACACCTGCAGCAAGCATTAGGCAACGGTGATGGCGAAACGATCTTCCACAAAATGATCAGCAGCCCCATACGCCCTTCTAAAAAACTGCTGGAATCGGCAGCCAACCTGATTCATGAAGGTAATGTATCCGCATTCGCCCTAATCGAAGAGCAGATTATAGCGCGCAATGTCATTCTTGATAAAATCCGCAAAATCGGTAACAAGAAAAGTATCATTATCGTAAAAGGAGGACCGGGAACCGGAAAAACAGTGATTGCCTTACATATCCTGGCTCTATTGGCAGGAAACAAGAAAAGTTATAATATCCGTTATGCCACAAAATCAAAACCTTTACTGGAAGGGGTAAAAGACCGATTGCCGCGTGGCAGTAAGGCTAAACTGCTATTTTCAAATATAACTCAGTTTATTCCGGCCAACTGCGAACCTAATAATATAGACGTATTGCTGGTCGACGAAGCCCATCGCATCTCTAATAGTGCAAACAACCAATACACGCCGACTGATAAACGAACCAATCTTACACAGATTCAAACAATCGTCCAAGCAGCCAAGATATCCGTATTCTTTATCGACGACAAACAAGCCATCCGAAGTGTCGAGATCGGATCTTCCCAACTCATTCGGGAATGTGCCAAAGAATACAATGCCGATATTGTAGAAGTCGAATTAAAATCCCAGTTCCGTTGCAATGGTTCGGACAACTATCTGGACTGGCTTGAACAAGTTATCTATAATGAACCTGTACAATCATCCTTCAAAGAAGATGAATTTGACTTTAAAATATTCGACGATCCTCAAACACTGTATGATGAGATAAAGAGAAAAGACAGTATAGACGGACAAAGCGCACGCCTGACTGCAGGATTTTGCTGGCCATGGTCAAGTTCTCTGGATGAGAACGGAGATTTTGTAAAAGATGTTGCCATCGGGAACTTCGCAATGCCGTGGGAAACCAAAGATACTATTGCCAATATTCCCAAGGGATATGTCAAGTGGTATGAATGGGCATATAAACCCGAAGGCATCAAACAAGTCGGATGTATATATACGGCGCAAGGTTTTGAATTTGATTACATAGGTGTCATCATCGGTCCCGATTTACGGTATGACACAGAGCAACAATGTCTGATTACAGACATTAAAGAAATCAAAGATCCTATGTTAAAACGAAATGCGGCATATTTTGATAACTACGCCCGCAACATCTACCGTGTTTTAATGTCCAGAGGAATGAAAGGTTGCTATGTATATTGCTGTGATGAAAATTTAAAAGAATATTTGAGAGCTAAAATTAGAGATAGAAAATAAGAAAGTATGGCAGGCTGGCTGGAACTTGTTTCAAACAGGTTCCAAACAAAATAAAGCGTTTGTTTTCGGTATCATTTACAAAAAGCTGTCCTACAGACGACATCAGATACGAAGATAACCATTACCGTTATACACAATCAAAAAAACAAAGTATGTATCTTACAAGTATGACTCACGAGGAACTGTATGCCGAAGTGCATAAGGACCTCATCGAAATATCGACCCAAGCAAATATGTTCATGGATAAGGTTCGTAAGAAAACAAAGAACATGCTGCCATATCCTTTGGCGACCCAGCGTATAACCCTCACCACCACCCGAAGAAATGTGTGGACAGTGGTGGGAAAACACAATTCATATATGCAAGGCGTAGGATTTCAGGCTTACGCCCCCGTTATCGGCGCTTCAAGCAATGGCTATATCCAAATGTCGGGCTTCAAGCCCCGTGATATGGTGATGCATTACACAGCGCATTTCATGCAACGATATAAAGAACGTTACATCGACCATTATCAAATAGACCGCAAGGGAGAAAACTTATTCGAGTACTTTGTGTATAACAATCCGCAAGTCTTGTATACCCGCAAGAATAATGGCGGCTATTTCATCGTTTCCGACCATGGTATCGCTGTAGCCGATTTCAGCGACGGACTAAAACTCATGACCCATGTCACTTTTCTGGGAGATGATGAACTGACGCTAAAGAAACAGCTCATCTATGATGAGGAAATCAAAATCTACAAAGGGGCACTTGAGCTGAAACGGTTAAAATCAAGAAAACAAAAGGATGATCTCGTCACGATTTGGAATGTTGCCAAGAAGCATAATGCAGGTATTGAGATGGTAAAACGATGGTACCAATGGAATGGAGTAAAAGTGGATGAAGATTATCTTCAACAATGCATTGATCTCATTGAGAAATATAATGTCCAGTCACTCGATCAATTTGCGGAACTCATGTCCCGACAATAAAAAGGACCTTCATAAAATCTTTTTTATTAAAGATTATTACACCAACATATGCTAAAACCTCAGAACTATCGAGCACGAAGTTGCCAGAAAGCTACGGCAGCCGCAGCGGCTACATTGAGCGAATCGACGCCGTGCGACATAGGAATACGGACTACGTAGTCAGCTTCGGCAATCGTTTCCGGCGAAAGTCCGTCCCCTTCGGTACCCATCACGATAGCCAATCTGGGTTCGGTTGCCAAGACAGGATCATCAATGGAAACAGAGTTATCCGTGAGTGCCATGGCAGCTGTACGGAAGCCCAACTTGCCCAAGTCGCTGAGAGAACCGTCCATCCAAGTCCATGGTACAAGGAAGACCGTTCCCATCGATACTCTGACTGCACGACGGTTCAACGGGTCACAAGAGTTACGCGTCAGTAGTACGGCATCAATTCCCAGGGCGGCTGCCGAACGGAAAATAGCACCGATGTTGGTTGTATCAACAACACCATCGATCACGACGATGCGCCGGGCTTCCCGACAGACTTCTGCCATACTGCGCACCGCAGGACGACGCATGGCACAAAGAACACCACGTGTCAGGACATAACCGGTCAATGTAGCAAGCAGTTCCCTGCTACCCGTATAGACAGGCACATTGCCACAACGTTCAATGATGTTGGAGGCATCGCCAGTGATATGTTTATGCTCACACAAAATGGCTAAAGGTTCATAACCGGCGTCCAGAGCTCTCTCTATGACCTTTGGACTTTCTACGATAAAAATACCCTTGTCAGGCTCGATACGATTGCGTAACTGAGCCTCGGTAAGAGTACAGAATATCTCAACTCCGGGATGAGACAAAGAGGATATTTCGACAACAGGCATATTCTTATTTATTACTTTCAGTTTGACATACAATCGCTACCTTGATGACGCCGTCCAGCTTGTTTTCAAAGATACGATATGCCTCCTCAATCTCGTTCAGCGAACAGCGATGGGTAATAAGAGGAGTGGTATCAATCTTTCCCTCTTCAATCAGACTGAGGATCTCAGCACAGTCACAGCCGTCTACACCTCCTGTTTTGAAAGTCAAATTCTTGCCATACATCTCAGGCAAAGGAAAAAGCAGAGGTTTGTCATAAAGAGCCACAATCGTGACTATCGCATTGGGACGGGCACAGTCCCACGCCATCCGGAAACTATCTTCGGTCCCCGCCACTTCCAGAACAACATCAGCTCCACCGTGATCACTGTTTTGGAGTACAAACTCCTTGCAGTTCTCAGGTGTCGTTATCAGTACATCGGGATAATGTTCACGGACAAACCGAATCCTTTCAGGGGACTTTTCACAGACAATGATACGCTTCGGATTCTTCAGCATCGAGCAGAGCAAAGTACAAATTCCGGTAGGTCCGGCACCAATGAGGAGGACAGTATCTTTCTCCGTAATCTCCGAGATACGAGTTGCCCAGAAGCCTGTGGCAAGGACATCACCGACAAAAAGAGCCTGTTCATCACTGACTGTATCGGGAATACGGTTCAGTCCCTGATCGGCATAAGGTACTCTGACATATTCCGCCTGTCCACCGTCGATACGACAGCCTAAAGCCCAGCCACCGTTGGGGTCGGTACAGTTGTTGACATATCCGTGACGACAAAAGAAACACTCTCCACAAAAGGTCTCGACATTCACGGTTACTCTGTCGCCGGGTCTGACTGATGTAACTTCAGCTCCCACCTCTTCCACGACACCTACCATCTCGTGTCCAACCGTTATTCCGGGTACTGCACGCGGCACACTACCGTGTTTGATATGCAGGTCACTGGTACAGATACTGCCAAGAGTCACACGCACGATTGCATCCCGTGCATCCGTAATTTTCGGTTCCGGTTTTTCTCGCAATTCAAATTTTCCGTGTTCAATATATGTGTATGCAAGCATAATCTCTTCTTTATTTAATGAATAGATCCATTGCAAAGATAGTGATTTCAAAAAGAAATCGCATAGAACAATGGTATTAGCTTATCAATCATTTCTCATTCTTGAAAGAAAGCCTTACATTTGTAGAGAATACAAAACTTGTATCCCTTGCTATCATAAATAAAACAAAGTCAACAAATGAAAGAAGAACCCGACAGCCTGTCTGTCCCTTACAATTTTGCCCGTTGCTTCAACGACCAATGTCCACAAGCCTCCAAATGCCTACGCCACATAGCTGCACAATATAACGGAGCCGACTATCTTTATATCACCAGCGTTAATCCGACACGCTATCCTGCGGACGGGAATCAATGCGAGTGTTTTAAAACGGCTGTAAAAGTTCATGTAACATGGGGACTTAAACGGTTGCTTGACAGGATTCCTTATGAAGACGCAGTCAGTATCCGATCACAGTTGGTGGGACACTATGGGAAAACAGGATATTACCGACTCTATCGTGGAGAACGAGGCCTTATGCCCAAAGATCAAGCTTATATAAAACAATTGTTTCGTAACAAAGGAATAAAAGAAGAGCCTGCTTACCAACGCTACACAGAAGAATATATATGGTAAGTTGCTGTCATCTGTCACCAAACGGGACATAACAGACTCATTATGAACGAATCAGCCCGTGACAGCAGGAGGTGATTGCATTGTGACAGCATTTTTGCCGTCACAATGCAATCACACATTTATTATTTGTTCCCGCTACGCGGTCACTAACTTTACGACATGGTAAAGCGTACCGCTACGTACATGTTTGGAGGGGATTTCCTGCTTTTTCAGTATTCTTCCAAATGAATTGACCCTTTTCACGGACATCGGTATCGAACTATTTCTCTGAATATCTTCCATAATCTCCGCCGGAGACAACCACTCCCCTTCTTCAGGTTGTGCAGCACGAAAATACCGGAAAAACAGCTGTTCTTCCGGAGGAACTTGCTCAAATTCACGATTGTTTTCCATCATAATCTTTTCATCCTCCTGGTCGAACCAATAGCGTTCGCCATGTTCCAATTCATACATGGCTTGCGCATAAAGCTGCTCATAATCTATCGGACGATTCGTGTCAATCACTCCCGTCACTTCGATACAGATAAAACGACGGCTACCGGAAGGATCGGTCAACAGGTCTTTTTGATTACTCGTAGCGATAAATGAAGCATACCGGCGCATTTCGAGCACGGCACTGGCATGAGGTTTCCGCATATTTACCACAGGCTTTTGCAGAATATGTTTCAAGAAGCCCTGTTGTGTCGAACTGACCTGATCAAATTCATCAATATTGATGAGCGCAAAACGATTGAGATAAAGTTCCGCATCTTTCTTTCGCGAGAAATCAATGCTGTCAGTATAATAGGAACGTTCCGAAGGTGGCATTATACTCCGGCAAAAGGTAGATTTTCGTGTCCCTTGCGCCCCGACCAGCAATGGCGAAACACTGTTCGCGTATTTTTTATCATACCCTCTCCAATGAGAAACCATATTGAGAAACCAGCGGTGAAACAAGTCTGTCCAATACGGATTCCGGCAAGGAACGGTGGCTGCCAATTCACGGATACGGTCTTTACCGTCCCATCCGGGAAGTCGATAGAGAAAATCCTCCAACGGATTGAATACAGGCACGCGATTTGAATAGATATAACGGCTGATATCCCTGTCCCACAGTGGAATACCCTCCATTTGTGCATCCAGGGCAATGCTATTCAGCGCCCGTTTGTCGAGAGGATTGAAACGAAAACGGAAAGACAGCCTTTCCCGATATTCCACCTCGGCGATTTGTGTGTTATAGCGAAATTCATAACGGCGTTTCATGAATTCTTCGGTCTGTAAGGCTAGCTGTTGCTCTTTGCTCAGACTGATATTCTTGCCGAAACCTTTACATTCGAGATATACGTTGCCAATCATCTCCCGGATCAGCACTTCTTGTTTATACATATAGAAATGAAAAACGGTACGTTTCACGACTTCTTCCTGAGGCAATCCCGAAGCAAAACAATTTTTGGCCAATTGTACGACCAATGGTTGCCATTTATCTTCCCGTAATTGGAGGCCTGCTTCACTAAGATCTGTATAAGCTTTCCGAAAAGCTGCTTCAAAAAGCATCAAAAAAGCATTTTCTGCATCATATCCCGGCACGGCACGAGTCAACGGAGACTTCTCTGCCTGCACTGCCTCCCGGAAAGTCGTCTCTTCGGGCATCGCTGTGGGCTGCGAGAGATAAAATTGCACGGAATTCGGACGATACATAATATCCGGATCATAAGACAATCGCGAATATTGCTCCAAAGTCGGCTCTTTGGGAAGTATATCGAACGGGATTTGGGGCTGATAACATTTCACGGCCAGCCGATAGGCGTGAGCATGAAACAGTTCCGCCTCTTCCCGTGTTTTGGGCAGTGAGTTATCCGGACGAGTAAAAGTGGTCCATATCTTCACCGTTTTTCCACTCGAACCCATAAAAGCGCAACGGGTCTGCGGTTGTTCACTCGCTTTTTGTTTCACCAGAGCTATCTCCGACTTATTGGACAGGGGACCGACAGTCAGTTCAATAATACCATTGTACGCTTTCATCTGCTTCTGCCCGTTTACTTTTCTAAATTCTGCGGCAGGAATTATCTCGGGAAGCTTGTCGGCAAACATACACCGATCATCTGGAAGCATATATCTTAATTCTTCTCTGAAAGTGGAAACCGGGCGGGATTTTATCTCTGTTTTTACTTTGTTTACCAGTTTTTCAAGATCCAGTACGCTGAGCGCTGTTGTATCTCCATTTTTACGGAATTGGGTAATTTTCATTTATATAATAATAGGTTGTTTGTGTCAGCGTCTTCGTGTCGTTGAGACTGCTAAATTACTCATTATATCCGGGACCGACAAGAAAAAACGAAAGTTTAATATAGAAAAGGCTGACCCTAAAGAAGCAATCTAAGCTGGGTCATGATAAGGTTATAGCACTGAATTAGTTTCGTCGCCTTGAAACCATAGTTTCAGCGAAGAGAAACCATAGTTTCAAAGGCTTGAAACTTTAGTTCCAACAGCTTGGAATCATTAGTTTCAAGCGTTTGGAACTATGGTTTCAAGCATTGGGAACTTTAGTTTCAAACTGCAAAACAAACTGTTTCTTACAGTAGAAAAGATAGTTACATACCGTGATGAAATCAACGACTTCACAACATATCCCGAATCACAAATACAAGGGTGACAGCATAATTGCCATCACAGTGCTGTCACCCACTGCTGTCACATCATTAACTATTTATAATCTGATAGTTAGAATGAAATCGGTGACAGATGACAGATATATTCTTCTTTTTAATTTATAGGGAGTGACAGCCAGACGGATGCAAAGTTATAAGACTTTAAAATTTTTCGTGTGTTCAACCATTTTCCGCCATCGCATTATATTCTGCAATTTTCTCTTTGCAAAGACGTTCAGTCATTTCCTTTAGAATCTCTAAACGTGAAATTAAGTATTCCAGCTGTTCGCGTGTAATTTTGTAATCTTTGTAAGAGCGGGCCTCGATATAGGCTCGGCATAACAGATCGAAACACTCTTTTTCATCATCCGTATTTTGAGGAAAAACCGTTACCAGTTCCATCGAAAAGCGCTTTACCATTCCACCAAGGTCTTGAAGTCTGTGACTTTTCGGACGGTAATTCGTAAAAACCATCAATATAGTATTATAAAGTTTCTCACAGGATTGATGAAGCATAAAGGCAGAAAGGTTGTATTTTTCTTTAAGTATAAAATAATCCTTTACACCAGTTAGGAAGTCACAAGCATAAGGGAAAAGTTTATCAAATTCATTTTGTGCAATATCCCGAATCTCCCTAAAACTCAACTTCCGTGGTTTAGCCAATTGATATTTGCCACTATCGTAAAGCAAAATTCCTTCTTTTACAATATCTGTAAAGAAATACTGGCTAACCTCCAGATTATTGTTAACCGTATTTATATGTTCGACAATGAATTGCGGAAAAGCGTGACGACGGTATTCAAACAAATCATGATATTTGTTAGTGATACGCTCCAGTTTTCTTTCTGCCCGCTTGACTGCTCCGTTGGTGATGACAAGAATATCATAATCACTCTGATACGAGGTACGAACACCGAACTCTATTTTAGTATCCCATAAAACATAATTACCCCTGGCATAACTCCCGAACAGGATAATCATCTGACAGTTATCGACGCTTTTGCAGACTAAGTCCAGCAGAACTGTCAGTTCTTCCTGCGTTCGCTTGGGCAAATGTTTTATAGACTTCTTCATGAACACTTATTTTGATGACCTTACAAAGGTAAGAACTTTACCACATCAAGCCAACAAGGATACCAAAAATCTTATATGAATGATCCATTTCAGACTGTTCATTTATTCGATGGCGGGAAGTATCAAAGAACAGTCCGCCTATACCAACATAGCATCTCTACGAACAGTCCCTTTTCAGTTATCCCTGCCGCAACATTTCTTATATTTCTTTCCACTCCCACAAGGGCAAGGATCATTCCGTCCGATTTTCGTTCCGGAGAATGTATCATAAAACATACCATCAACCATTGTTTGCATTTTAGGAGTGATATCCATGCCTGCTGCTTTCATCGTTGGTCCGGCAACGATACGAGGAGGAGTTTTCACCGATTCACCCCTACCAAGTAAAGCAGATGCTTCGGTGGACGAGTGACCTTTCAAGAACCAACGGGGACAATCATTACAATAGTTTACAGCTATTCCAACCACTTCCTGAAGTTCTTGCATAGAAAGAACCTTCGTGTCTATTGCCGAAACAATAGCAGACATCGGATTTTCGTCCATCTGTATTGCATACCACAGCCACTGTATCTTGGCCTCAGCCAGTTCTTCATTATAACCTAATTTCCTCATCATAAATCCTTTCAGTTGATCCGAATGCGGATTGGAAATATAGAACACAGGCATCGTTCCAGCCGACAAAACCTCTTCGATGGTAAACTTCTTCAAACTTTTTATAGCACGATGTGCATATAATCTTTCCTCCAAGTCCTCAACTTCCAATAATAAGGGAGATCGAACATACATAACAGAATTATATATATCTTCTATATCAAACGTCAGTTGTCTCATCAACATTGAATTTGATAAACCTTTAGCTATTTCGTCCTTTGTCATTGAACCCTTCAAGTATCCGGTCAGTTGCTTCAAAAATTCCGTATAAGGTAAGAGACCATAAAGATTTAAAATTCCTAAAGCATACTGCTCCAGCACAAAACGGCTGTTCTCTTCCGTTGATGTCAAAAACTTATCAATATGGGGAGCAACCGCTTCACGCAACTCATCACAAATCATATAACGAATCTTGTCTCCGTTCAAACCACGGTCGGTCGCAACAAAAGAAAGTAATTCTAATGTACTCGTCATTATCATATTAGGTTCTTCCACATAGGTATTGGCTCCTGCTTTCACCAATTTTTGAAGGAGCAACCATTCATAATGTGTCAACTGCGGAATCCATATATCCGGACAAGTCAGAACAGCTTCTGCAAGACAGGATACATACTCTTCTTTTCGCAATTTTGAAGTAATGGGAAGAAGAAGCAACTGTGCTACATCTTTCAATTCTTCTTTTGTACTCAATCTTAAACCATCCGCCAACTTCACCGACGATTTAAACAACTCTGAATGACATTTTAACATATAGAAGGCTTATTATTTTGTTTACCGACAAAAATAGATAATTCTTATGTAGGATTACTATTTCCAAGTAAATATTTGCTGATAAAATTAGTATTTATATCTTTGTGACTCTTAAGACCCAAATACAAACCAATTAATGAAAAAATTAGTATGCGCTCATTCATCCTGCTTCTCTGTCTGATCCCCACTATTATCTGTGCACAGAATCTTTCTCTGGAGGACCAACTCAAACAGGCTATCAAAGGCAAGAAAGCTGAAATAGGTATTGCCGTCATTATCGACCGAAAAGATA
>ERZ791825.1644-NODE-1644-length-11485-cov-3.262555_pt1 | contig 11485 bp, 10 predicted proteins | sample MGYA00510298_ERZ791825 | MGnify/ENA primary metagenome ERZ791825 (study PRJEB30046, sample SAMN00792010) | human gut metagenome | study: EMG produced TPA metagenomics assembly of the A metagenome-wide association study of gut microbiota in type 2... | reverse complement strand
AGATGAAGCTCTTAAGACAGCTGAAACCAAGAAAAAGGAAGCTCTTTTGGAAGTCAAGGAAGAGTCTTTAAAGACTAAGAACGAACTTGAGAAGGAAACTAAGGAAAGACGAGCTGAGATAAGCAAGTATGAAAAGAGAGTTCTTTCGAAAGAAGAGACACTTGACAGAAAGATTGAGGCTGTAGAGAAACGCGACTCTAACATTACCAGGAAAGAAGAAGAACTTGGTAAACAGAAGCAAAAGGTTGAAGAACTTGAGAAGAAGAGACAGCAGGAACTTGAACGAATCTCAGGATTGACCTCCGAACAGGCAAAAGAATATCTATTAAAGACTGTTGAAGACGAAGTTAAACATGATACTGCTGTAATGATTAAGACATTAGAAAGCAGAGCGAAAGAGGAAGCAGACAAGAAGGCTAAGGAAATTGTTGTTAATGCAATTCAGAGATGCGCCGCAGACCATGTGGCTGAGACAACAATATCAGTAGTTCAGCTTCCTAATGACGAAATGAAAGGCCGTATTATTGGTAGAGAGGGTAGAAATATCAGAACTCTTGAAACACTTACAGGTGTTGAACTTATCATTGATGATACACCTGAGGCTGTAGTTTTGTCGGGCTTTGATCCGGTAAGAAGAGAGGTTGCAAGAATCGCTCTTGAGAAGCTCATACTTGATGGAAGAATTCATCCGGCAAGAATTGAGGAGATGGTTGAGAAAGCCCAGAAAGAAGTCGAGACATTAATTAAAGAAGAAGGTGAAGCGGCAACCCTTCAGGTTGGTGTACATGGTATCCATCCAGAGCTTGTAAGACTCTTAGGTAAGTTAAGATTCAGAACAAGTTATGGACAGAATGTTTTAAAGCATTCTATTGAAGTAGCACAGCTTACAGGTCTCTTGGCTGGAGAGTTAGGACTTGATGTTAAGATGGCTAAGCGTGCTGGTTTATTACATGATATTGGTAAAGCTGTTGACCACGAGATGGAAGGCTCACATATTCAGTTAGGTGTTGATCTTTGTAGAAGATATAAAGAATCAGCTCTTGTTATTAATGCAGTAGAAGCACATCATGGAGACGTTGAGCCAGAAAGCTTAATTGCTTGTCTTGTACAGGCTGCTGATACAATTTCAGCTGCAAGACCTGGTGCAAGAAGAGAAACGTTAGAAACTTATACAAACAGACTGAAACAATTAGAAGATATTACCAACTCGTTCAAGGGAGTTGAGAAATCCTTTGCCATTCAAGCAGGTAGAGAGGTTCGTGTTATGGTAGTTCCTGAAGTCGTTAGTGATTCAGATATGGTAATCATGGCTCGTGACATTTCTAAGCAGATTGAGGATCAGATGGAATATCCTGGTCAGATCAAGGTTAGTATTGTCAGAGAATCAAGAGCTGTAGATTACGCAAAGTAAACTAACATAAACCAAGGCTGTTACATAATGTTAATTCGTTATGTGACAGCCTTTTTTGATTTTAACACACTTAATATAATTAAGCATTTTAAAGAGATGTTTTAAAATATTAAGTTATTTTTAAAAATATTTGCAATTATGAAATATACATTGTAGAATAGAGCATGTTGATTATATGCTGATTAGGAGGAAGATTATGCAGTACAATGATATGAGTAAAGAAGAGCTTTTAGTTTTAAAGGAAAGCTTGAACAAAGAGTATGCAGAAGCTAAGGCAAAGGGGCTTGCGTTAGATATGTCAAGAGGTAAGCCATCAGCTAAGCAGCTTGATGTTTCATTAGGACTTCTTGATACAATCAATAGTTCATCAGACCTTAAGGCTTTAGATGGAACAGATTGCAGAAATTATGGTGTTTTAGATGGTATTCCAGAAGCAAAGAAGCTTATGGCAGATATGATGGGAACAACGCCAGATCATGTTATTGTGTATGGAAACGCAAGTCTTAATATTATGTATGACCAGATTTCAAGAGCATACACACATGGTATTCTTGGTAATACTCCATGGTGCAAGCTTGATAAGGTTAAGTTCTTATGTCCAGTTCCTGGATATGACAGACATTTTGCAATCACAGAAAGATTTGGAATTGAGATGATTAACATTCCAATGTCAGAGTCTGGTCCAGATATGGGTATGGTAGAAGAGTATGTAAGCAAGGATGCTTCTGTAAAGGGTATCTGGTGCGTTCCAAAGTATTCTAATCCTCAGGGATATACATATTCTGAAGAAACAGTTAAGAGAATGGCTGCACTTAAGCCAGCTGCTGAAGATTTCAGAATTTTCTGGGATAACGCTTATGTTATCCATGATTTATATGATGACAATAAGGATGAGATAGATGATATCATCAGTGAGTGCGAAAAGGCTGGAAATCCTGATATGGTATTCGAGTTTGCTTCAACTTCTAAGGTGAGCTTCCCTGGTTCAGGTATAGCAGCACTTGCTACATCTGCTAATAATATTGCAGATATTAAGAAACAGCTTACAATCCAGACAATTGGACATGATAAGCTTAACCAGTTAAGACATGTGAGATTCTTTAAGGATATTAATGGACTTAAGGAGCATATGAGAAAGCATGCTGAATTCATGAGACCAAAGTTTGAGGCTGTTGAAAGTGTTCTTGAAGAAGAACTTGGTGGACTTGGAATTGGTTCGTGGACAGAGCCTAAGGGTGGATATTTCATATCATTTGAGGCTATGGACGGATGTGCTAAGGCGATAGTTGCAAAATGTAAAGAAGCTGGTGTTAAGCTTACAGGTGCAGGAGCAACATTCCCTTATGGAAAAGATCCTAAGGATTCTAATATAAGAATCGCTCCATCATTCCCAACTCCAGAAGAGATGAAGCAGGCTGCTGATCTTTTTGTCCTCTGTGTTAAGCTTGTAAGTGTAGAAAAGTTACTTGAAAACAAATAATTAAATGAATATAATTAAAATAAGCTTGCTTTTTATAAGCAAGCTTATTTTAATAACCGGGTATATAATAATCAGATGTTATATATCATTATATAGTTGGGAGGATATACATATGGCTAAGATTGGTTTTATTGGAATGGGTAACATGGGATATGCAATGCTTAAAGGTGCTTTAGCGGCATTTTCACCATCAGATATTATATTTTCATCACCAGACAGGGAAAAATGCGAAAGAATTGCTAAAGAGACAGGCGTACGATTTGCAGAAAGTAATGCAGAGTGTGGCAATAATGCCAAGTATATTGTGCTTGCAGTAAAACCACAGATGTATCCAACAGTACTTAAAAATATTGTCAATGTGGTAACAGAAGAAAGTGTTATTATATCGATAGCACCGGGAATTACTATTGCGTCTATAAAGAATGCTCTTGGAAGCAACATAAGAGTTGTAAGAGCAATGCCTAATACACCTGCACTTATTGGAGAGGGGATGACAGGAGTATCATATAATATGACAGATTTTTCATTTGACGAAAGAGATGTTATTGATAAATTCTTTAATTCATTTGGAAAGGTTGTTTATGTTGATGAAAAACTTATGGATGGAATAGTGTGTGCAAGTGGCAGCTCGCCTGCCTATGTATATATGTTCATTGAGGCAATGGCGGATAGCGTTGTAAAGTATGGAATAAAGAGAGATGACGCATATAAGCTGGTTGCCCAGACTGTCCTTGGTTCGGCAAAGATGGTACTTGAGTCAGGAGAACACCCGGCAGTACTTAAAGATAAAGTGTGTTCTCCTGGTGGAACAACAATTCAGGCTGTTTCTGCACTTGAAGAGAATGGTTTCAGAAATGCACTTATAAAAGCAACTGACGCCTGCTATGACAAATGTACAAGCATTAAGTAACATTTTTATATAGAAAGGCTGAATATGAAAGAACATATTAAAAGAGTGGATAGAATTCTTAAATATAAGGGTTCAATACTTGATATATATACAGATGTTATAGAGACTCCCGACGGACATAGGGCAGAATGGGATTATATTGACCACAGAGGAGCGGAGGCTGGTGTTCCGGTGTTAGATGATGGACGTCTTCTCATGGTAAGACAGTACAGAGACGCACTTGACAGAGAGACGATTGAGATTCCTGCAGGTGGTCTTAATGGCTGGGATGAGCCGACAATTAATGCGGCGGCAAGAGAACTTGAAGAAGAGACCGGATACAGGTCAGATAATCTTACCAAGCTTGTATCAGTTGTGACTGCGGTTGCATTCTGCAATGAGGTGGTAGATGTATATCTTGCAACAGATCTTGTCAAAACAAGCCAGCATCTTGATGAAGATGAATTCATAGATGTAGAAAAATACACACTGGATGAACTTAAAGACATGATATTTGCAGGAACGATACAGGATTCCAAGACAATTTCAGCAGTTCTTGCTTACGATGCCTTACTTAACCGTAAAAAGAATAATTAAGACAAAGTCTTCATATATTGATTCAAAGTACATTTTGATGGATATATATGAAGGCTTTTTTATTGTGGGTAATTAAGAATGTAAGATTTGCTGCATTAATTATTGCGGGAATTATACTTGGTACATGCTTTATAAAAATGTGGCGTTATGGTGATGTGTTTTCAACTGAATATCTGATTGTATACATTAATTCTAATGCTGCATATGCAGATGTATGGCAGGAGGTGCTTGCTTACAGATTAAGGAGATTCATAACATTGGCAGTATTGATGATTACTCCATTCAGAAAATTGTATGTATACTGGCTGTGTCTGTATAACGGGTTCTGTCTTGGAATATGTATGACAATGGCTGTTATGTTCCATGGAGCAGGGGGAGTAGTTATGGTTCTTGTCTGGTTGTTTCCACATTATCTGTTATATATAATGACCGTTCTGCTTATGTGTCATTATTTTCTTAACAGAATTGACACTTTAAGAAGAACGGTCATCATTGTGAGTATGTCATTGTTACTTACATTAATCGGAACATTTACAGAAAGCTACATTAATCCCGACATAATGAAAATGTTTTTAAACAAGGTCTGCAATATCGTATAAAAGCTTTTCAGATTCAGCCCATCCGAGGCATGCGTCTGTGATTGATTTCCCATAAACACCGTCGCCAACCTTCTGGTTACCCGGCTCAATATAACTTTCAATCATAACACCCTTAACAAGCTTCTTAACATCAGCAGAGTGATGGCAGCTATGAAGAACTTCCTTGACAATACGGATCTGCTCAAGATACTGCTTACCTGAATTGCTGTGGTTAGCATCTACAATAACAGCAGGGTTCTCAAGATCTCTTGCAGCATACATGTTATAAAGTCTTATCAAATCTTCATAGTGATAGTTAGGAATGGTCTGACCGTGTTTATTTACAGCACCTCTTAATATTGTGTGTGTAAGAGGGTTGCCTGGTGTATTAACTTCCCAGTTTCTGTATATAAATGTCTGCTTAGACTGGGCAGCAACTACAGAATTTAACATAACTGAAAAATCTCCACTTGTAGGATTCTTCATTCCGGCTGGAACATCAATTCCTGAACATACAAGTCTGTGCTGCTGGTTTTCAACTGATCTTGCACCAACGGCAACATATGAAAGAACATCTGAAAGATACCAGTAGTTTTCAGGATAAAGCATTTCATCAGCAGGACTAAGATGTGTCTCTTTCATTACATCAATATGCATTTTTCTGATTGCAACAAGACCGGCAAGAAGATCAGGCTTCTTTTCAGGGTCTGGCTGGTGAAGCATTCCCTTGTAACCTACTCCTGTAGTTCTTGGCTTGTTAGTATAAACTCTTGGAATAATAATAACTTTGTCTTTAATCTTCTCCTGAACCTTAACAAGTCTTGATGTGTAATCAAGGACAGCAGTTTCATTATCTGCTGAGCAAGGTCCGATAATAACAAGAAGTTTGTCTGATTTGCCAGTGATAACATCAGCAATTTCAGCATCTCTTTCAGCTTTTAATGCTTTTATTTCTTCTGGTACAGGGTACTGTTCTTTGATTTCAGTAGGTGTAGGAAGCTTTGTGACGAACTCGAAACTCATATAATTTTCTCCTTAAAAATGTATATTCAATTAATTACATTTGCATAAAAGACACAATGTATATGTGATTATAACATTTGTTTTCAAAAATGCAAAATAATAATACAGAAAGTATTCTTTGTGGTACAATATATTAAAGATTGTCGGGAGGCGTGGCTATGAATATTAACAGAATTATATGGATAGTTTTAGATAGTGTTGGAATTGGTGAGGCCAGGGATGCAGCTAAGTTTGGAGATGAGGGTGCAGATACATTGGGACATACTGCAGAGGCTAATGGAGGTCTTAATATTCCTAATATGGTAAAGCTTGGAATAGGCAATATAGACGGTGCACATAACCTTGAGCGTTGTGATAATCCCATCGGGTGTTTTGGAAAATTGGCAGAAGTGTCTGCAGGAAAAGACACGACAATTGGACACTGGGAGATGGCAGGAATATATTCTCCTGATCCGTTTCCTGTGTATCCTGATGGATTTCCAGACTGTATTATTGATGAATTCATTAAAAAGACAGGAATTCCAGGAATACTTTGCAATAAGCCGGCTTCAGGAACACAGATAATTGCTGAACTTGGTGATGAACATGTTGCGACAGGAAAACCAATTGTATATACATCAGGAGATTCAGTTTTCCAGATTGCATGTCATGAAGATGTTGTGCCGGTAGAAAGACTTTATGAAATGTGTGAGACGGCAAGACATATCCTTACAGGAAAGAATGCTGTAGCAAGAGTTATTGCACGACCTTTTGTCGGGGAGAATGGCAATTATAAGAGAACACCTAACAGAAGGGATTTCTCACTAAAGCCAAGTGAGGATAATATATTGTGCAGAGTCCGTGATAAAGGGTTTGATGTAATCGGAGTCGGTAAGATTCATGATATATTTGCTGGTGTGGGCCTTACAGAGTCTAAGCACACTAATGACAATCAGGATGGAATGGATGTAACACTTGATTACATGAAGCAGGATAATAAAGGAATTATATATACTAATCTGGTTGAGTTTGATTCAACATGGGGACATAGAAGAGATTATAAAGGGTATGCCAGAGGTCTTGAAGAATTTGATGAAAGGCTTTCACAGGTGTTAGACACTATGAAAGACACAGATATGCTTGTTATTACGGCTGACCACGGTTGTGACCCAACCTATAAGGGAACTGACCATACAAGGGAATATGTTCCACTGCTTGTATATGGCAAATGTTTAAAACATGGCGTTAATCTTGGAACAGGTGACACTTATGCTGATATAGCACAGACACTGGCTGAGATTTTTGGCACAGAACCGGTTAAGATAGGAAAGAGTTTTCTTAATAAGATTATGTAGGAGGTCTGCATTATGAGAATGGTTGATATTATAGAGAAGAAAAGAGATGGTGGAAAGCTTACTAAAGAAGAGATAGAGTTCTTTGTTAATGGCTATGTCAGGGGGGATATACCTGATTATCAGGCTTCTGCACTTCTTATGGCAATATATTTCAGAAATATGGATTATGATGAGACTCTTAACCTGACGCTTGCAATGGAAAACAGCGGAGACAAGCTGGATTTGTCGGATATTAATGGAATTAAAGTAGACAAGCACAGTACAGGTGGCGTTGGAGATAAGACTTCGCTTGTTCTTGCACCTATGGTTGCAGCACTTGGCGGCAAAGTTGCAAAGATGAGTGGAAGAGGACTTGGACATACAGGAGGCACGATTGATAAACTGGAAAGTATTCCGGGATTTAACACTTCTCTGTCTGAGAAAGCATTTGTTAAGCAGGTTAACGATATAGGAATTGCAATAACAGGGCAGACAGGTAATCTTGCACCTGCAGATAAGAAGATATATGCACTAAGGGATGTTACAGCAACGGTCGAGAATATTTCACTTATTGCAAGCAGTATTATGAGTAAGAAGCTGGCTTCTGGTGCTGATGCGATTGTTCTTGATGTCAAGACAGGAAGCGGTGCATTTATGAAAAATGAGGCTGATGCCGTAAGTCTTGCTAAGGAGATGGTTCGTATTGGAAAGGGGGCTGGAAGAAATGTAACAGCACTTATTACTGATATGGACCAGCCGTTAGGATATGCAGTCGGCAATGCACTTGAAGTTATCGAGGCTATCAATACTTTGAAGGGAGAAGGTCCTGAAGATTTAACTAAGCTTGTCATTAATCTTGGAACATATATGGTGATTGCTGCAAGAGATGACCTTGATAAAGAAACCGTAAGAAAAGAATTGGAGAGAGTAATAAGTGACGGAAGTGCTTTGGACAAGATGGCAGAGTTCGTTAAAGCCCAGGGGGGAGACCCTGACGCAGTATATAACACAGATAAGTTAAAGATATCTGATACAATAACAGAGGTGTGTGCAGATAGCGATGGATACATCCAGTCAATCCAGTCTGAGCTGATAGGAAAATCTTCAATGATTCTTGGAGGCGGAAGGGCAGCCAAGGACGATGTGATTGATTTATCAGTTGGAGTTGTGCTTTCTAAGAAAATAGGCGACAAAGTCAGCAAAGGTGATGTGATTGCAAGAATTTACTGTGATAATGCAGAAAAGACTAAAGAAGCAGAAACAATGATTAAGGATGCGTATACATTTTCACAGGAATATGTCGAAAAAAATGTACTTATAAAGGGAATAGTTGGTTAATAGTTGTAAATAATTGAATTTTGTGGTATTATAAATACCAAACGGGGCTTTGCCCTAGGTTTGTGAATTGAAAAGGAGAGTTACGATGGAAGTAAGACAGGGTGCTAACGCAAGAGATGTAAAGGGTTATGATACAGAAAGACTGAGAAATGATTTTCTTATCCAGAATCTTTTCCCAGCTGATGATTTCAAGCTTGTTTACAGCCAGATTGATCGTATTATCGTAGGCGGATGTATGCCGGTTAATAAGGAACTTACACTTGAGGCAGGTTCTGAGCTTAAGGCAGCATATTTCCTTGAGAGACGTGAGATGGGTATCTTTAATGTAGGTGGCAACGGTTCAGTTATCGTTGATGGTACAGAATATAAGTTTAAATATAGAGATGGTCTTTATATTGGTATGGGTTCTAAGGAGATTAAGTTCAAGAGTGAGGATTCTTCTAAGCCAGCCAAGTTCTACTTTAACTCAACACCAGCACATAAGACATATCCTACTGTATTCATTGACCCAGAAAAGGATATCAAGGATGAGTTCAAGCTTCAGCTTGGTTCAGTTGAAGGATGCAATAAGCGTCTTAACAGAAAGTATATTTTACCAGGTCAGGTTGAGACATGCCAGTTAGAGATGGGTATCACAACTCTTGAGCCAGGAAGCGTATGGAATACAATGCCATGTCATACACATGACAGACGAATGGAAGTTTATTTCTACTTCGAGATTCCAGAAGAAGATATCGTTGTTCACTACATGGGTGAGCCAACAGAAACTCGTCATATCATCATGAGAAGCGAAGAGGCAGTTATTTCACCAAGCTGGTCAATTCATTCAGCATCAGCTACACATGCATATGCATTTATCTGGGGAATGGCTGGAGAAAACCAGGATTTCGATGATATGGACTGGGTAGACATGAAGGATTTAAAGTAATCCGTCAGTACATATTTTACTAAGGAATGTAACCTGTAGAGGGTTTCATTTATAAATTATTAATTGGAAAAGGAGAATTAAAATGTCAGTTAATTTTTCACTTGAAGGTAAGATTGCATTTGTAACTGGTGCATCATATGGTATCGGCTTCGCTATCGCTAGTGGTATGGCTAAGGCTGGTGCAACAATCGTTTTCAACGATATTAAGCAGGAATTAGTAGATAAGGGATTAGCAGCTTACAAGGAAGCTGGTATCGACGCTCACGGATATGTTTGCGACGTTACTAACGAAGAAGCTGTTAACGCTACTGTAGAGAAGATTACAAAGGAAGTTGGACCAATCGATATCCTCGTAAACAACGCTGGTATCATTAAGAGAATTCCTATGTGCGAGATGACAGCTGCTGAGTTCAGACAGGTTATCGATGTAGATCTTAACGCACCATTCATCGTATCAAAGGCAGTAATTCCTTCAATGATCGAAAGAGGACATGGTAAGATCATCAACATCTGCTCAATGATGTCAGAATTAGGCCGTGAGACAGTATCAGCTTACGCTGCTGCTAAGGGTGGTCTTAAGATGCTTACAAGAAATATTTGTTCTGAGTATGGTAAGTACAATATCCAGTGTAATGGTATTGGACCTGGTTACATCGAGACACCTCAGACAGCTCCATTAAGAGAGAGACAGCCAGATGGATCAAGACATCCATTCGACTCATTCATCGTTGCAAAGACACCAGCAGAGAGATGGTTAAAGCCAGAAGAATTAGCTGGTCCAGCTGTATTCCTTGCTTCAGAAGCATCAGATGCAGTTAACGGACACATCCTCTATGTAGATGGTGGTATCCTTGCATACATCGGCAAGCAGCCACAGTAATCGTGAACATAGATTAGCGGTGCAGATAACAATAAAGGGCTTGAGACAAGTTTACTTGTCATCAAGTCCTTTTTGTTATCTATAGCGCATGGAATGCGCGTACAACTTGGTTGAAAACCAAGTTGTACATACACCGCGGACTACAAGCGCAGTGCGCGAATGAATAAAGAACACAGGAATCAAGCTTGCTTGAATTCCTGTGTTTTTTTATGAATGAGCATAGAGCGCGACAGCGCGTGTGGACTGACCTGCGGTCAGGACACGGCACTGCGCGAAAGTAGTGGGACGCACCTGTCCCGTCCACCAATTCCCAGCCGCAAGAGCGAAGCGAGTTGCGGTGTCCGTTCCAGCACAAAGGAATTCTAACATATGTGGAGGTCTAAAAAACTTCATATTTATCCAAGATAGACATGATTCATGATAATTAAATTCAATATTCGAACGTGATACCTATAAGTAGTCGTATTTTTTATCTTCTTATAGGCAGAAAACAAGAAAGTCTACAATGATAGATTTACAATTTGCCTATCAAATTATATTAAAACTAATCCTTATAGGAACACTACGCATGAATTCCGCTTTTTAGACTAATTACCAATTGTAAAATACCTATTAATCAAGATATATTTATGAATTTATAGAATAGCAACACGAAACAATCCTGCTCAACCTATAAAAACACCACTTGTAATTATCATAATCAATGCTAAAATCAAGTGTGAGGAGATAGTGCAAAATAACGCAGGAATGGAGATCACAATGTCATTATTTAAGAGAAATGCAACCAAAAAAGAAATAGAATCATCATTGAATGAAATCCAGATAAATCTTGAGAATAATTATAAGGATCTCGCTATTAAGGCATTCAAAGATTCATCAGAATTAATTGAAAAGTATCACAACACAGCAGCAATTAATGAAAAAACATACATAAAATATAAGCAGCAGTTGGATGAATTCTCAAAGAGAATGGTTGGGTATAGTCACAGACTGAATGTAAAGTATTGATGATGTAACTATATGTTAAAAAAGTGGACTTTATTTCCAA
>ERZ791825.1631-NODE-1631-length-11566-cov-3.473373_pt1 | contig 11566 bp, 7 predicted proteins | sample MGYA00510298_ERZ791825 | MGnify/ENA primary metagenome ERZ791825 (study PRJEB30046, sample SAMN00792010) | human gut metagenome | study: EMG produced TPA metagenomics assembly of the A metagenome-wide association study of gut microbiota in type 2... | reverse complement strand
TGCCGTCCTGCACATACTGCTGCATGGTCTGATGGATTTTCTCCGTGCGGGCAGCAACGTCCGCGTCCTCCAGATAAACCTCCGGCAGGGTCAGACGCAGGGTAGAGGGTGCGTCACCGACGGTCTTATCAGTCTCGGCCCAGTAGTCCGGCTGAGAGGTGTACTGGTCGCAGGCGATGACTGCCCACTTGGACAGATCCACGCCTTCACGCGGAAACATGATCTCGGGAATACGAGTGCAGCGATTAGCCATAATTATCCTTCCTCCAGTAGAAGTAGTGTGGAATGCCTCTATTATAGCAGACAAATCCCGAGTGCGGCACTCGTTTTTAAAAAATAAATGTCGGTTTGCAGAAAAAACTTTATTTGCTTGACGAAAGTATAGGGATGTTGTACAATATAATATAGGTTTGGTTGCGAAATTTGTATAAAAATACAATCGTAAAAACGGAGGAAAACCCATGGTTAAATTCAAGGCTATCGGCGTTTCGGAGGGTCTGGCGAAGGCAAAGGCTCTCGTTATCAAGGAAGAAGATCTTTCGGTCGTTAAGGAGACCGTTGCCGATGCGGAAGCCGAATGCAAGCGCGTTCTCGACGCAGTGGAAAAAGCCAAGCAGCAGATCGAAGTGCTGCGTGACGATGCGGAAAAGAATATCGGTGCGGCTGAGGCGGAAATTTTTGATGCGCATCTGATGATGCTCGACGACCCTGATTTTGTCGAGGGTATGACAAACATTGTAACGGATGAGAAGGTTTGCGCGGAGTACGCGTGCTTTGTCAACTGCGAGAACTTTCAGGCGATGTTCCGCGCGCTCGACGACGAATATATGCAGGCGCGTGCAGCAGACATCGGTGATATTTCTCAGCGGGTCATTAAGAATCTGAAGGGCATTGCGGACAACGCGATTGACACGATCACTGAGCCGTGCATTATTGTGGCGAACGACCTTACACCGTCCGATACGGCGAAGATCGGCGGCAAGCCGGTTGCCGGTTTTATCACGAAGATCGGCGGCCGCACGAGCCATTCGGCGATCATGGCGCGTTCGATGGGCATTCCGGCGATTGTCGGTGCCGGCGAGAAGGCGGATGAGATCGCGGACGGCGACCTGCTGCTGATCGACGGCGCGGCAGGCGAAGTCGTGGCGCAGCCGGATGAGCAGACGCTTGCCGACTTTGCCGAGCGTCAGAAGGCAGATGCGGCGCATCGTGCCATGCTCGCGCAGTACAAGGATAAGGAGGGCGCGACCTCGGACGGCCGCCGTGTCATTATCGAGGGCAACATCGGTACGCCGGATGACGCAGTCCGCGTAGCGGAGCTTGGCGGTGAAGGCGTTGGCCTGTTCCGCTCGGAGTTTCTGTTCATGGATCGTACTGACCTGCCGAGCGAGGAAGAACAGTTCGCCGCCTACAAGAAGGCGTGTGAGATCATGCAGGGCAAGCCGGTTATCATCCGCACGCTGGACATCGGCGGCGACAAGGAAGTGCCTGCACTGGCGCTGGAGCAGGAACAGAATCCGTTCCTCGGCTACCGCGCGATCCGCATTTGCTTGAATCAGCCGGAGCTGTTTCTGATTCAGCTTCGCGCGCTGCTGCGTGCCGCGCAGTACGGCGATCTGCGTATCATGTTCCCGATGATTTCGTCGGTGGATGAGGTGCGTGATGCAAAGCAGGTGCTCGAGCAGGCGAAGGACATGCTGACCGCGGAAGGCGTACCCTTCAACCCGAACGTCAAGGTCGGCATTATGGTCGAGATTCCGGTGGCGGCTGTCTGCGCAGATGTGCTGGCGAAGGAGGTTGACTTCTTCTCGATCGGCACGAATGACCTGATTCAGTATTCCTGCGCGGTCGACCGCATCAACGAGAAGATTTCCTACCTGTACCGTCCGCTGCATCCGGGCGTGCTGCGCCTGATCGCCATGACGGCCAAAGCAGCGAACGAGAACGGTATCGAAGTCGGCGTATGCGGCGAGATGGCAGGCACGGCCGGCATGGCGCCGGTGCTGTGCGGTCTCGGCGTGACCAATCTGTCCATGTCGGCATCCGCAATGCTGGCAGCAAAGGCAGACCTTGCAAAGCACTCCTACGACGAATGCAGGGAACTGGCTGACAAGCTGCTCGCGTGCGCAAGCGCGTCTGACGCAGAGCGTATTTTCACGGACGGGAGAGAGTCCTGAGCAAGAGTAAAAAGCCGCCGTTTCCTTGTGAAGCGGCGGCTTTGCACTGTTCGGATGGATAGAAATTGACTTGTATCGGAAAACGATATTGTTTATCAGGATAACAAGCATTATCTGAGTAAATCCATGTCGTTTTCCTCGCCCAGTGCGGCGGCCTGTTTCGTTTTGGGCGTAAGCGCAAACGGCTGGACGAAATGGAAAGACAAGTGCGGCAGAACACTTGATGAGCTGTTCCGCAGACAGGCAGAGAAAGCATAAGTAAAGGGACACGGAATGATTCTGTGTCCCTTTTTTCGCAGGAAAGAGAAGCGTTTAGCCCTGGTTTGCCATATTCTGCTCGTAGGATTCGATCATCTTCTTCACCATCTGACCGCCTACGGAGCCGGCCTGACGGCTGGTCAGATCGCCGTTATAGCCCTGCTTGAGGTTTACGCCGACCTCCTTTGGCGTTTTTTCACCTCAAAACATACACTATTTTGTACATAGAACGCACTCATTTACATAAGATAAATCGTCTGTTTTGCACAGACGATTTTCTTTTGCTTAAAAATAGAAAAGAAAGGAAAAAAGATGCAGACCATAGCAATCGTGAACCAAAAGGGCGGCGTGGGAAAAAGCACTACGGCGGTCAATCTGGGCGCTGGACTGGTGCGGCAGGGCAAGCGCGTGCTGCTCATCGACGCAGACAGTCAGGCGAATCTGACAGAAATGCTCGGCTGGCAGCAGCCGGACGAGTTATCGCCAACACTGGCCACCATGCTGGAGCGCATTATCTCAGACCGCCCTATCGAACCGCAGGCAGGTATCCTGCACCACTCAGAGGGCATGGACTTACTGCCTGCCAACATTGAGCTTTCCGGCTTGGAGGTGTCCCTTGTGAATACCATGAGCCGCGAAACGGTGCTGCGAACCTATCTGAACGAGGTCAAGCGGCAGTACGACTACATTCTGGTGGATTGCAGTCCGTCCCTCGGTATGCTGACGCTGAACGCGCTGACGGCGGCAGATCGGGTCATTATCCCGGTTCAGTCACATTACTTACCTGTCAAGGGCTTGGAACAGCTTCTCCGTACGGTCAGCAAGGTGCAGCGCCAGCTGAATTCCAATCTGAAAATCAGCGGTATCCTCATCACCATGACAGAGAGCCGCACGAACTTTTCTAAGGAGATCAGCCAGCTTGTGCGGAACGCCTACGGCAAGGCGATACGGGTCTACGATACCGAGATACCGCGCGGTATCAAGGCAGCAGAAATGAGCGCCAGAGGCACCAGCATTTTCAGCTTTGACCCGCGCAGTCCCGTAGCGACCGCCTATGAGAAATTTACGAAGGAGGTGCTGGAGCATGAAAAGTGCCGCGAAAAATATCCAACTCGCCAGCTATGACGACCTGTTCAAGACGGACGAGGAACGGCAGGCGGACGCGCAGGAGCGTGTGCAGAGCCTTCCGCTGGACAAGATGGAGCCGTTCCCGAATCATCCATTCAAGGTGATAGACGATGATAAAATGCTGGAAACAGTTGAGAGGATCAAGGAACGGGGCGTTTTGGTTCCCATTTTGGTACGCCCGAAAAATGACGGCAATTTTGAAATCGTATCTGGACACCGCCGTCATCACGCCAGTCAGCTTGCGGGTCTGACCGAGATTCCTGCTATCGTGCGGGAGATGGACGATGATACTGCAATCCTGCTCATGGTGGATAGCAACTTACAGCGTGAGGAGCTGTTACCGTCTGAAAAAGCCTTTGCCTATAAGATGAAGCTGGACGCGATGAAACGACAGGGACAACGGACGGATTTAACTTCCGCCCAAATTGGGCGGAAGTTCGATGGCAAAGAATCAAGAGAACTCTTAGCAGAACAAGTAGGTGAAAGTCGTAATCAGATTTCACGCTTTATTCGCCTAACTAACCTTGTCCCCAACCTGTTAGACCGTGTGGATAACAAGACGATGGCATTCAATGCCGCTGTGGAAGTGTCCTACCTCACCGAGCCGGAACAGCTTATGCTCTGCGATGCTATTGAGCGCGAGGAGTGTACGCCTAATCTCAGTCAGGCCAAGCGGCTCAAACAGTACAGTCAGGACGGAAAACTGGACGAAAATGTGATGGATGCCATCATGACCGAGGAGAAACCCATCGAGGACAAGCTGGTGCTGAAAGGCGATGTGCTGGCGAAATATTTTCCCAGAACTTATACGCCGTCACAAAAACAGAAGATCATCGTCAAGCTGTTGGAGGACTGGCACAAACGGCAGCTTCGGCAGCAGGAGCGTTAGGCTTTGCATGGGTTTTCCCCTTACAATCCCTTTTCCTAACTAAGCCGAAAGAGAGAAGAAAACTACTGTGCCGAGAAAGAATATTCTTCTTTCGGCTAAGTAAATCCAGGGAGGTCTGAGTGTGAACGAGCAAAAACAAGTCAATGAAGGCTATACCATCATCGAAAGCATGACAGTCGGCAATGCCCGATTCGTCATTGGTGAGAACCTGAACAATCCAGCCGTGCCCTATGTCACATGGCAGGCGAACATCAAAAATGACCCGAATAACTTTTTCTGGGGTCACTACTGCGCGACCAAGCTTGATGCTGTTGCAGACTTTGCCCAACGCATCAACGAGGAAGCCGAATGTTTGCGGGAGCGCACAAAGGCCAAGACAGCGCTGTTACAAGAACGGAAAGAGCGAGGTGATGAACGATGAGCAGACATGACGCAGACCGCTTGACCTACGATGAGGTGACGATTTTCGGCGTACCGGCCCTGTTCACCGACCTGCGTGTTGACCGATCTACCGTGCCGGATGGCGTGTACCGCTACGAAGTCCGGTACAGCGACGAATACGGCGGTGAGCCGGTAGAACTGGCACGAGGTATCATGGTGGACTTTTTCGGCACTGTCCTGACGCGGGAGCCGATCCAGTTACCCATCAGCGGCGGTCTGGAACTGAACGACGGTGATCTTGAATTTCAACCTGACGGTGGAACACTGGCAGAGTTTCAGCAGAAGTACCCCGCCAGTGAAAAGCGGGTCATTGATTTTTTCATAGCGGAAGACACTGTGCTTCATGACCTTTGCCACTCCCAGACCGAGGAACAGGACAAGGTCACTGGCTGTATCGGCCATCTGCGCGGCGACTTTGGCAGCGGCAAGCAATTCTTCACAACTTGGTGGCCGCACCAGAACGATATGCTGAACACGCCAGAGTTCAAGGCAGATATTGAGCGCACCGTAAACTGGCTGAGAGAACAGCCGGATTCTCCGCTGCGGGATTTTGACACCATGAAACGCTGCTGCACTTACTATCAGCGAAGCTGCGCCATCAAAGATGCTATTTTTCCATCCTGCGCGTTTCTGGTGGAAAGCAAGCAGTATGTGTATATGCTGCGCTGTACGCCGACACAGGGCGATTATAATTTTTATATGTACTGCTATCAGCATGCTACCTTCGAGAAATACCGCGCACAGCTGAAAAACAAAGCGCGCTCCCATGCTAAAAAGCGAGCGGAGCCGGAGCGATAAGGCATATCGCCTCTTAAGAACTATAAAAGTTTTTATGGTTAGACCAGAAAAACTTATTGCATATCCTGTTTTTTCTGGTTATACTAATAGCTATAGGGGAGGCGATATCATGATTAACAGACCGGACTATATTGAAGCTATCGAGCCGTTTATTGATAAACCACTTGTCAAGATACTGGCTGGCGTTCGCCGCTGCGGCAAGTCAACCATTTTTGCAATGCTGAAAGAAGAATTCCTGCGCCGTGGCATATCCGAGGACCATATTATCTCCAAGCGATACACGGAGATGGACATTCCTGAAAATATCACCGCTAAGCAAATGTATGACGAACTGCTGGAAGCTATGAAGGGAAAAGGCCATTGCTACCTTCTGCTGGACGAGATTCAGGAGATTGACGGATGGGAAAAAGCGGTCAACAGTCTGCTGGAGGGTGCAGATGCCGACATCTATGTAACCGGCTCCAATTCCAAACTGATGTCCAGCGAAATTTCAACCTATCTGACAGGGCGCTATGTTTCTATTCCCGTTTATACGCTGTCGTTCAAGGAGTATCTGGACTTTAAGACAGACAGCACCCTATCACGCAGGGAACTGCTGGAGGAATACATTCGCTTTGGCGGTTTTCCCATCATTGCGCTAAGTGAGTATGATGAGCAGAGTGCCTATCAGATCGTCAACGGCATTTATCACACCGTAGTTTCCCGCGATATTGTAAAGCGCCACCGTATCAACAAGCAAGATCTTTTTGATCGCGTGGTGAAATACATCATCGAGAATATGGGCAAGACCTTTTCGGCTAACTCTATCTCTACTTTTTTGAAAAGTGAGCACCGTAAAGTTTCGGTGGAGAGCATTTACAATTATCTGCGCTGGCTGGAGCAGGCGTTCATCATTTATCCATGCGAACGCTATGACTTGCAAGGCAAGAGCATTTTGAAAACGCAGGAGAAGTATTATCTTTCCGATGTATCGCTCAAATATGCTCTGCTGGGCTATAATCGAAAGATGCTGGATGGTGCGATGGAAAACATCGTCTTTCTGGAATTGAAGCGCCGCGGTTACGATGTTTTTATCGGCAAGAACGATACGAAGGAGATCGACTTTGTAGCAACGCGCCGTGACGAAAAGATTTATGTGCAGGTCTGTGTCCAGATTCCGGCAACTTCAGATCGAGAGGTCGGAAATCTGATGGAGATTCGTGACCATTATCCTAAATATGTCGTTACGCTCAACGAAATGGATACCGGCATTGAAAACGGTATTAAAATCGTTCATCTTGTCGATTTCCTGCTTGCCGAAACATGGTGAGTAATACTTCCATATCGTAAAATTAAATCATCCGCTGAAAGCAGTCCATAAGAGCTGCTTTTTTCATACCTTTGGAAAGGAGGACAACACATTTGCCAACCAAATTTCAGTTCATCACCGAACTGTACGACCAGACCGTGCGAAGCGTCACCAGCAGCTATAAAAGCTGGACAGGCTTTCTCCGTGCGGCCTGCTATAACTACAAATGCCCGTTTGATGAGCAAATCCTGATCTATGCCCAGCGCCCGGACGCAACTGCCGTTCTGGAAATGGAACGCTGGAACCGGCAGTTTGGCCGCTGGGTCAATCGCGGTGCAAAAAGCATTGCCGTGTTCGGTGACGATGGACAGCATCTGTTGAAACTCTACTTCGATGTGTCGGATACGCACGAATCCCGATTTGCCCATCCGCTGCCGATCTGGACAATGCAGCCTGCCTTTGAACCGGCTGTCATCGAAACGCTGGAAGCTACCTTCGGGAACCTTGCCGAGAAAGAAAATCTCGCAGAGGCGGTGCGCTCTGCCAGCCATAACGCCGTGGCAGATAACATCACGGACTATCTGCATGACCTACTGGATTGCCGCGAGGACAGTCTGCTGGAAGAACTGGACGACCTCAATCTGGAGGTATTCTACCGGGATGCATTGGAAGTCAGCGTTTCCTATATGCTGCTGACTCGTCTGGGCCTGCGGGCAGATGATTACTTTTCACCTGATGAATTCGGCCATATCTATGAATTCAACACGCCTACTACCATCAACGCCCTTGGCATCGCTACCAGTGACATCGCAGAAAGGGGACTGCGCGAAATCAGCCGAACCGTCATGCAGGCTCAGCGAGAGCAGTTATTTGCAAAGGACAGCAAAAACCGGTATGATTCCAATACCGAACGAAATATTGACGCTGAAAGGAGCGATGAACATGGAAATCACCTATCACGAGCAGAACGGCTTTCTGATTCCGAACCTGCTGCTCCCGCAGGAGCCGGAAGTCCATCTGGGCAAGTACGCGGAACTGCGGCGGCAGTACCTCAAGCAGCACCGCCGCGTGCTGTACATCAACTTGAAAACGAGCTGCCGACTGACGGAACATCTGGCGGAGATCGAGCAGACCGCACAGAGGATGGTAGCACAGGCCGTGGCGCAGATGGCGAAAGCCGAGGGCGTGACGGAGGAGTTGAAAGCGACCGATCCGCTGCGCTGGACGGGTCTGATGAACAATCTCCGGCACAGCGCGGAGGAGCAGGTACTGAACGATCTGATTTACAGCTAAACAAAACCAACGAAAGCGTCACAGCCACCGAATTTCCTCCATTCTTGGATACTCACCTCATCGAAGCAAATCTGCTGGACGATGGTGGACGCAGCCTTAAGCGGCAGACAATTTTTGAGTATTTTCAGAACCACAAGAGCCTTGCAGAACGCATAGAGTTCTTGAAAAACAGCTACAACGATATATGGGTGGAAGTCCTGACCGACGGTGTTCGGACAGGCTACCATGCCGAGAAAGACGGACTTTTGATGTGGGAGGGCAGCTACCTCTCCCGCACCTCAGAGTCCGTTTTTTCATGGCCAGTCATCACCGAAATGACCGAGGGCCTGATCGAGCGCGGCGAGTACAAGATCAAGCTGGGCCTGCAAAACGCCCCAATCGTCGCGGAGCAGCTTGCCCTATTCGACATGGGCGGCGACGCGCCGGTGTATGAGATACCCGAGGGTGGGGTGTCCGGCGTTCCTACATCCGCACGCACGGTGTCGCAGGAGGTCATTGACCAGGTACTCTGCACAGGCGGAAATGAATTCAATAGCGCAGAACGCATCGCGGTGTTTTATATGCGGGAACGCTCTGAACAGGATAATGCAGCGTTTCTGCGCCGGGAATTTGGCACAGAGAATGGGCGCGGCATTGAATATGAAGGCCGCAAATATGCCGTGTGGTTCATGGAAGATGGCATCCATCTTGCTCAAGGTGATAGTATCCGCACCGGGTACAGCAAAACTGTGGTCACATGGGAGCAGGTTTCAACTCGTATTTTGGAACTGCTGGAGGTAGGTACTTACCTGTCGGCGGCAGAGTTGGAGCAGGCCCCGGACAAGGTGCTGCACGAAGCAATGGAAGCTCTGCTGATGACTGCCCGTGACCTGAACGAAGAAGGGCGCGCACAGGGCCTATTCCCACAGACATTGGCGATCCATGACCAACACAAGGGCTATCCAGAACTGAACGACGATATGGTGGCGTTTGCAAAAAACGAAGGCGGATTGCAGACGTTCTCACAGGAATACCACAGTTTTCTCGATGCCTATGCCGCAGACCAGAGTATCACGAGATTCCGCTTAAGCGGTTATAACACACACCGTATCGGCGTTGTGCTGGACGGTCTGAACCTGCCGGAGCGCCACTTCACCGCACAGCCAAACTTCCTGCGCCAATGCAAAATGTTCATCACGCAGGATGAAATTGACCGATATTTTCTTCGTCAGTCCACAGATACCAGACTGGCAGTTTACTCGCATTTCTGCAATTCTAACGATACAGCCGAACACCAAAAGTTTATCAAATCCCTTTTTGGCGAGTACAGCGGTTCGGCTATGGATGGTTATGATTACGAGGAAACGCACGCGGGCATTAGAATGCGCCGCCGCTATGCACGCAAGAACTATGATGAAGTCAAGCTGACAATCCCCAAGGTGGTCAAAGAGTACGAGCAGCTGATTGCACAGAAGCGGTTTCCCGGCGAGGATGCTATCGCACAAATCCCGAAATATGAGCGTGGACAGCTGGCACGAATTGTTTATCACGGTTTTTACAATGCGCCTGACGATGTTCCGCGGCCCTATCCCCAAAGTGCGGATTTCTACGAAGCTGTCCATGCTATCGAAGCACAGCTCCCGGATAGAGCAAAAGCGGCTGAGATGCTGGCGGCGTTAACCTCTCGGTTGGACAGCCTGGACGAGAATGACCGGTATTTCGATTCCGTCCGCCGCGCAAAAGAGCGGCTTTCGGAGTATGTGGACGGCACTTTCAGCCTGTTCAACCATCGGCACGATACGCCACAGCAGGAACAAGCTGAATTTTCTGCTGAACCCGAACCCGTGCCGCAGGAAATCCCACCGACTATCGAAGCGGAGCAGCCGCAGACAGACGAACCCACTGTAGTACTTACGCCGCTGAGAAAGAAAAAGCAAAACGCGCTTGCCTATCCGCTGGACGCAAACGGCAGCAACTATCGCATCACCGATGACCATATCGGAGAGGGCGCGCCGCTGGAGCGTTTTCAGCGCAATTTGGATGCGATTCGCACACTGAAAACCGTGGAAACGGAGAACCGCGCCGCCACATCAGAGGAACAGGCAGTGCTGGCACAGTATGTGGGCTGGGGCGGTCTTGCCAATTTCTTCGACGGAAAGAACCCGCGATACAGCGAGTTGAAAAACCTGCTGACCGATGAGGAATACACTGCCGCCCGTGAATCCACGCTTACGGCATTTTACACGCCGCCTGCGGTGATTCGCAGTATTTACACCGCACTGGGACAGATGGGCTTCACACAGGGCAACATTCTGGAGCCGTCCTGCGGCATCGGCAATTTCCTCGGTATGCTGCCGGAAAGCATGAGCGGCAGTAAGCTCTATGGCGTGGAGCTGGACGACCTCTCCGGCCGCATTGCCCGCCAGCTTTATCAGAAAAGCAGTATTGCGGTACAGGGCTTCGAAAAAACCGCCTTCCCAGATAACTTTTTTGACATTGCCATCGGCAATGTTCCCTTCGGCCAGTTCCATGTAGCGGATAAACGCTATGACCGGCTGAATTTCCCCATCCATGAGTATTTCATCGCAAAGGCTCTCGATGAGGTCAGACCGGGCGGCGTCATCGCCGTTGTGACCTCCAGCTACACGATGGACAAGCGCACCGCCAGTGCCCGTAAATACATCGCACAGCGAGCGGAGCTGCTGGGTGCGATCCGACTTCCCAACAATGCGTTCAAATCCGCGGCAGGAACCGAGGTCGTTTCAGACATCCTGTTCCTCCAAAAGCGTGAGCGTATGGTGGACATCGAACCAGAATGGGTACACCTTGCCACCAACGATAACGGCATTCAGATGAACAGCTACTTTATCGACCACCCGGATATGATCTTGGGCGAGATGAAGATGGTGTCCGGGCCGTTCGGCCCCACGCCCACCTGCGAGCCGTACCCGGAGCAGCCGTTGGAAGCACTGCTGGCGGAGGCCGTTCAAAATATCCACGGCGAGATCACCGCCTATGACCGGGAGGAAGAACTGGAGGGTGAGGATCATTCCGTTGAGGCTGATCCCGCTGTCCGCAATTTTTCCTATACACTGGTGAACGGGCAAATCTACTACCGTGAAAACAGCCGCATGAACCCGGTGGAGGTATCCAAGACGGCGGAGAGCAGAATCCGCGGCATGATCGAGCTGCGGGACTGTGTGCGGACGCTGTTGGAATACCAGACCGAGGACTATCCCGATGAAGAAATCAAGGCGCAGCAAGCCAAGCTGAATGCCCTCTACGATGCCTTCACCCGGAAATACGGACTCATCA
>ERZ791825.1628-NODE-1628-length-11599-cov-10.148649_pt1 | contig 11599 bp, 6 predicted proteins | sample MGYA00510298_ERZ791825 | MGnify/ENA primary metagenome ERZ791825 (study PRJEB30046, sample SAMN00792010) | human gut metagenome | study: EMG produced TPA metagenomics assembly of the A metagenome-wide association study of gut microbiota in type 2... | reverse complement strand
GCCGCACCGGCCGCGACGGCATCGGCGGTGCCACCGGTTCCTCCAAGGCCCACAAGCTGGACAGCCTCGAGCACTGCGGTGCTGAGGTCCAGAAGGGCAACGCCCCCATCGAGCGCAAGCTGCAGCGCCTGTTCCGCCGCGAGGACGCCTGCAAGATGATCAAGCGCTGCAACGACTTCGGTGCCGGCGGCGTCTCTGTCGCCATCGGCGAGCTGGCCGACGGCCTGTATATCGATCTGAACAAGGTCACCAAGAAGTATGACGGCCTCGACGGCACCGAGCTGGCCATCAGCGAGAGCCAGGAGCGTATGGCCGTGGCTCTGGCCCCTGAGGACGTGGACAAGTTCATCGCCATCGCCACCGAGGAGAACCTTGAGGCTACCCCTGTGGCAAAGGTCACCGAGGAAAAGCGCCTGAACATGGTGTGGAACGGCAAGTCCATCGTCAACATCAGCCGCGAGTTCCTGAACTCCAACGGCGCTGAGAAGCATCAGAACGTCCACATCGAGAAGGGGACTGTCTGGCAGCCCCAGTGGGCCGGCGTGACCTTCGAACAGAAGATGAAGAACATGGTGGGCGATTTGAACGTCTGCAGCAAGAAGGGCCTTTCTGAGCGGTTCGACTCCACCATCGGCGCGGCCACCGTGCTGATGCCCTTCGGCGGCGCATGCCAGCTGACCCCCCAGAACGCCATGGTCGCAAAGCTGCCCGTGGACGGCGAGACCAACACCTGCTCCGGCATGGCATGGGGCTACAACCCCTACCTCATGAGCGCCAACCAGTATGTGGGCGCGCGGATGGCCGTCGTCGAGAGTGTGACCAAGCTGGTGGCCTCCGGCTTCCGCTATGAGGACGCCTACCTGACCTTCCAGGAGTACTTCGAGCGCCTTGGCACTTCCCCGGAGCGCTGGGGCAAGCCGCTGGCCGCTCTGCTGGGCGCACTGGACGCACAGATCGGCCTCGGCATCGCCTCCATCGGCGGTAAGGACAGCATGTCCGGCTCCTTCGAGCAGCTGGATGTGCCTCCCACGCTGGTGTCCTTCGCTACCGCCATCGGCAAGGCCGGCCGCGTCGTCTCCACCGAGTTCAAGAAGCCTGAGAGCACCGTCGTCCTCATCCGGCCCATCCTGGACCCCGAGACCGGCTGTCCCAACTTCTTCTCCCTGAAGGCCAACTACAAGAAAGTTGAGCAGATGATGGAAGATGGCATGGTGGCCGCTGCTTCCTCTGTGGGCTATGGCGGTCTGGCTGAGGCCCTCTTCAAGATGGGTCTGGGCAACCGCATCGGCTTCAAGATGATGACCAACATGACCACCCACGATATGTTTAAGCCCATGTACGGCTCCATCGTGCTGGAGATGGTCTCTGACGCCCCGGCTGGTGAGCTGCTGGGCGAGACCACCGCAGACTACACCTTCGAGTGCTGCGGCGACAAGCTGGATATGGCTCAGCTGCAGGAGATCTGGGAGAGCAAGCTCGAGCCCGTCTATCCCTACCGCAAGGCCGGCCCCGCCGTCGAGAAGATCAACGGCAGCCTGACCGCCCCCGCTGCGCCCAAGATCGGCGTGGCAAAGCCGAAGGTCATCATCCCGGTCTTCCCGGGTACCAACTGCGAGTACGACACCGCCCACGCCTTTGCCCGCGCCGGTGCAGACCCCGAGGTGCTGGTCATCCGCAACCTGACCCCCGCTGACGTCACCGCCAGCTGCGAGGCACTGGTCAAGGCCATCAACGAGAGCCAGATCGTCATGCTGCCCGGCGGCTTCTCCGGCGGCGACGAGCCGGACGGCAGCGCAAAGTTCATCGCCTCCTTCTTCCGCAATCCTGCGGTCACTGAGGCAGTCCGCGACCTGCTGCAGCACCGGGATGGTCTGATGCTGGGCATCTGCAACGGCTTCCAGGCCCTCATCAAGCTGGGTCTGGCCGCTTACGGCGACATCCGCCCCATCACGGCCTGCGACCCGACCCTGACCTTCAACACCATCGGCCGCCACCAGAGTATGCTGGTGCGCACCCGCATCGCCTCCACCGGCAGCCCCTGGCTGTCCAAGTGCAGCGTGGGCGACCAGCACACCGTGGCCATCAGCCACGGTGAGGGCCGCTTCGTGGCACCTCAGAGCGTGCTGGATACCCTCATCGCCAACGGCCAGATCGCGACCCAGTACGTCGATCAGGACGGCAGCCCCAGCATGGACATGAAGTACAACCCCAACGGCTCCGTCCTCGCCATCGAGGGCATCACCAGCCCGGATGGCCGTGTCTTCGGCAAGATGGGCCATTCGGAGCGCAGCGGCGAGTACCTGTACAAGAACGTCACCGGCGACAAGTACCAGCCTATTTTCGAGGGCGGCGTGGACTATTTCAAGATTTGATGGTATAATAGCCCTCTCAGACGCTTACGCGTCAGCTCCCCCAGAGGGGGAGCCACTGGCGTGTCGGTCAGGTCTGAGCAGGATGAATAAAGTTTTCTGTTTCGGAAACGATAGTGCCCTGCTGTACAGATTCACAGCAGCTTGACAAAATGCCCTGCTGAGAAGCTTCTGCCCTCTGCAGCGAGGCCCGCCCTTTGATGTGCCAGTACACTTCCGGCGGACAGCGCAGAGTTACCCGGTTTGCCAGTGGCTCCCCCTTTGGGGGAGCTGGCTGCCGGAGGCAGACTGAGAGGGCTACAAGGAGGAAACAACCAATGTCTCAGCATGACCGTTATATCAGCCCCTTTTCCACCCGTTATGCCTCCGATGAGATGCAGTACATCTTCTCGGACGACAACAAGTTCCGCACCTGGCGCCGCCTGTGGGTGGCCCTGGCCCGGGCCGAGATGAAGCAGGGCCTGACCAATATCACCCCCGAGATGGTGGCCGAGCTGGAAGCTCATGTGGACGACATCAACTATGAAGTCGCCATCGAGCGGGAAAAGCTGGTGCGCCACGACGTCATGAGTCATGTCTACGCCTACGGTCAGCAGTGTCCCAAGGCGGCAGGCATCATCCATCTGGGTGCCACCAGCTGCTATGTCGGCGACAACACCGACATCATCGTGATGCGTCAGGGCCTCGAGCTGGTGCGCAAGAAGCTCATCGGCGTGCTGGCAAAGCTGGCAAAGTTCGCCGAGGAATACAAGGATATGCCCTGCATGGCCTACACCCACTGCCAGCCCGCCCAGCCCACCACCGTGGGCAAGCGCGCCACCCTGTGGGCCAACGAGCTGGTGATGGACCTGCAGGAGATCGACCACCGTCTTGCTGTTCTGCAGCTGCGCGGTGTCAAGGGTACCACCGGCACGCAGGCTTCCTTTATGGAGCTGTTCAAGGGCGATGCCGATAAGATCCGCGCCGTGGATGCTTCCATCGCCGAGGAGATGGGCTTCGACAGCGAGGCTGTCATCCCGGTGTCCGGCCAGACCTACAGCCGCAAGGTGGACGCCTTCATCCTCAACGCCCTGGCCGGCATCGGCCAGAGCTGCATGAAGTTCGCCACCGATCTGCGCCTGCTGGCCAACTTCAAGGAGATGGAAGAGCCGTTTGAGAAGAACCAGATCGGTTCCTCCGCCATGCCTTACAAGCGCAATCCCATGCGCTGCGAGCGCATCTGCGCTTTGAGCCGCTACCTGATGGTGGATGTGCTCAACCCCAGCTTCACCACCGGTACGCAGTGGTTCGAGCGCACACTGGACGACAGCGCCAACAAGCGCGTTGCCATGGCTGAGGGCTTCCTTGCCGCCGACGCCATCCTGAACATCATGCTCAACGTCACTGACGGCCTCGTGGTCTACCCGAAGGTCGTGCGCAGCCGCCTGATGGCGGAGCTGCCCTTCATGGCCAGCGAGAACATCATGATGCAGGCCGTGGAGAAGGGCGGCAACCGTCAGGAGCTCCACGAGCGTCTGCGCCAGCACGCCATCGCCGCCGGCAAGCAGGTCAAGGAAGAGGGTCTGCCCAACGACATGGTGGACCGCATCGCCGCCGACCCGGCCTTTGGTCTGACCAAGGAGGAGATCGTGGCGGGCCTTGTGCCGGAGAACTTTGTGGGCCGCGCTCCCCAGCAGGTGGAGGAGTTCATCGCTCACATCCTCAAGCCCATCTTTGACGCCAACCCGGATGCTGTGGAACAGCACGCAAACCTGAGCGTCTGAACGTGATTTTACAGAAAAAGAGGCTGTTGCCGCAGGCAACGGCCTCTTTTCTGCACACAGAAGGAGTTTTCATGCGACTCGATAAATATTTAGCCGAGACGGCCCAATGCACCCGGAGCGAGGCGAAGGCACTGCTGGCGAAAGGCCGCGTCACGGTCAACGGCGCGGTCTGCAGGAAAGGGGACACCCAGCTGAAAGAGGCTGACGCTGTGGCGGTGGACGGCAAAGCGCTGGCCTACCGACAGTTCGTCTACCTTATGCTCAACAAGCCCGAGGGCGTCGTCAGCGCCTCCACCGACAAGCGGGACACGACGGTCGTGGATCTGGTGGGGGATGCCTATCCCCGGCGGGAGCTGTTCCCGGCCGGGCGGCTGGACAAGACCAGCACCGGTTTCGTCCTGCTGACGGACGACGGCGGCTTTGCCCACGACATCCTCGCGCCTAAACGCCATGTCTCCAAGACCTACACCGTCGTCATCGACACCCCGCTGACGGAAGAGATGAGGGCCGGCTTTGCCGCAGGCGTCACCCTTGCCGACGGCACGGCCCTTTCGCCGGCGGAAGTGTCCGCCCTCACCCCCGACGGGCTGACGGTCCGCGTTCTGCTCAGGCAGGGCGTGTATCATCAGATCAAGCGGATGTTCGGCGTCTACGGTGCGGGCGTCAACGCCCTGCACCGGGACGCCATCGGCGGGCTTGCGCTGGACGAGAGCCTTGCTGCGGGCCAGTGGCGGGAGCTGACAGCTGACGAGGTGGCGAAAATTACCACGGGGTAAAGGACTGCTTTTCACCCGGTTTTCAAAAAAGTATCACATTTTACCGGTAAAATAGCCCTCAGAACCACGCAGAAAGGCCCTTTTTGGCCCGAAAATGACCCCGAAAGATAATTTCACCAAGAAAGAAGAATTTTTTTTGGTGAAATATGTTGCAAAAGTAAATTCTTTTGTGTAAAATATAAAATGTAATGCGGCGAAATTGTTAAAAATCACAATCCCGCCCACCTGCGGTTTGCACAAGAGAGGAAAAGGGGTATCCATTTATGGCCAATAGAGTATTTCAGAGCGTGATCTACCAGATGAAGGACGCGATCGACCGCGTGGTCGGCGTGGTGGATGAGACCGGCGCTGTCATCTCCTGCTCGGAGCTGAATCTGATCGGCGAGGTGCGCGAGGGCTTTATGGCAGAGCGTCTGACGGCCGGTGACCGCTTCGTGCGGGATGGTTACACCTACCAGCAGTTCTCCAGCGCAAAGCATAACGATTATGCCGTTTTTGTGGAAGGTGCGGACGAGACTGCGGGCCAGTTTGCCGCTGTGCTGTCCATCAGCCTGCAGAGCATCAAGCAGTATCACGACGAGAAGTTCGACAAAGCCAACTTTATCAAGAACGTGGTGCTGGACAACATCCTGCCCGGCGACATCTACGCCAAGGCCCGTGAGCTCCACTTTGCCACCGACGTCTCCCGCGTGGTGTTCATCGTCCGCGTCACCAGCGGCGGTGACATCTCCGCTTACGACGTGGTGAGCAGCCTGTTCCCCGACAAGCAGAAGGACTTCGTCTTCAACATCAGCGAGACGGACACTGTCCTGGTCAAGGAGATCCGCAAGGGCATCGACCGCACCGATATGGAGAAGCTGGCCGCCAGCATCGTGGACACCCTGTCCGGCGAGCATTACATCAAGGCTGTCGTGGGCATCGGCACCCCCATCGCCAACGTGAAGGATCTGGCTACTTCCTTTAAGGAAGCACAGATCGCCATGGAGGTCAGCAAGGTGTTCGACACCGAGAAGCAGATCATCCGCTACGACAATCTGGGCATCGCACGTCTTATCTACCAGCTGCCCACCACGGTCTGCGAGATGTTCCTGCGCGAAGTGTTCAAGCAGGGCAGCATCGAGAGCCTGGACCAGGAGACCCTGTTCACCATCCAGCGCTTCTTCGAGAACAACCTGAACGTCTCCGAGACCAGCCGCGGCCTGTTCGTCCACCGCAACACGCTGGTGTATCGTCTGGAAAAGATCAAAAAGCTGACCGGTCTGGATCTGCGTGAGTTCGACGACGCTATCGTGTTCAAGGTAGCGCTCATGGTCAAGAAGTACCTGTCCAACAACCCGGCCAAATATTGATATTTCGTCTCAGCCGCTCCGGCTGCGGACGCCGAAACCGGCCGCTCGACCCCGATGCTGGCCGGTTTCTTTTGTAATGGTCTGGAACTTCTGTGCCAAATAAATTTTTCAGGAGCAAGATACTCATGATAGATTTTGAACATGTCACCAAGATATACAAACGGAGTGATACGCCCGCTCTGGAGGACATCGACTTCCACGTAGACGACGGCGAGTTCGTCTTTCTGGTGGGCCACTCCGGCGCCGGCAAGTCCACTCTGCTCAAGCTCATCCTCCGCGAAGAACTGCCCACCGAGGGCCGCGTCATGGTGGACGGCAAGGACGTCGCCCGGCTGCGCCGGGGCAAAGTGCCTTTCCTCCGCCGCCAGATGGGCATCATCTTCCAGGATTTCCGCCTCATCCCCACCATGACGGTCTACGAGAATGTGGCGTTTGCCATGCATGTCACCAATATCGGCAAAAAAGACATCAAAGAGCGCGTCAACTACATGCTGGAGCTGGTGCATCTGGAAGATAAGGCAAAGGTCTACCCCGAGTTCCTCTCCGGCGGTGAGCAGCAGCGCGTGGCCGTGGCCCGCGCTCTGGCCCACAGCCCCCGCCTCGTCATTGCGGACGAGCCCACCGGCAACATCGACCCCGAGATGAGCCTTGAGATGATGGAACTGCTGGAACGGGTCAGCGAGATGGGCATCACGGTGCTTGTCGTCACCCACGAGCATGAACTGGTGCGCCGCTTCAACCGCCGCACCATCACCCTGAAGCAGGGCCGCATCATCTCCGATGTTCCGGCCAGCTTCGGCGAGGAGGTGCACGTATGAAAATCTCTACGTTTGGGTTCCTCACCCGGCGCGGCGTGCGCAACCTCGGCAAGCACTGGGCCATGACCATCGCCTGCATCGCCTCCCTCAGCGTCTGCATGACCCTGAACATCTTCGCCAGCCTCATTGAAGTCAATGTGGACAGCATGGTGAGTTATCTGGGCAGCCAGAACGAGATGGTGGTCTACGTGGACCCCGAGGCCGATGACGCCACCATCCAGTCTGTGGGCAATGCCCTCAGCGGCACCGCAGGTGTGAGCCGGGTGCAGTATATGTCCAAAGAAGACGTTCTCAACCAGTACAAGGGGTATATGTCTGACTATGCCGCCCTGCTGAACGAGTTCGAGAACGACAACCCCTTTAAGGCCAATTACCGCGTCTCCCTGTCTGATCTGAGCCAGATGGAGACCATCAGCAAGCAGTTCGAGAACATCAGCGGCGTCTACAGCGTCACGGCTCCCATCGAGATGACCAGGACCTTTGTGGAGGTCCAGCAGGCTGTCACCAAGGTCGGGCGCGGTCTGGTGCTGGTGCTGATGGCTGTCAGCATCATCACGGTGGGTACCACCATCCGGCTGAGCGTCTTTGCCCGCCGCCGTGAGATCGAGATCATGAAGTATGTCGGCGCTACCAACGCCCTCGTCACCCTGCCTTTCGTCATCGAGGGCCTGACCATGGGCCTGCTCTCCGGCATCCTGACGGCAGCTGCCACCATCGGCGGCTATGCCTACATCGTTCAGCTGTCGCCCACGCTGGGCGGCCTGTGGCAGATGCTCATGGGTACGGCTCTGGTGCCGCTGGAAAATGTCTGGCCCACCATCCTGACCTACAGCCTCGCGGGCGGCGCTCTGGTGGGCGGTCTGGGCAGTATGTTCTCCATCCGAAAGCACCTGAATGTGTAAGGAGGGCCTACTGTGTACCACGACAAGCATTCCGCAGGCTTTGTCCTGCACCATCCGCCCCGCCACGCAAAGCCGTCGGGCCATTCGGCCATGATGCGCGCCGCCTGCGCCTTTCTGGCCGCCGCCTGCCTCGTGCTGAGCGTGACGGTCTACCCGGCCAGTGCGGCCACCAGCATGAGCTCGCTGCAGAACAAGCTGGACAAGATCTCTGCGTCCATCAAGCAGCATAAGACGGAGCTGAACGACGCCAAAAAGAAGGAAGCTGCTGCCAAGGCCCTCGAGTCTGAGCTGAAGGAAAAAGTCTCGGTGCTCCAGAGCCAGATCAGCGTCCTCAAGAGCCAGATCTCCGAGGTGCAGAACAGCATCGGCGTCAAAGAGCAGGAGATCACCGCCAAGCAGAATGAGATCGCCCGGAAAGAGCAGGAGATCGCCGACCAGTGGGACGATTTCAAGAGCCACATGGCCGCGATGCAGGAGCTGCGGGACGGCGGCAGCGTCGCCATGCTCCAGTCTGTGAACGATCTGTACGAGCTTCTGACCTTCAATGAGGTCATGCAGGACATCTCGGTGAAGGACACCGAGATACTCGACAACATGAAGGCTGCGAAGGAAGCCCTTGTGGCCGACCGCACCCAGCTCGTGGAGGAGCGCACCCAGCTGCAGAACAAAAAGGCTGAGCTGGACGCCCAGAACAAGCAGATGCAGTCCAAGCAGAGCGAGCTCAACAACAGCGTCAAGGAGGCCCGTCTGAGCGCCGCTGAGGCCCAGCAGGCCCAGAAGAACGCCCAGGCGGCCATCGAGTCGGACGAGATGAACTACGAGGCCGTCAAGAAAGAGATCCAGAAGCTCATCGCAGCGGCAGCGGCCAGCAAGCCCCAGCTGAGCTTCAGCGGCTTTATCTGCCCGCTCAGGAGCTATACCCGCATCTCCAGCGAGTACGGCTGGCGCAAGAACCCGGTCTCCGGCGTCAACAAGCTCCACGCCGGCATCGACTTTGCCGCCCCCGCAGGCACTCCCATCTACGCAGCCGCCAGCGGCTATGTGCAGGTGGCCGGCTGGTCCAGCGGCGGCTACGGCAACTATGTCATCATCTATCACGGCAAAATGACAGACGGCAACGCCTACTCCACCCTCTACGGCCATATGCGCTCGGTGGCAACGTCGGCGGGCAAGTATGTCAACCAGGGCGACCTCATCGGCTATGTGGGCTCCACCGGCAACTCTACCGGCAACCACCTCCATCTCGAGGTGTGGAAGGGCGGCTCCAAGGCCAATGCGGTCAACCCCCGCGGTTATATTCCGATAAGATAATACAACTGTAATTGAAGTCGAGGGGTCAAAGGAGGCCACAAGGCGAAATGAACGAGCAAAAACGCAAGCGTATCCTTCGGGTGGGCTGTCTGATTCTGGCAGGAGTGTTCCTGCTGTCGGTACTGGGCAGTGTCATCCTGATGTTTTTGGTCTGAACTGGGGGAGGACACTGAATGAACCGCAAAATTTCCGTAGGGATGACCGTGACCATCGTCATTCTGGCAATGACGGTCACTTTTTCCATCACGATGCTGATGGCGATGCGGCTGTTTGACCACACCGTCACCAGCGTGAAGGAAAAGGAGAGCATGTACAACAAGGTGGCCGAGGTAGACCGCTATGTGCGCGCCAACGACTACTACGACATCGACGAGACCATGCTGTACGACCGTCTGACTGCCGGTTATCTGCTGGGTACCGGCGACAAGTACGCCCGCTACTACACCGCCTCGGCCTATACCGACCTGCTCAACGCCCAGAGCGGCAAGCTGATGGGCATTGGCGTGGAGCTGGCCATCGACCAGTCCGGCTACGCCAAGGTCATCAAAGTGTATGACGAGTCTCCTGCCAAGGAGGCCGGCCTCCAGCGGGGCGATTACATCACCACCATCGACGGCGCAGACATCAAAAGTCTGGGCAGCGTGGAGGCTGTCCAGAACAAACTCCGGGGCGAGAGCGGCACGAGCGTCAATGTAGGCTGGCTGGACAGCGAGAACGCCCAGCACACCGCCGATCTGACCCACTCCGGCTTTACGGCCAACAGCGTCGATTCCGTGCTGGTGCAGGGCAATGTGGGCTATATCAAGATCTGGCAGTTCGACAACTCCACCCCCAGTGAGCTGGACTTTGCGCTCCGCAGCCTGACCGCCAGCGGCGCCCAGAGCTTCATCTTCGACCTGCGCGACAACGGCGGCGGTATCCTTGACGACGCCATCAACTGCATCGAACTCGTCGCGCCGGAAGGCGTGTTGGCCTACGCGGAGGATAAGGCAGGCAACCGCACCCTGCTGGGCAGCAGCACCGGCGACTCGGTCATCAGCCAGCCCACCGTCTGCCTCGTGAACGAGAACACCGCCAGTGCGGCAGAACTCTTTGCGTCCAGCCTGCGCACCCTGTGCGGCACCCGCCTCGTAGGCAGCACCACGATGGGCAAAGGCACCATCCAGAGCAGCCCCCAGCGCCTCTCGGACGGCAGCGCCGTCGTGGTCACGGTGGCAAAGCTCATCTGCGGCGACGGCTCCTGCTTCGACGGCACCGGCCTGACCGTAGACGTGGAGCGCCCGCTGACTGCCGACGAGCAGGTCAGCTACTATGACTACACCCTCGACACGGACCCGCAGATACAGCGCGCCGTCAGCACCGCACAGCAGCTCACCGGTGTCACCACCGTGGGCGGCGTGAACGACGCTGACATCGCCGCCGACTCTGCTGCAGCCTCCTCGGAGGCCGCAGCCGAGAGCACCGCTTCCGGCGAGGCCGCAGGGGAGGCAGAGGCTTCCTCCGAGGCCGGTGCAGAAGGGGAGCAGGACGCTGCAAGTGCGCAGTAAACACTTCTTGAAAATAACTTTAGTCGTGTAAATAGCTCAACCTCTCAGTCTGCTTCGCAGACAGCTCCCCTACCGAGGGGAGCCTCTGGCGAAGAGAATAGGCTTTGCGGAATGCCAAGGCCTCCCCTCGATAGGGGAGCTGGCACGCTGCAGGCGTGACGGAGAGGTTTTGCTGTTTTAGCAAGAAACAGAAAGGAAAACCACTATGCCGGAGCTGACCGACCTCTCCGTTATCCGCACCCTGTGCGAAAAATACGATTTCGCGCTCTCCAAGGGCTTTGGACAGAACTTCATCATCAATCCCGGCCTGCCGCCCAAGATCGTGGACGCCAGCGGCGTCGATAAGAGCTGGGGCGTGCTGGAGATCGGCCCCGGCATCGGCGTGCTGACCAAAGAGCTGGCCCGGCGCGCCGCCAAGGTGGTGTCCATCGAGGTGGACGAGCGCCTTCCGCCCCTGCTGGCCGAGACCATGGCGGGCGTGGAGAACTTCAAGCTGGTATTGCAGGACGTTCTGAAGGTAGACCTCCGCGCCCTCATCGAGGAGGAATTCCCCGGGATGCCGGTGGCTGTCTGCGCCAACCTGCCCTACTACATCACCAGCCCCATCGTCATGAAGCTGCTGGGCGACCGCCTGCCCATCCGGAACCTCACCGTCATGGTGCAGAAGGAGGCCGCCGACCGTCTGGCCGCCGCCCCCGGCACCCGGGCGTCCAGCGCCATCAGCTGCGCCGTGAGCTACTACGCCACCTCGAAGCTGATGTTCA
>ERZ791825.1612-NODE-1612-length-11666-cov-2.968392_pt1 | contig 11666 bp, 8 predicted proteins | sample MGYA00510298_ERZ791825 | MGnify/ENA primary metagenome ERZ791825 (study PRJEB30046, sample SAMN00792010) | human gut metagenome | study: EMG produced TPA metagenomics assembly of the A metagenome-wide association study of gut microbiota in type 2... | reverse complement strand
TTCCCGCAACAATTTCGGGTCATGATGAGTATAACGACTATCAGCCGGCAATAGCTGAGGGTGACAGAAAGACTCAAATAGAGAATAAGTTGATTGAATATTCGACACCGCTCGGACTTTCTACGCTTAATTTCAGATAATTTGTTTTTACTATTGACAAATGGCAGTAAAGTTTAGTATAATATAACACAGATTAGATGAGATTAGAACAGACAGAGCATATTTTAATATGATTTTTATGCCTCTTGGACTTATCTGTCTGAGAGGTTTTTCTGTTTTTTCTTGCAAAAAAGAAAGGAAGATGTAAAATGAAAAATTTAAAGAAGATTATTGTAATGGGATTAACAGCCGCACTATGTGCCGTTTCTTTGGCGGGTTGCGGAGGCGCGCAAAACGGTGGAACTGACGGAGCAACAGACACAAATGCTAAAGATACATACAAAATCGGTGTGCTTCAATACGCAGACCATCCGTCGCTTGATAACTGCCGCGAGGGCTTTAAGCAGGGACTTGATTCAGAGGGTATCAAGTATGATATTACAGAATCATCTGCAAAAGGCGACGACTCAACAAATACACAAATCGCACAGCAATTTGTTTCACAAGGTATGGACCTTGTATGCGGTATCGCAACACCGTCTGCACAGGCTTGCTACAATGCGGCTTATGAAGCAAAAATTCCTGTAATCTTTAACGCAGTTTCAGACCCTGTTGCCGCAAAGCTTGCAGAAAGCGATACACAGGCAATGGACGGAATTACAGGTGTAAGCGATATGTTGCCTGTTGACGAACAGTTAAAGCTTATCCGTGAAATGTTGCCTGACGCAAAGAAAATCGGTATACTTTACACAACAAGTGAAGCAAATTCTGTTTCTACAATAGAAAGATACAAGCAAAAAGTAGGCGAATACGGTTTTGAACTTGTTGAAAAGGGTATTACAAATGCCGCTGAAATTCCGCAAGCAGTAGACCTTTTGGTAAGCGAAGTTGACTGTATCTCAAATATGACAGACAACACAGTTGTTGAAAACTTGCCTATACTTCTTGAAAAGGCAACTGCTAAAAACATTCCTGTATTCGGCAGTGAAGAAGAACAAGTAGGAAACGGCTGTATAGCGTCAGCCGGTATCGACTACATTGAACTTGGTAAAAAAGCAGGCGTTATGGCTGCAAGAGTGCTAAAGGGTGAGGACGTTAAGAATATCCCTTACGAAACTCTTACAGAAAGTAAAATTACAATCAACACTGACGTCGCAGAAAAAATCGGAGTAACAATACCGCAGTCAATCACAGACAGAGCTGAGGTCAAAAACGCTCCGTCTGAATCATGATTGAAGGACTGATAGTCGGAATACTTGAGCAGGGACTGATATATGGAATAATGGCTATGGGTGTGTATATCACCTATACCATTCTTGATTTCCCCGATTTGTCTGTAGACGGTACGTTCCCTCTCGGAATAGCTATATGCTTTGTGATGATTAATAACGGTCTTAATCCGTGGCTTGCATTGCTTGCGGCATTTGCCGCAGGGGGCATAGCCGGTATGTTTACGGGAATTTTCAACGTAAAACTCAGAATACGCAATCTTCTCTGTGGTATTCTTACTATGACGGCTCTTTATTCGATAAATTACGGAATAGTCGGAAAAGCGTCGGATTTCCTAAGTATGGATACAACGACTATTTTCTCACAGACAGCTTTCCTTTTCGGAAACGGTCACTTTGCATTGTACTCTAAACTTGTTGTTATTCTTGTGATTACGCTTATCGCAAAGTTTGCACTTGATTGGTATATGCGTACCAAGTCGGGATTTCTTTTAAGAAGTGTCGGAGATAATGAGGGGCTTGTAATCACGCTTGCACAAAATCCGGGAACGATTAAAATTATCGGTCTTGCGATTGCAAACGGACTTGTTTCGCTTGCCGGTGCGGTGTACTGCCAATACGGCAAAGCGTTTAACGTTGCGTCTGGTACGGGTACTGTTGTTATGGGTCTTGCCGCCGTTATTATCGGCTCGACTATATTTAAGAAAATTAAATTCCTCAGAATTACAACAGGCGTGCTTTTCGGTATGATTATTTATAAGGCTTGTATTTCAATCGCACTTGCCGCAGGTTTGCGTTCGCAAGATACAAACCTTATGATTACGATTTTGTTTATCGCAACACTTTGCGTAGACGAATTTTTGCTTAAAAAGAAGAAAGTTGGGGTGAAGAAAAATGCTTGAACTTTCTCACATTTATAAAACTTTTAATCAAGGAACTATTGATGAAAAGGTGCTTTTTTCGGATTTTAACATAACAGTAAACGACGGTGATTTTGTCGGAGTTATCGGTTCAAACGGTTCGGGAAAAACGACTATGTTAAACGTCATTTCGGGCGATATGCCGATTGACAGCGGAAGTGTTTTGCTTGACGGTAAGGAGCTTAATAAGCTGAAAAACTTTAAACGTGCACAGAGAATAGGCAGAGTTTTTCAAAATCCCGCAATGGGAACCTGTCCGTCAATGACTATATGGGAAAACCTGTCTATCGCAGATAATAAGGGTAAGAATTTCGGACTTTCGTTTGGACTCAACCGTCAGAGAAAAGACTTTTACCGTTCACAGCTTGAACTTTTGGATATGGGACTTGAAAACAGACTTTCAACCCTTGCAGGCTCACTTTCGGGTGGTCAAAGACAGGCGCTTGCACTTATTATGGCGACTATGATCAGACCTGATTTGTTGCTTTTGGATGAACATACAGCCGCACTTGACCCTAAATCTTCTGATACGGTTATGATGCTTACGGATAAGATTGTTCATGAAAAGAACATAACAACCATTATGGTAACGCATAATCTTCGTCACGCGGTTGAGCATGGCACAAGAACTGTTATGATGCATAACGGCGAGGCTATTATGGACGTTTCCGGTGCGGAAAAAGAAAATAAGACGATAAATGACTACTTGACAGTGTTTAACGAAATAAGTATCGAATGTGGAAATTAGCCTAAAAGCTGAATTTGAGAGTGTTCAAATTCAGCTTTTTTAGTATAAAAATCAGCAAATATTTCATTCTCTTCTTGAATTTTTATTCATTAAAGTTTATAATGAAAAAAGAGGCTTAAGAGAGATATTGGAGCGATTTGGGGTAAGGGAGAAAAAACTATGTTAAAAAAATTAACCGCATTTTTGACGGTAGCTGTAATGGTTACATCAGTTGCGTCAATATCGGTGTTGACGTCATATGCCGACACAAATTCAACTATTGAAAAACGAGTAATGGAAAAACTTGATCGAGGCACTGTTGCCGTTAAAACAAACGGCGGTGTATATTTGTCGTAGCGACTTTTGGGTACGGAAAGTCTGACAAATCAAGCATTTGACATATACCGTGACGGCGAAAAAATATATACAACAGGCGGACACGATGCAACTTGCTATACCGATTCAAAAGGCACAGCGGATAACAAGTATACAGTTGTGCCGAAAGGTGAGGCAATAGACGAAACAGAGGCGGTTGATGTTTGGACAACAAACACAACATATAAAGGTCGTTCTGTGGCATATAAAGACATTGCGTTTAAAGTTCCTGACGGAGGAAAGACGCCGACAGATGAAGAATATACATATACCGCAAACGATATGAGTGTGGGCGACCTTGACGGTGACGGAGAATATGAATACATCGTAAAATGGGACCCGTCTAATTCAAAGGATAATTCCGTTAAGGGTTATACGGGCAATGTGTACTTGGACGCATATGAGCTTGACGGTACTCTTCTTTGGAGAATAGATTTGGGAGTTAATATCCGCGCGGGTGCGCACTATACTCAATATATGGTCTATGATTTTGACGGTGACGGTAAGTCGGAAGTCATATTAAAAACAGCACCGGGCTCAAAAGACGGTGAGGGTAATTATGTCTCAAAAGCAGGAAAAAATATAACCAAGGGTGACGATAAAAAAGATTACAGAAATTCATCCGGTTTGCTTATGGGCAAGGATGGCGGACCGGAGTATTTAACTGTATTTAACGGTGAAACAGGTGCGGCAATGCAGACTGTTGATTTTGACCCGCCGAGAAGCATTTTCACATCTTCCAAATGGGGCGTCAGCTATGCAAACAGAAGTGAAAGATACCTTGCAGCGGTGGCATATCTTGACGGTGTACATCCAAGCGTTGTTATGACGAGGGGATATTATACATATGTGTATGCGGCGGCATATACTTGGGACGGCACAGACCTTAAAGAACAATGGCTTTCAACTAATACACCGACAGAAGAAAATGGCGGTACAGGTTGTACCGTAAAATATGCAGACGGTACAAGTAAAAATAATACAAACAAAACGCTTTATGCACAAGGTGCACACAGTGTATCGGTAGCTGACGTGGATAATGACGGATATGACGAGATTATTTTCGGCAGTGCGGTTCTTGACCATGACGGAACTGTTTTGACGTATGACGGCCGAGGACACGGTGACGCAGAACACGTTTCGGACTTTGATAACGACGGAAAACAAGAAATATTTATGGCACACGAGGCAGGTAAGCACAATGATAAAATAATTCCATATGCGGTAGATATAAAGAGATATAATAGTGATATTATGCTACAAGCCGCACAGGGAGATATAGGCAGAGGTATTATGGATAATGTCGATGATGATTATGCATTGTCAAGCGGTAATCTTTCGTTGTTCTGGTAGGTAGCGGCTGACGGTATATATAATCAAGCAGGTGAAAAAGTAGGAAATATACCTAATACCAATGGAAGCAATATGGAGAATTTTGCAGTATATTGGGACGGTGATTTGGGACGAGAATTGCTTGACGGAAATAAACTTGTAAAATACAGCGTAACAAGCGGTACGGAAAGAATTTATTATAACAGTAAAAATTCAGCGTTGCCGGGTTCAATAAATAACGGTACAAAGTCAAATGCGTGTCTTACAGCCGACCTTTTCGGTGATTGGCGTGAAGAAATCGTGCTTAGATACGGTGACGGTGTGAGAATTTATTTCTCGACTATTCCGACTGATTACAGACTTACAACGCTTATGCACGACAGTCAATATCGTTGCGCAATAGCATGGCAGAATGTCGGATACAACCAGTCGCCTCATACAAGCTATTATATAGGTTCGGCGGCTTTGGCGAAAGATTCGGGTGGCAACACGTTAAACTACCTTGCACCGAGTACGTCATTCACTAAAGTGACATATCCCGATACTTCGTTATTTACACCACGTCCTACGGTAAAAGCCACGACAGCACCTGTGACTGTTACTGCCAATGCGGATACATATCTTGTGGACAGTACAACGGCACACGGCTCTGACGAGGAATTGAAGATTAATCAAGCACAAAATGTATATACATCAAGCTCTCCGGGATTAAAGGATATTAAAGGTTTGGGGTTGATACGTTTTGACCTTTCCAAATATGCCGGTAAAAAATTAACTTCGGCAACATTGAAATTGTACGATAAATTTACTAATACAGATAAGAGAAATTCGGTTTTGCACCTCGATTATTGTTCAAAAAATGATTGGGATGAGGCGACCGTTACTATAAATGATATAAAGACAAGAGGCGAGGATACGCCGTTGTCGTCATTGGGTTTGCAAGTGTCACCTGCATACAATGTCGATTATAAGGAAATATCGTTCGATGTGACGGATGTGATAAAAGAGAAGTGTACAGATAATTTGATTACGTTTACCTTGTGGACAGGTACAGGACGTGAACAGGTTATCGCGTCAAAGGAATACAGCGGTACAGACGCACAAGGACCGACACTTGTGTTGGAATTTGAGGGAGAAGAGCCGACACCAACGCCGACAGTAGTGCCAACGGCAACACCAACATTAAAGCCGACACCAACGGTAGTACCAACGGCAACACCAATATTAAAGCCGACACCAACGCCAACGGTAGTGCCAACGGCAACACCAACATTAAAACCAACACCGACACCGACGGTAGTGCCAACGGCAACACCAACATTAAAGCCGACAGCGACACCGACGGTAGTGCCAACGGCAACACCAACATTAAAGCCGACAGCGACGCCGACGGTAGTGCCGACGGTTAATCCAACATTAAAGCCGACAACAATTCCGACAGCAATCCCAACGGTGATCCCGACAACGACACCAAATTTGGCAAACAACAAAATCACAGCTATGATAAATAGCAACAACAAACTTGATGTCACACTTGATTTTGAAAATGTGGATATGAATGATGTTAATGTGTATGTTGCCTTTAAGAATAATGGTAAGCTTGTGGGAATGAAAATGCCACAGGCAAGCGAGTTAAAGGGAATAGATTTGATTGATAAAGAGTATACGGATATAGAGGTTTATGCTTGGGATAATAAGCAGAAACCGTATGCGAATATAGTACGTATCGTTAATAATGTACAATAAACAAAAAACTGATGTGGAAACACATCAGTTTTTTTTGTTATCTTATAAAATTAGTTTTTCATAATATTTCATCTCTTATTAACCGATTATACCGCAAACGTCCTCTGCAATTTGCTCAGGAGTAAGACGGTTTGCTTTGACGATTTCTTCAGGGTTATATCTGTCAAGAAATTCTTTCTTTAGACCGTAATTCAATACTTTAACGTCTGAATTGCCGTAGAATCTTGCAATCTTTTCTCCGAAACCGCCGTCTAAAATACCGTCTTCAACAGTGATAACAACGTCATGATTTGCCTTAAGTTGTTCCAAAAGCTTATCGTCAGTACCTGTAATGTACATTGGGTTTATGATTGTAGGTTTTACACCTGTTTTACTTTCTATAATTTCAGCCGCCTTTGCACCTACTGAATAGAATGAGCCAAGTGCAACGATTGCAATTTTACTGCCGTTTTGAGTAACTTCATATTCATTTAGCTTGCTGAAGTCCTTTGTAACCTTTTTGCCGTCTGATACAACACTGATAGGTACACGGATTGCAACAGGGTGGTCGTTTTGCTCAATACTCCAATCAAGCATTGCAAGGTATTCTTCCTTTGTTGTCGGTGCAAGGTAGACAAGATTAGGAATGTTAGACATCATCGGAATATCATATATACCAAGGTGAGTAACGTCATTCATACCGTAAACAGACGCCAAATATACAAGGAGTGTTGCGGGACTGTTGTTGATACATAAATCCTGTGAAAGCTGGTCGTAGGTACGTTGAATAAATGTGCTGTAAACACCGTAAACAGGCTTGCCACCGTTCTTTGCGATACCCGAGGCAAGTGCAACGGCTGTTTCTTCGGCGATACCAACGTCAACAAACTGTGAGCCTGCCTCTTTTCTCTTCTCCTCTGTGAAACCGAAAACGGTAGGTGTGGCAGATGTAATTCCGACAACGGTCTTGTCCTCTTTCATTTTCTTTAAAAGAATGTCGGCTGTCATTGACGAATAATCTTCTCCGCCGTCTTGCGACATATCGGATTTACCTGTTTCAAGGTTGAATGGACCGCAGTAGTGCCAATTTTCCTTGTTTTCTTCTGCTATTTTGTAGCCTTTACCTTTTTGGGTACAAATGTGAACAACTACAGGATAAGTGCTGTCTTTAACCTGCTCGAATGCGGTGATAAGCGAATCAATGTCATTTCCGTCTTTTACAAATACATAGTCAAGTCCCATTGATTTGAAAAGATTACATTCCGATTTACCGTCTGTATCGCGAAGCTGTTTTAGGTTTTTATACAAACCGCCGTGATTTTCTGCGATAGACATATCGTTATCGTTTACAACGATTATAAGATTGCTGTTAAGCTCACTTGCAAAGTCAAGTCCTTCAAGAGCCTCACCGCCCGAAAGTGAACCGTCACCGATTACGGCAATTATATTTTCACTGTCACCCTTTAAATCACGACCTTTTGCAAGACCGCAGGCAAGTGAAACGGAAGTTGAAGTGTGACCGATTGTAAAGAAATCGTGGTCGCTTTCGTCGGGATTGCTGTAACCCGATACATCATCATACTTGTCCTCGTACAAAAACGCATCTTTTCTGCCTGTAAGCATTTTGTGCGGATAGCTTTGGTGAGAAACATCATATACGATTTTGTCTGTCGGAGAATTAAAGACATAGTGAAGTGCGATTGTTGCCTCTACCATACCAAGATTAGGACCGAAGTGTCCGCCGTGCTTGCTTAGCTTTTGCAAAAGTGCTTGACGCATTTCATCTGCGAGAACGTGAAGTTGTTCGCTGTTTAAATTTTTTACGTCTGTCGGTTGATTGATTTTTTCAATATACATTTAAAATTCCTCCATAAGTTTATTTAATGTTATTTACCTATTTTGTTTTGGATACAATGACTTTAGCAACGTCAATCCCAAGATAATTCGCCTGTCTTCACGGCTGTTTCGTAACGGTCGATTTTGTAGTTCAGTCGCTTTAATGTGACATTCATTTGTTCCATTTGGTCGAGCAGATTTTTTCTTTGCTCAACCAAAAGTTGAAGCCTTGCGGGAATAGTTTCGTCACCCTCTTGACAAAGTTTAACGTATTCGATTATAGATTCAACAGGCAGACCGGCACTTCTCATACAAATAACGTGCTCAACCCAACCTAAGTCGCTTTCCTGATAATCACGAATACCGCTTGATGTTCGTGTAACAGGCGGTATCATTCCGATACGTTCATAATATCGCAAAGTGTCCTGCGAAATATCGTATTTTTCGCTTACTTCTTTTATAGTCATTAAAATCACCTCGCATATATTTTTTATTTACAAGTATATTATAATACTTGGAGTTTACTCTAAGTCAATAGTTTTTTGAAAATTTTTTGAAATAAATTAAGTGGAGGAGAGAATTTCGTATAAAAAAACAGGCAAAACCTTTCGGTTTTGCCTGTCTTATTATCATATTCGATAATGAATTAGTTTTCTTCGTTAATCTTAGCTTGAGCAGCTGCAAGTCTTGCGATTGGCACACGGAATGGTGAGCATGAAACATAGTCAAGACCGATCTTGTGGCAGAACTCAACTGATGATGGGTCGCCGCCGTGTTCACCGCAGATACCGATGTGAAGTTTTGGATTAACCGGCTTACCAAGCTTAATAGCTGTTTCCATAAGCTTACCAACACCCTTTTGGTCAATCTTAGCGAACGGATCGTTTTCAAAGATTTTAGCGTCATAGTAAGCGTCAAGGAACTTACCTGCGTCGTCACGTGAGAAACCGAATGTAAGCTGAGTAAGGTCGTTTGTACCGAAACAGAAGAAGTCAGCTTCGTTAGCAATTTCGTCAGCTGTTAGAGCCGCACGAGGAATTTCAATCATTGTACCAACTTCGTACTTAAGTTCGATGCCTGATGCAGCGATTTCAGCGTCAGCTGTTTCTACAACGACTTTCTTAACGTACTTCAATTCTTTTATGTCGCCGATAAGCGGAATCATAATTTCAGGAACGATTGTCCAATCAGCGTGAGCCTTTTGAACGTTGATAGCTGCACGAATAACAGCCTTTGTCTGCATTTTTGCAATTTCAGGATATGTTACTGCAAGACGGCAACCTCTGTGACCCATCATAGGGTTAGCCTCGTGCAGACCGTTGATAATATCCTTAATAGCCTCAACGCTCTTGCCTTGAGCCTTTGCAAGCAATTCAATATCTTCTTCTTCTGTAGGAACGAACTCGTGTAGAGGTGGGTCCAAGAATCTGATTGTTACAGGGTTACCTTCAAGAGCCTCGTAAAGTTGCTCGAAGTCACCTTGTTGCATAGGAAGAATTTTATCAAGAGCTGCTTCTCTTTCTTCAACTGTATCAGCACAAATCATTTCTCTGAATGCGTCAATTCTGTTGCCTTCAAAGAACATATGCTCTGTACGGCAAAGACCGATACCTTCTGCACCAAGCTCCTTAGCTTTCTTAGCGTCAGCAGGAGTATCTGCGTTTGTACGAACTTTTAGTGTTCTGTACTTATCAGCCCATGACATAATTCTGCCGAATTCACCTGCGATTGATGCATCAACTGTTGGGATAATACCGTCATAGATATTACCTGTTGAACCGTCAAGTGAAATTGTATCACCTTCGTGATATTCTTTACCGTTAAGTGTAAACTTCTTGTTTTCTTCGTCCATTGCGATGTCGCCGCAACCTGATACACAGCATGTACCCATACCACGGGCAACAACGGCTGCGTGAGATGTCATACCGCCGCGAACTGTAAGGATACCTTGAGCGGCTTTCATACCTTCGATATCTTCAGGAGAAGTTTCAAGTCTTACAAGAACAACTTTTTCGCCTCTTGCAGCCCATTCTTTAGCGTCGTCAGCTGAGAATACAATCTTACCTGCTGCGGCACCCGGAGATGCACCAAGAGCCTTACCCATTGGTGTAGCAGCCTTTAGAGCGGCAACGTCGAATTGAGGGTGAAGTAGTGTATCAAGGTTTCTTGGGTCGATCATTGCAACAGCTTCTTTTTCTGTTCTCATACCTTCGTCAACAAGGTCACAAGCAATTTTCAAAGCAGCTTGAGCAGTTCTCTTACCGTTTCTTGTTTGTAGCATATAAAGCTTTTTATTTTCAACAGTGAATTCCATATCCTGCATATCTCTGTAGTGATCTTCAAGAAGTTTGCAAACATCCTTGAACTGAGCAAATGCCTCAGGGAATTCTTCTTCCATCTTTGCGATTGGCATTGGTGTACGAACGCCGGCAACAACGTCTTCACCTTGAGCATTTATAAGGAATTCACCCATAAGCTTCTTTTCACCTGTAGCAGGGTCACGAGTAAATGCAACACCTGTACCGCAGTCATCACCCATGTTACCGAATGCCATTGACTGTACGTTTACGGCTGTACCCCATGAATAAGGAATGTCGTTATCACGACGGTATACGTTAGCTCTTGGGTTATCCCATGAACGGAATACGGCTTTAACGGCACCCATAAGCTGTTCTTTAGGATCTGATGGGAAGTCTTCGCCAATCTTTTCCTTATATTCAGCCTTAAATTGTGATGCAAGTTCCTTTAGGTCGTCAGCTGTAAGCTCAACGTCAAAAGTAACTCCCTTTTCTTCTTTCATCTTGTCGATAAGTTCTTCAAAATACTTCTTACCGACTTCCATAACTACGTCTGAATACATCTGAATAAATCTTCTGTAACAGTCCCAAGCCCATCTTGCGTTACCTGACTTCTTAGCGATAACTTCAACAACGTCTTCGTTAAGACCAAGGTTCAAGATTGTATCCATCATACCCGGCATTGATGCTCTTGCACCACTACGAACAGAAACAAGAAGTGGGTTTTCCTTATCGCCGAACTTCTTACCTGTGATTTCTTCCATCTTGCCGATGTACTCGTTGATTTCAGCCATAATATCAGGATTGATTGTGCGACCGTCTTCGTAATATTGAGTACAAGCCTCAGTTGTAATTGTGAAACCCTGCGGTACCGGAAGACCGATATTTGTCATTTCAGCAAGGTTAGCACCTTTACCGCCAAGCAACTCTCTCATAGTTGCATTACCTTCTGTAAAAAGGTAACAATACTTTTTTGCCATTGGATTCTCCTCCTAAAGTTATAAAAATAGTAGCGACGGCGTCTGCCGCCATATGTCTGTATATTAATTATACCATAAATAAAAGAAATGTCTATATTATTTATTCAATTTTTTTATAATTTGTGAAAAATATATCATTGTTTAGA
>ERZ791825.1603-NODE-1603-length-11739-cov-2.823519_pt1 | contig 11739 bp, 9 predicted proteins | sample MGYA00510298_ERZ791825 | MGnify/ENA primary metagenome ERZ791825 (study PRJEB30046, sample SAMN00792010) | human gut metagenome | study: EMG produced TPA metagenomics assembly of the A metagenome-wide association study of gut microbiota in type 2... | reverse complement strand
AGGTGCTCAACCTGAAGAATACTGTGTTAAACCTGATATTGAACAATTTAAAAGATATCAAAAAGCTGCTCATGGTTTAATTAAATATATTACTATGGCTGTTGAAAATGATGAAGATTACGCTCTTACAAAATATTGTAGTCAAAATAATGTGGTCGTAAGTATTGGACATTCAAATGCAACTTATGAACAAGCTGTTCAAGCATACGCTCATGGAGCAAGAAGTATGACTCATGTTTATAATGCGATGACACCATTTACGCATCGTGCAAATGGTCTTGTTGGTGGTGCTTTACGTATTAGAAATATGTATGGAGAAATTATTTGTGATGGAAATCATTCTACTCTTGCCGCTTTAAATAATTTCTTTACTTCAAAAGGTCCTGATTATAGTATTATGATTACTGATTCATTAATGTGTAAAGGATTCCCTGTAGGTACTAAATTTGATTTTGGTGGGCAAGAAGTTGTCATTTATCCAGATGGTAGTGCACACTTAGTAGAAGCTGGTAACTTAGCAGGATCTACTTTAAATGTAAACAAAGGATTAAAAATCTTAATTGAAGATGCATTAGTTCCTGTTAATTACGCGATCAATGCATGTACATCAAACCCAGCAAGATGTTTACATGTTGATGATCGTAAAGGAACAATTGGCGTTGGTTATGATGCTGATCTTGTTGTTTTAGATAGAGATTATGAAGTTGTACAAACTTATTGTAAAGGCGTTGGGCAAAAATAAGATTTTGAGATGCTTCATGCATCTCTTTTTTTTTCTTATATAGAAAGCTTTTTATAGTCATTTTATGGTACAATTGTTTCAAAAGGAGGCGATTTTGTGTATCGTTTTTATGTATCAAGTTACGCTAAAGGAAAAGAAAAAGGTCTTTATGTATGTACTTTAGATGAAACTAAAAATGAACTTCATTTAAATAAACATATTCCTACCGAAGATTTTCCTTCTTATGTTATTAAAAAAGATGATTATCTTTATGTATCTTTAAAAGATGCACGTGTTGGTGAAGGAGGAGGTGTCGCAAGTTATCATATTGAAGAAGATGATTTAAAACAACTTTCTTTTTATAATTCCCATGGTCGTTCTTATACTCATTTATGTTTAAGTCCTGATCAAAAATATTTATTTACAGCCAATTATCACGTTGGAGCAACAGCTGCTTTCCCTTTAAAGGATCATAAAATTGGAGATAAACTTTCAGTTGTTCACCATCATGGCTCAGGAATTGATTTACTTAAAAGACAAACAAGTCCTCATGCTCATTATGTAGGAATTACTCCTGATCATAAATATCTTTACAGTGTTGACCTAGGTGCTGATAAAATTGTTATGTATGAATTTATTAATGAAAAATTACAAGAAACATCATTAAGTCAATCTGTGATTCCTGGTAGTGGGCCTCGTCATATGATTTTTTCTCATGATGGTAAATATTGTTATCTCGTCAATGAAATTAGTAACAGTATTATGGTTTATCAATATCATGATGGACACTTTACTTTGATTCAAGTTATTCATTGTGTACCTCGTCATTTTCATGGCTTTTCAAGTGCTGCTGCTATTCATATGACATCAAGTGGTAAACATATTATTGTTTCCAATCGTGGACATGATAGCATTGTCCTTTATCGCGTTAATCAAGAAACAGGAAAAATCACTTTACTTTATATGGTGCATACAGGAAAAGGACCTCGTGATTTTAATATTATTGATGATCGTTATATTGTTGTTGCAAGTCAAGAAGAAGATTTTTTAGAGCTTTATACATTTGATGAAGAAAAAGAAGAAATTAAGCCTACAGGAAATACTTTAAATATTATTCAACCTGTTTGTGTAGCTTTGTAAAAGGAGAAAGATTATGAAATACGAAATTGTTGGAGATACTCTCCCTGTTGTTATTTGTCACTTAAATAAAGGTGAAAAAATGATTAGTGATAGTGGTGCTATGGCTTGGATGGATCCATGTATGAAAATGGAAACAAACGGTGGTGGTGCTGGTAAAATCATCGGTAGAATGTTTTCTGGTGAAACTTTATTTAGAAATAGTTATACGGCAAATGAAGATGGTTTGATTGCCTTTGCCTCAAGTTTCCCTGGAAAAATTGTCGCTATTGATGTAGATCCTGGAAAAGAAGTCATCATTCAAAAATCTGCTTTTCTAGCTAGTGAAGAAAATGTAGAAACATCGGTTTTCTTTAATAAGAAATTTTCTTCTGGTATATTTGGTGGTGAAGGTTTTATTTTAACAAAGGTTTCAGGACATGGAACATGTTTTATTGAAATTGATGGAAGTACCGTAGAATATAATTTACTACCAGGTCAACAAATGGTTATTGATACCGGTTATCTTGCAATGATGGATGCTACTTGTAAAATGGATATCCAATCAGTTCCTGGTTTAAAAAATAAATTTTTAGGAGGAGAGGGATTATTTAATACCGTGGTTACTGGTCCTGGTAAAATTGTGGTTCAAACAATGCCTATTTCAGCAGTAGCAAATTCACTTGCAAAATTTTTCCCTCAAGGTAAATAATGAAGAAATTGTTTTGTTTTGATATTGATGGTACTTTAAGAACAACTACAGATCATCAAATACCAGAAAGTACCATCAAAGCCTTAAATTTATTAAGAGAAAAAGGTCATCTTTTATTAGTATCTACAGGTAGAAGTGTTGACTCTTTAAAGAATACTCACATTTATGATACTTTTGTCTTTGATGGGTATGTATGCAATAGTGGACAAGCTTTATTAGATAAAAATTTAAAACTTATTCACAAAGAAAGTTTATCTACAACTGTTGTTTTAAAAGCTTTAGACGCTTCTAAAAAACACAACATTCCTTTAGCTCTTAAATGTACACCAAGAATTATTAATATGGAACCCAATGAAAATGTCATTCGTTCATGTAATTATTTCAATAATCCAATTCCCCCTGTTGGTAGCTATACCAATCAAGAAGTAGGTGCCATGATTGCTTATGGTCCTTTAGATTATGACTATCAAGAATTTAAAGATATTGAAGAACTTGATGTGATGGTAGGAGAAAGTAGTTATGCTGATATTACTATTAAAGGAATTTCTAAAGCAACTGGCATTGCTTATTTTATGAAGTTATGGAATATGAAAAGTTATGTGGCTTTTGGGGATTCTTTAAATGATGTTGAAATGTTTAAACATGCTTCTTTTTCGATTTGTATGGGACAAGGAAATAATGAGTTAAAGAAATTAAGTGATTTTGTGACAACTTCTATTGATGAAGATGGTATTTATTATGCATGTAAAGAATTAGGCTATATCTAAAATAGCCTTTTTTATTTCGTCTAAGTTCTTACCTATTAAAAGTAAATCAAAGAGTTCTTCATATTGTTTGGTTGATAGATTTTCTAAAAATTGGATTTTCATCAGGGAAGCGAATAAGGAAAAGTTTGAGAGCATTTCTTCTTGCAACCAGTTTTTTTATTTTTCAAAAGAAGTATTTTCTTGATTCATAAAAAGTCTCCTTCTTTCATTATAGAAAAATATATTTTTTTATAAATGGACAGATAGTCCAAAATACTCCTTAAAATTATGCCCAAAATAAAAATGGTCTTTCGACCATTTTTTTATTATCTTAGTTTTGTAATATCAATTAACGATGGCACACCTTGTTTACGTTTTTCAAGTGAATCAATAAGTGCTTTTGCTGTATCAAGTGAAGTATAAATTGGAATACCAGCTTCTACAGCAAAACGTCTAATTAAGAAGCCATCTTTTAAGTTATCATTTCTTGTTGGAATATCGATTACTAAATCAACTGTATCCGTAAACATTAAATCAAAGATTGTATTTGTTTTTTCACAAATACGATTGACAAAATGTACAGGTACATCATGTTCTTTTAAGAATTTATATGTTCCTTCTGTGGCATATAAATCATAACCAAACATATAATATTGTTTAGCGATTGGTAAGAATTCTTCTTTAGAAGAATCTTTAATTGTACAAATGATATTCTTTCTCTTAGGTAATTGAATACCTGTTCCCATGAATGCTTTATAAATAGCTTCATCTAAGTTTTTAGAAATACCTAAAACTTCTCCTGTTGATTTCATTTCAGGTCCTAAAGAAATTTCTGCACCTTTGATTTTTTCAAATGAGAACACTGGCATCTTAACTGCAATTGTTTCTTTTTCTGGAACAATTCCATAAGAATATCCTTGTTCTTCAATTGTATGTCCCATAATAGCTTTTGTTGCAATGGCAACAATTGGGATATCTGTAACTTTTGAAATATAAGGAATTGTTCTTGAAGATCTTGGGTTAACTTCAATAACATAAACTTGATCTTCATAAACAATGAATTGAATATTGATTAATCCGACAACATGTAATGCTTTAGCAAGACGTTTTGTATAATCAACGATCACATCTTTAATTTCTTGTTTGATTTTTTGTGGTGGGTAAACAGAAATACTATCTCCCGAGTGAACTCCCGCACGTTCAACGTGTTCCATAATACCTGGAATTAAGATACCATGTCCATCACAAACTGCATCAACTTCAACTTCTTTACCAGATAAGTATTTATCAATTAAAATTGGATGTTCTTGGTATTGTCTATTAATGATTTTCATGAACTTTTTAATATCACCATCATTTAAGGCAATTTCCATACCAGCACCACCTAATACATAAGATGGTCTTACTAAAACTGGATATCCTAATTTATTAGCAACTTCAATTGCTTCTTCTGCAGTAAAGACTGTTGAACCTCTTGGACGATCAATATGACATTTTTCAAGAATTTCATCAAATCTTTCTCTATCTTCTGCAGCATCTACATCATCGGCATCTGTTCCTAAGATTTTAACACCCATATCTGTAAGTGCTTTGGTAAGTTTGATCGCTGTTTGTCCACCGAATTGAACGATTGCTCCATCTGGTTTTTCAATGTCTACAATACTTTCTACATCTTCAGCAGTAAGTGGTTCAAAGTATAAACGATCAGCAATATCAAAGTCTGTTGATACTGTTTCAGGGTTGTTATTAACAATAATTGTATCGTATCCTGCTGCTTTTAAGGCCCATACACAATGTACCGAACAGTAATCAAATTCAATACCTTGACCAATACGAATTGGTCCTGATCCTAAAACCATGATTTTTTTCTTTTCTCTTTGTGGTTCTACTTCGTTCACTCCACCTTGAATTGAATAGTAATAAGGTGTTTGTGCATCAAATTCTGCCGCACATGTATCAACAACTTTATAAGCTGCAACAATATTATTATCTTTACGCATTTGATGAATTTCTTGTTCTGTTTTTCCAGTTAATTCAGCAATGACTCTATCTGGGAATTGTAATCTTTTTGCTTGTTTTAATAAATCAACTGTTAATTCTTCTGTTTTAATTCTTTCTTCCATTTCTACTAAATGTTTTATTTTATCAATGAACCAAACATCAATTTTAGTAATTTCATGGATTTCTTGTTCAGTAATTCCTTTTCTTAATGATTCAGCAACTGCAAAGATACGTTGATCATCAACATCTTTTAATTTTTGTTTTAATTCATCATGTGTTAATTTTGTAAAGGCATCTAAGTGTAAGTAGAAAACATTTTGTTCAAGAGAACGTAAAGCTTTCATTAAAGCTCCTTCAAAGTTATTACAGATTGACATAACTTCTCCAGTTGCTTTCATTTGTGTTCCTAATTTTCTTGAAGCATCAACGAATTTATCAAATGGCCATTTAGGAATTTTACATACAACATAGTCTAATGTTGGTTCATAAGAAGCATATGTTTTACCTGTAACGGCATTTTTGATTTCATCTAAAGTATATCCTAAAGCAATTTTAGCTGCTAATTTAGCAATTGGATAACCTGTTGCTTTAGAAGCTAAAGCTGATGAACGAGAAACACGAGGGTTTACTTCGATAACACAGTATTCAAAACTATTTGGATTTAAAGCGTATTGTACATTACATCCACCTTCAATATTTAAAGCTGTAATAATATTTAAAGCTGATGAACGTAACATTTGATATTCTTTATCTGATAAAGTTTGGCTTGGTGCCACAACAATACTATCTCCTGTATGAACACCAACAGGATCTAAGTTTTCCATGTTACATACAGTAATGCAGTTTCCTGCACTATCTCTCATTACTTCATATTCGATTTCTTTCCATCCAGCAATACATCTTTCAATTAAACATTGACTTACTCTTGATAGACGTAAACCATTTGAACAAATATCATGAAGTTCTTTTTCATTATTTGCGATACCTCCACCAGTACCACCTAATGTATAAGCAGGTCTTACAACAACTGGATAACCAATTTTTTCTGCAAATTCTAAAGCATCATTAACATGGTTAACAACGATGGATGCAGCACATGGTTCGTTAATTCTTTCCATTAAATTTTGAAATTCTAAACGATCTTCTGCAAGTTTGATTGTATCTGTATTTGTCCCAATTGTACGAACATTGTGTTCTTCTAAGAATCCTTCATCCGCTAAAGCCATAGCGATGTTTAATGCATTTTGTCCACCTAATGTTGGTAAAATGCTATCTGGTTTTTCTTCCATGATTAATTTTTTAACAACAGGTACAGTTAATGGTTCGATATAAACTTTATCTGCGATATCACCATCTGTCATGATTGTTGCTGGGTTGGAGTTAATTAAAACAACTTCTACCCCTTCTTCTCTTAAAGCTCTACAAGCTTGAGTTCCAGCATAATCAAATTCTGCTGCTTGACCAATGATGATAGGCCCTGAACCGATAACTAATACTTTTTTTATACTTAAATCTCTTGCCATCTTATTTTACCTCCATCATTTTTTCAAATTCATCAAATAAAGCATCTGTATCTAATGGACCAGCACATGCTTCTGGATGAAATTGTACTGTTTTAATATTTTTACCCATATATTCAACACCTTCGATTGTTTGGTCATTTACATTAATAAACCAAGGTTTTGCAATATTACGATCAATAGAATCATCACAAATTACATAGTTATGATTTTGTGTAGAAATATAAACACGACCTGTATTTAAATCTTTAACAGGATGATTTGCACCATGGTGTCCATATTTTAATTTTTCAGTTTTAAATCCATGAGCTAAAGCCATCAATTGATGTCCTAAACAGATTGCAAAGATTGGTAAACCACTTTCAGATAGTTTTTTAACTTCTTTAATGATTTCAACATTTTCGCTTGGATCTCCAGGACCATTTGATAACATCACTCCATCATAGTTTCCTTCAATGATTGTACTTGCAGGAGTAGATGCTGGATAAACTGTGACTTCTATATTTCTATTTGCTAATGATTTAGCAATATTTTTCTTAGCACCAAAGTCTAATAAAGCAACTTTTCGATCTCCTGTTCCTACTTTATATGGTTTGTCACATGTTGTTTTTTCAACGACACCAGTTACTTTAAAGTTATGTATTTTTTCCATCACTTCACTTAAATCATCATATTTTGTTGTTGTAATCATTCCATTCATACAACCTTTATTTCTAATGATTTTAGTTAAATGTCTTGTATCGATTCCTTGAATACAAGGAATGTCATGTTCAATTAAATAATCTTTTAAATCAATATTTTTTCTAAAATTACTTCCAAGTCTAGCAAGTTCATTCACTACAAATCCTTCAACATAAGGTTTTGTAGATTCTTGATCTTCTAAACATACTCCATAGTTTCCAATTAATGGATATGTCATAACAACTGATTGTCCTGCATAGGAAGGATCCGTTAATACTTCTACATATCCTGTCATTGAAGTATTAAATACAAATTCACTGACAACTTCTTTGTTAGCCCCTACGCTTTCACCTTCAAATACGTTTCCATCTTCTAAGATTAAATAGGCTTTCATATATTTTCCTCCTTTTTTTTTGTTATAAAAAAACATATCAATTATAAATGATATGTTAGAAACAATGAGAATATAAAAATGAGGTACTCGTATTCAATTGTAAGCAATCATATTTGACACTTTGTTGTAACATAGCCCTCATCTCCTTTTGTTCTTGAATAGTATAGTAGATTTGACAACATTTTTCAACACCAATTTATAATTTTTTATTATTATGTAATTTTATTTTATTAACAATTTTTTAGTATAAGAAAAAAGAGATTTTACTCTCTTTCTATGATTGAAAATACTTTTCTATTTCTTTTACTTCCTTTTCAGGTATTTCTAATAAGTTAATTGCTTCTTTAAATGACATTTGTAATCCTATCATTAGTTTTTTACATGCGCTATATTCTTTTCTTTACGTTCTATTTGTTTGCCTTCATTTCTTGCTTCTAAGGCAATGCTTTCACCTAAATCACAAATATCTTTAACCTCACTTTCTATTTTCTTTGTATCATTCTATAATTCTTTGTTTCCCATTATAATCTAATACATTATTTAAAAAGGCCATCAATGGTGTCAATAATTCATCATATACTTACTTTTTATTTAAATCATGTTCTTTGTTTGAGTATACCACAAGAATAACTTCCTTGTCATAAACTTCTTTTTCTTCTACTGTTGCTCCACAAATAATCCTTTCGTTTGTTTCATAGGCATTCATATGACCATCTTTTCTTTTAGGTGCCTTTAGCATGATTCACAAAGAATAGACCTTCTTCATTCCATCATAGTTTTTATCATCATACTCTGTTCCCAATTATCCTGACACTATCTTGGCGACATAAGCATAGCCACTAGTAATAACAGAATATCCTTTTTGTATTTCTAAATTTAAATAGACTCGTATATTCTTTCCATCTTCTTGTGGTACATCAATATAACACAAAATATCATAATAAACCACGCCTTCATCTTTGATAAAGCCTTCCTTATCTACAAGATGAAAATGTGGATTGACCATTCTATCACCTATATGTACTCCTTTTATTAGTCTTCTAATTTCTTCAAAACTTAAATACTTTGCTTCATCTACAACTACCTTTATGATTCTTGATAATACTTCTTCATTTCCTATGATCATCTTGTATAAATGATCATACATTGTTGTTTGTTTACTTGTTGTTATTTTATTTATTTTGTCCATAAGTAGTCCTCCTACTTATCTGTTCTTTTTTTGAAAAAAATAAAAAAATTGTTAGGAAATCAGATAATTTCCTAACAATCATGTATCTTAGTCTTTAATAGCTTTATGATATTCTTGAAGTGATTTTACTTCATGTGTTCCATGAATTTCAGCTTCTAAGATACCTTCTACAGCTGCATTTGCAGCAGCAATATTTGTCATATATGGAATTTTCATTTTAATAGCTGTTTTTCTAATATAACTATCATCATGTGCAGATTCTTTACCATGTGGTGTATTGATCACCATATCAAGTTCACCATTTGTAAGAGCATCTGCAATATTTGGACGACCTTCTTTGATCTTTTTAATTTTGATAGCTGGAATATTATTGCTATTGATTAATTCAAATGTTTTACCTGTAGCCACAATTTCAAAGCCTGCATCATAATATTTTCTTGCTAGTTCAACAACATCTTTTTTATCTCTATCAGAGACAGAAATTAAAACACGCCCTGATGTTGGTAATTTTGTTTGTGTTGCTTCTTCTGCTTTAAAGATTGCTGCTCCATAAGAATTAGCTAAACCTAATACTTCTCCTGTTGATCTCATTTCAGGTCCTAGAATTGGATCAACTTCAGGGAACATATTGAATGGAAAAACAGCTTGTTTTACACCAATATGAGGAATCTTTCTATCTTTTAAATCTTTAACAGGTGATGGTCTACCTGTAAGTTCACGCGTAACGATATCTGTTGCAAGTTTTACCATGTTGATGTTACATACCTTAGATACTAAAGGTACTGTTCTTGAAGCACGTGGATTCGCTTCTAAAACATAAACTTTATCATCTGCAATGGCATATTGCATATTCATTAAACCACGAACATTCATTTCTCTAGCAATTTTCTTAGTATATTCTTTTATTGTTTGTACATGTCTTACTGGAATATGTTTAGATGGTAAAATACATGCTGAGTCCCCTGAGTGAATACCAGCAAGTTCAATATGTTCCATAACAGCAGGCACAAAAACATTTTCTCCATCAGAAATAGCATCTGCTTCACATTCCATCGCATCATTTAAGAAACGGTCAATTAAGATAGGACGATCAGGTGTTACCCCAACAGCAGCTGCCATATATTGTTTTAATGAATCATCATCGTAAACAACTTCCATACCTCTACCACCTAATACATAAGATGGTCTTACCATTAATGGATAACCAATTCTTTGAGCAATTTCTAAAGCATCATCGATTGTTACAGCCATTCCTGATTCTGGCATTGGAATTTCTAGTTTTTCCATCATTTCATTAAATAAATCACGATCTTCAGCCATATCAATAGTTTCAGGTGTTGTTCCTAAGATATTAACACCATTTTCTTTTAATTGACTTGCAAGATTTAATGGTGTTTGTCCACCAAATTGAGCAATGACTCCTAATGGTTTTTCTTTTTCATGAATACTTAAAACATCTTCTAATGTTAATGGTTCAAAATAAAGTTTATCAGATGTATCATAATCAGTTGAAACTGTTTCTGGGTTACAGTTTACAATAATTGTTTCAAATCCTAATTTCTTTAAGGCAAGAGAAGCATGAACACAGCAATAATCAAATTCAATACCTTGACCAATTCTGTTTGGTCCCCCACCTAAAATCATGATTTTCTTATTATTTGAAACTTCATCTTGATCTTTTCCATTATATGTAGAGTAATAATAAGAACTATCTTTTGTACTTGATACATGAACAGGTTCCCAGACTTGATGCATACCCATAGCTAATCTTTGATTTCTAATTTCTTTTTCTTCTACATCTAATAACTTAGAAATATATTTATCAGCAAATCCATCTTTCTTTGCTTGTTTTAAAACGTCATCTGGTAATTGATTTCCTTTATAAGAAGCAATTTTTTCTTCTTCTTCAACGAGTTCTTTCATTTGTTCAATGAAATAATGTTTAATTTTTGTAAGTTCAAATAATTCATTAACAGTAGCTCCTTTTCTTAAAGCTTCATACATAATGAATTGTCTTTCACTTGTTGGATTAATTAATAATTTTAATAATTCATCTTTAGATAAATCATTAAAGTTCTTTGCATATCCTAAACCATAACGTCCTGTTTCTAAAGAACGAATTGCTTTTTGGAAAGCTTCTTTATAAGTTTTACCAATACTCATAACTTCCCCAACAGCTTTCATTTGTGTACCAAGTTTATCTTCAGCCCCTTTGAATTTTTCAAAAGCCCAACGAGCAAACTTAATAACAACATAATCCCCATCAGGATAATATTTATCTAACGTTCCATATTTACCACAAGGAATTTCATCTAATGTAAGACCAGCAGCTAACATTGCTGAAACTAAGGCAATAGGGAAACCTGTCGCTTTAGAAGCTAAAGCAGATGAACGTGATGTTCTTGGATTGATTTCAATAACAACAATACGATCTGTTACTGGATCATGAGCAAATTGAACATTTGTACCGCCAATAACTCCAATTGATTCAACAATACGATAAGCTTGTTCTTGTAAACGATCTTGTACTTCTTTAGAAATAGTAAGCATTGGTGCACTACAGAAAGAATCTCCAGTATGTACTCCTAATGGATCAATATTTTCAATAAAACAAATTGTAATCATGTTATTTTTAGCATCTCTTACAACTTCTAATTCT